>WNFX01001880.1_pt1 | contig 21289 bp, 18 predicted proteins | sample 5400111 | NCBI WGS metagenome assembly WNFX01 (sample SAMN13153363, study PRJNA577476) | soil metagenome | isolation source: 40 cm soil or saprolite under grassland replicate 1 | place: USA:California | collected 2016-06-15 | reverse complement strand
GGCGGCTGGCTGGCCGGCTGACCCGATCGGGGAAGGAGTCGCCGATGACCGCGACCAGCGACGCGTCCGCCGGCCACCCGTCCGCCGGCCCCCCATCCGGGTCGGCCGCGCCGGCCGCCGGTGCGCAGGCCGGCCGGGTCCGGCCCCGGCTGCGCCGGCAGCTGCGCGGCTGGCAGACCCTGTCCGTCTCGGTCGGGGTGATGGCCCCGACCCTGGCCATGTCCATCACCGGCGGCGCGGCGGCCGGGCTGCTCGGCCGCGCGGCGACGGTCGCGTTCGTGCTCGCCGCCATCGGCGTGGCCTTCGTGGCGTCCGGGTTCGTCCGGCTGTCCGGCCGGTTCAGCCACGCCGGGTCGGTGTACGCCTTCGTCGGCCGGACGCTCGGGCCACGGGCCGGCTTCCTGGCCGGCTGGGCGCTGCTGGGCACCTACCTGGTGTTCCCGCCGGTCTCCATCCTCGGGGTCGCGGTGTTCGGCCAGGCGTTCCTGCGGCGCACCGGCCTGATGTCCGGTGCGGACTGGTTCCCGCTGGCACTGGCCGGCTGGGCGCTGATCTGGCTGCTGGCCGCGCGCGGGATCCGGCCGACCACCCGCTCGCTGCTGGCGTTCGAGGGGGTGTCGGTGCTGCTGATCGTCGTGCTCATCGCGGTGATCTACGTCCGGGTCGGCACCGGGCACGCACCGGCCGGGCGGGTGCTGTCCGCGGACGTGTTCCGGCTGCCGCCCGGCGTCGCACTGTCCACCGTGGCGCTCGCCGCGACCACCGGGTTCCTGGCGTTCGCCGGGTTCGAGTCGGCCGGGTCGCTGGGGGAGGAGTCCCGGGCGCCGACCCGGTCGATCCCGCGGGCGATCGCCGCGGCGATCGGGATCGGCGCCGCGCTCTACGTCGCCTGCATCGCCGCCCAGACGCTCGGCTTCGGCACCGACCCGGCCGGGGTGCGGGCGTTCGCCGGCTCGGCCGCTCCGCTGGGCGACCTCGCCCAGGCGTACGTCGGTGGGCCGCTGGCCGGCGCGCTCGACCTGGGCGCCGTGCTCAGCGCGGTCGGCGCCGGGCTGGGCGGCGTGACCGTCGCGGCCAGGATGCTGTTCGCGTTCGGCCGGGACGGGCTGGTCTCGCGCCGGCTGGAGGAGGTCTCCGGGTCCGCCGGGACGCCGCGCACCGCGCTGGCGGTGGAGATGGCCATCGGCCTGGCGCTGCTGGTGGCGTTCCGGCTCGGCGGCGCGCCGGCCCTGCACGCGTTCTTCTACCTGGCCACCATCGGCGTGCTGAACCTGCTGGTCATGTACGTTCTGACGAACGTCGCCGCGGTCCGGCTGGCCGGGGTGGGCGGCGCGGGTGCCGGCGCCGCCCGCGGTGTCCGGGCGGCGGTGCTGCCCGTGGTCGGCGCGCTGATCGCCGGCTACGTGCTGTACCGGAACGTCTGGCCGGTCCCGGACCGGCCGTACGACCTGTTCCCGTACCTGGTCGCCGGCTGGCTGGCCGCCGGCGCCCTACTCACCGTGGCGATCCGAGCCCGGATCGCGGCCATCAAGGGCTTGTTGCGGGACACGCCGGGCGACACGCCGAGGTAACTTCCTGATCGCCGCGGGAGCGGCGGCTAGATCAAGCCCTGCTCGCGGGCGCGCAGCACGGCCTCGGCCCGGGAGCCGACGCCGAGCTTGCGGTAGATCGACCGCAGGTGCGTCTTCACCGTGTTGGGCGACACGAACAGCGCGTCCGCGAGCTGGCGCTGCGAGGTGGGTCCGGCCAGCAGCCGCAGGATGGTCAGCTCCCGGCCGGTCAGCGGCTCCTCGTACGCCTCGCCGGCCGGGCGGGGGTGCGGCGGCCCGGCCAGCCGGTCCGCGGCCGCCAGCCAGGCAGGCGCCACCGGGCCGGGCGCCGGACACAGCACCAGCAGGCGGCGTGCCTCCGCGATCAGATCGCGCTCCGCCGACGGCCCGTCCCGGTTGCCGCTGGCCCGCGAGGCCCGGGCCGCGGTGACCAGCGCGGCGGCCAACTCGACCCGCCCGGCGCCCCGTCGGGCCAGCGTGACGGCGCGGCCGGCCGCCTCGACGGCGTCGTCGAGCCGGCCGGTCAACTCCGCCACGTGCGCCCGGGCGAGGGACGGGAACATCGCGATGAAGTGGGCGTCGCTGAGCGTCGCGGCGACCAGCCGGTCGGCCTCCGCCCGCACCACCTCGGCCTCCGCGACATCGCCGCGGCCGGCGTGCAGCAGCGCATGCAGGCCCAGAGCGTAGATCGACGCCAGCCGGTTGCCGTCGGCCCCGGCCCGCACGGCTGCCGCCGCCAGCCACCGGCCGGCCAGGTCCGTGTCACCCAGCCAGAACGCGGTCGCCCCACGCAGCAGGTCGCGGACCGTGCCAAGGAACGGATCGCCCGGCGGCCCGTCGGCGGCGGCGAGCAGGTCTGCCGCGCCGACCACATCGCCGGTTTTGTACCGGTGCAGCGCCCGCAGCACCCGCAGGTGCGGGTCGTCGCGGTGCCGCACCTCCGCGGCGTCCAGCCGGCCGGCGACCTCGTCCAGCAGGCCGCGGTCCATCGCGATCCACAGCCCGGCGGCCATCAACTCGGGATCGACTGCAACCGTCTCCGCGGGCAACGTAGCTAGCCATCGCTGCACCGTCGGCCAGCGGCCGGCGTTGAACTCCGCCCGCCAGCCGGCCTTGACCAGCCCGGCGGCCAGGTCGGCGTCGCCGGACTCGACCGCATGGTGCACCGCATGGACCAGCTCGCCGGCCTGGGCGTACCAGGCCGCCGCCCGGCGGTGCAGCACCGCGACCTCCTCGGGTGCCGTACGGGCTAACTCGCTGCGCAGCAGTTCCCGGAACAGGTGGTGGTAGCGGAACCAGCGGCGATCGGAGTCCAGCGGGACCAGGAACAGGTTCGCCCGGTAGACCTCCTCGATCATTCGGGTGGCGCCCGCACCGGCCAACACGGTGTCGCACAGCGGCCCGGACAACCGGCTGAGCACCGACGTCCGCAGCAGGAAGTCGCGTACCGCGGTCGGCTGGGCGGCCAGCACCTCCTCGCCCAAGTAGTCCACGACGTGCCGGTCGGCGCCGGTGAACCGGGCGATGAACCCCGACCGGTCCGGCTGCCTGGACAGCGACAGGCCGGCCAGCTGCAGACCGGCGGCCCAGCCCTCGGTACGGTCCAGCAGCCGCCGCACCTCATCCTCGGCCAGGTCGAGGCGCATCAGTTCGTTGAGCAGCCGGCTGCTCTCCTCCCCGGTGAACCGCAGCTGCTCGGCGCGCAGCTCCACCAACTGGCCGTGCAGCCGCAGCCGGCTGACCGGCAGCGGCGGGTCGATTCGCGTGGTTACCACCAGGTGCAGGGTCGGCGGCACCCGTGCCAGCAGCATGCCAATCGACTCGTACACCTCCGCACTGCTGACCGCGTGCAGGTCATCCAGTACGACGACCACATCCTGGTGCTGCCCGGCCAGGCTGTTTACCAGCCGGGGCAGCACGTCCCGGACGATCTCCGATCCGGCCGCCTCCAGCCGGCGTTGCGCCTCCACACCGGCGTCCGGCACGACCTGCCGCACCGCGGCCAGCAGGTAACTCCAGAACCGTTTCGGGTCGTTCTCGGTCAGGTCCAGCGACACCCATGCGGCCGGGACCCGGTCGTGCTCCAGCCACTCCATCACCACGGTGGTCTTGCCCCAGCCCGCGGGAGCGACCACCAGCGCCAGCGGCACCTCGACCGCCCGCCGGAGGCTGGCCAGCAGCCGAGGTCGGGCAACCAGCGCCGCCCGCCGGCGCGGCGGGAACAGCTTGGTCGCCAGCAGCACCTCCGACTCCCCGGCGCTTGCGGTCACCTCAGGCTCCCCGTCGTCACCCACGGACGCGTCGGCGTCCGGTCCGAGCATCGCACCGGACCGCGACGGCGGGCCGCCGTTCGCTCGAACTGCCCGATTGCTGTAACACCGACCGTCGACGGTGGACTGAGCTAGCGTCCCGCAGCCCGACGAGGTGGAGCCATGGCCATGACCGTTATCGCCCCCAATGTGTTGGCCACGACCAGACACAGCCTGCATGGGATCGCCGAGGGGATCGTCGCAGGAGCCCAGTTCCGGGCGGCGGGCACGATGCGGCTGCGGTCGATCCCCGGCGGCTTCGGCACTGTTATCCCGCACGGGAACTTCGCCCTGGTCGCTGTCGAAACGACCGATCTCGTGGTGACCTGGACCGGCGGCGGGTCGGCGCGGTGGCCCTTGACCGGCACGTTCGGCGCGCTGGCCGCCACGGCCGGGCTGCCGTTCGGCGGGCTGGAGGACGCCTACTCCGGCGGCCTCCATGTGCGGCCGGAGGAGCCGATCGACGTCAATCCTGCCGCCGCGGCCGTGCTGGCAGCCGCGTGGGCCACCGGCGACGCCGCCCTGCGCACGCTCGGCGCCCAGGTCGCCGGGCAGCAGCCGCCGGCGCCGGTGATCTGGCCGGAACACTTCGACATCGGCATAACCCTCGATGACGTCAACTACGGCGTCTCCCCGGGCGACGACGCGATCGCCGAGCCGTACGCCTACGTCGGCCCGCATCGACCACGCCAGGGGCCGTTCTGGAACCAGCCCTTCGGCGCCGCCCGCACGCTGCGGGACCTCGGCGACCGGCCAGCCCTCGTCGCCTTCTTCACCGAAGGCCGCCGCCGCGCCGAGCAAACCTGAGGTGACGGGGATCTCTCGACCGGTGGTGATGGCGGTGGGCCCGCGGCCGTAACGGGGTCGCCGGTTCCGAGACTGTCTGACATGGAGCTGATGGAACGGGCGGCGAGGGTCGTCCCGCCGTCGCCGCGCCGGGTCCAGGGCTGGCTGCGCCTGGCCGTGGTTCCGGTCGTGGCCGCCGTCGTCGTCGCTGGTGTCTGGGTGACCGGTGCGCTGCTGACCAACGACGAGGTGGTCGCCAAGGGCGCGACCGTCGGCTGGTTCGCGCTGGCCGGCGGCTTGGCCGCAGCATCGGCATTGCGGTGGCGGCGCCTGGCTGTGCCGATCCTGGCGTCCTACCTGGTGACGGCCGTCTCCGCGGGCGGGTTGCTGCTCTGGTCGTCCACGGTCGACCGGGTGGTGAACGAGGACGTGGTCACCGCCGCGCCGGCCGTCCCACCTGTCGGGGCAGGCGGCGACGCCCACCCGGTCCCGCCGGCGGCCGGGGCGAGGCTGCTGGCGCAGGGAAGCTTCCGCAGCGGCGAGCATCCGACCACCGGGGTCGTGAGGCTGCTGCGGCGTCCGGACGGTGGGCAGGTGGTCACGCTGACCGCGCTGTCCACCAGCCCGGGTCCGGATCTGCGTGTCTACCTGGCCCGCGGCGACGGCGGCAGCGTGGCCGGCGCCGCCGATCTTGGCAGGCTGAAGGGGAACAAGGGCACCCAGCAGTACGTGGTGCCGGCGGGCGTGGACGCCGAAGAGTACGGCGCGGTGGTGGTCTGGTGCCGGGCGTTCTCGGTCCCGTTCGGCGTCGCGACGCTGGCCGCGGTCGGGTAGGGCCGCACCAGGGCGCTCGGGGCAGGCTGCACCGCGCTGGTGCGGTCTCCTGTACCCGGGTGGCTGCAACCGATCCGCTCGGCCGGGCGGGCATTGCAGACCACGCAAGCTCCTTGTCGGGAGAGGCATGAACGGAACCGTGGAGACGGGAGAGTTGGGGAGTGTTGGGCGGTCGGTAATCCGGCTCCTCACAACGTTCGAGGGCTGTTGGACGCACCCAACATGGTCCACCTCTCGACGCCGCGAAAGGACGGGTCACCAATAAACTGGGTGGTCTGGATCGGACTCGAGAACGACTACAGTCCTCATCTGCACCAGCGACACACAGCTCAAGGCCATCGACATGCGTCGGAACGGACGTGTCGGCCTCTCCGTCGTCGACTCCGCGAATCCCGACAACATGGCGTCGCTTGAGGAGCATGTCGTCGAGGTCCGCCCCGATTCACCACTGCCGTCACATGGACCCATCTCGATCAAGAACACGAGCGCCCGCTTTTCCCAGCCACGATCCACACCGAGTCTGCTTCGTGATCGGCGTCGACAAGGCCTGGCAGCGCACGCTTGCCTCGTGCACAAGCCCGGCCGGTAGGTACCGCCGCCGGCCGATGGCGAGTGGCGGCCCAGGATCTGTCTGAACAACGAAGGCGCGGCCGGCAGGTACGACAGCGACAACCGTGAACCTACGTGCGGCCGATGCCAACGGGCTGACGCTGTTACGCGAAGACCACCTGCGGGTCCCCACCGGCGGGCGCGGCCGACCGCTACGGGCGCTGGTGCGATCGGCCGCCGGTGCCGGGGAACGCGACCAAGATCCTCGACCAAGCTAGTTTCCGCCGCCGATCGGTACAGGTGACGCGATCAGGTGAAACGTTTGAGCAGTTCCGACGACAGAGGTAGGTAGCCAAGAGCCAGAGGTGCGCAATGTGTCCACACCGGCCCCCGTGCCCACCTGCGGATGAACCTGACCGCGACGCCGCCCACACCGTTGCCTTCCACCCCGAACAAGGGTGGAGCCTGCTGTGCAACGGCGTGATCCTCTTCGATGACAACGGTCAGCTGCTGCCCGACGGTCGGGAGGTCGCCCCGCACGGCCCGACCCACCACCGACTGCCCGTCGCGGCCTGAGAACGTCGCGGGAGTGGTCGAGATGCGCCAGATCCACATCCGCCGGCCGGCGAAACGGGCGACAGCCCGGGAGCTGGACCTCCGGACCCCTTCTGGTCGCCTCCTACCGTTCTGACCCAGTGTCCGGGCACCACGGTGAGGCGCACACTCAGCCGCTGGTCGCGCGCTCTGGCCCAGGAGGATGCAGCCCATGAAGCCGCTGGCGACCAGTCACCTGCGTATCGCCCGTCCGAGCCACGACCTGCGGGCATCCGAGCGGTTCTGGGTCGATGGCCTTGGACTCGAGGTTCTGTTCCGGGCGGACGACCTGGCAGAAGGCGGACATGCACTGCTGATGGTCGGATGGCCGGGCGCCGCTTGGCATCTCGAACTCGTCGGCGATCCCGACGATGCGACACCGGCCACGCCGACCGAGGAGGATCTGCTGGTTCTCTACCTCAACGGGGCGGTTGACGACGACGTTGTCCGCCGCCTGGTCGATACCGGCGGCACCCGGGTCGCCGCCCGCAATCCGTACTGGGATCGCTGGGGTGTCACGATCGCAGATCCCGATGGGTACAGGCTCGTCCTATCCGGCCTCTCCTGGCCGTGAAAGGCCAACAGGCCCGCCCCCACCTCCGCGTAGCGCGTTCTGTTGACCATGCCGGGGTGGTGCGAATGGCTCCCGTGCCGCGAGTTCGCCGGCGGCCGGTCGCCCGCTCGGGGGGCGCTTTGCGCCGCCCGGCCGGATCGAGGCGCGGGTGTCGCGGCGCGCCGTCTGCTCCACCACCGAACGCCGCCGGCCCCGGTGACACACGTGGTGGAGGGTTGTGCCGGCGCATACCGGCGGCGCTGACCTCGATGGCCGAGCTGGGAGGTCGATGGTCAGCCCGTGGCGGCTGCGGTGACGTGCTGGGCGATGTAGCCGGTCGCCGTCGTCGTCGGGGTTGAACGCGGGCAGGTCGGACAGCTGCCCGTACCTCACCGTGGTCAGCTCGTCGGGGGCGACTGCTTGCGCGGTGCGCAACGCGGCCGTGTTGGTGGAGCCGGTGCGGGTGCTGCCCGAGATCAGCAGGATCCGGATTGGGCCAGCCGTTCCTGCCGTCTTCATCTGCATGCTCGCTTCGTTCGCAGGTGCCTGTTGGAGGATGCCAGTTGGGGCGGGTGATCACCGTCGGCCCTGGGTGGAGCTGGCAGCCGCGGTCGCCGCCCGCGCCGTTTCGTCACGGCGTTGTTCGGTGACGAGGCGGCGGGTCCTGGTCGGACCCGCCGCCTCGCGTCGAGGGTGTGTGGTTAGCGCGGGGGGAACTGGGAGTTGGGGACGGGTGCGACGAGGTTGGCGGTGGGGGCCTTGTCGATGAAGCCGATCACCACGCAGTTGATGTCGACCCCGACCGAGCCGTACGGGGCGGGCTGGCCGGTGGCCGGGTCGATTCCGGTCAGTAGGTCAGGTCGGGTGGCGGCGAGGTTGAACACGACGTTCTCGTCGGTCTGCCGGGTGTTCAGCCCGGCCCGGACGGCCTTGTCGGTCCACAGGCCGAGTTGGGCGTCCCAGAGCGGGCTGTAGGCCTGGGCGTGGCGGGGGTCGGCCAGGGTGGGGAAGTCGCCGAACACGTTGAGCAGGTCACCGCCGTTGCGCAGCGCGTCGATCAGCGCGGTGTTGCCGGCCGAGGCGTCCTGGTCGGCGTGGCCGTCGCGGATCAGGTGCACGAAGCCCTGGGCTTGCTTGTTGTTGGCGCCGGTCTGCCCGTTGATGAAGCCGAACAGCCGTTCCCGGGCGGAGCCGAGGAAGTCGTCGCCGCCGTTGTAGGCCGCGGTGTCCAGCGCTGGCACGTAGGTGGAGCGTTCCAGCACGGCGGTCAGCGGCTGGCCGGCGTCGGTGCTGATGTAGACGATCGGCTGGCCGGCGTCGAAGCCCTTGACGAACAGCAGGTCCACCCAGGACTCCAGGTACTGGCCGGGCGGCGACGGTGGTGCGATGTGCACGCCGAGGATGCGGTCACCGGTGTTGGTGTGGTGCACGACGTCGAACGGCCCATCGCCTACGGCGACGATCGGTGCGCTGTAGACGGTCTGCGATCCGGCGATCCGGATGAACGGGCTGTAGCCAGGGCCGGCCACTGCGCCGGGCTGGAAGTTGGCCAGCGGGAAGCCGTTGGGTCCCGGCTGCGCGATACGCGTGGGAGTGAAGTCGGGGGCGCCGGCGAAGTCGACCACCGCCTGCCCGAACCGGTTCTGCTGCGGGGTGGGGGATTCCAGCGTCACGGTCTGCACGCAGTCGGGGCAGTTGATGGCGAGGTTGGCCAGCTTCGGTGCGTAGTTCACGCCCAGGTCGTGCGCCAGCCCGGCGTCGGAGGCGTCCAGCAGCACGTACCACACGGTCTGCCCGGCCGCCTTCCCCCGGTACAGCGGCAGCCGCACGGTCTCCTTGCTCAGGTCGACCTGGATGGCGCTTTCCAAGGTCAGGTGATCGCGAGGCAGCAGACCGCTGGTCGAGCCCAGTCCGTCGGCCTTGGCCGGCGCGGTGTTCGAGCCGGTGAACGCCACGGTGGCCAGCGCCACCACGGCTGCGCCGGCGACGGCGGCCGCGGCCAGCCACCCTCGGCGCGACAATATCCTCATGTGCGCTCCCTTCCCGACCGGGGCCGGGGTCTCCTGGCGGCGAACCGTCGCCGCCCTACACCTTGTTGGCGTCCGCCGCGAAGTGGGTCTTACCTAGGTCGGCGCACAATTTGGATGGCGTCGACGTCTGGCACGGCCACCGCATATGCCGTCCACACGCGACTGACCAGAGATAACCTTGGAGGTAGGGGGCTTGGGGCTCAGGGCTGCTTGACCAGAACGGCGCGGGTGTAGAGCAGGTCGAAGCCGCGACGCTGCGCGTTCTGCTGAGACTTGGACGCCGGCTGGGTGGTGATGACGGCGATGTCGCAGCCGGCGGCCGCGGCGTCGGCGAGCCGGGCGGACAGCAGCGCGGTCTGGACACCTCGGCGGCGGTGCGCGGGCGCGGTCGCTGCGCCGGTGAGCTGCGCGACGCCCTCGGTGATGCGGAAGCTGGCGCCGCCGGCGATGACCCCGTCGCGCACTGCGACGTAGCGCATGACGCCGGCCCCCGCGGTGAAGTCGCGCATGGCTCGCGCGATGACCTCGCGCGGAAACTCCTCGTGCTGGGGCACCCCTTGGCTGTCGGGGTGGGCGACGGCAGCTGCCACGACGTCGAGCCACGGTTCGAACTCGTCGTCGCCGCTCGGCCGGACCTCGACCCCAGGCGGCGTGACCCGTTCCGGCTCGCCGGTGAGGGCAAGGCCGAGCACGTTCTCGAACGACACGAGCCGATAGCCTCGTTCGGTCAGCAGGGCGCCGATCGCGGGGTCGACGAGGTGGGCGAGCTCGATCTGTACGGGTGCGCCGCGGGCGGCGAAGGCCCGCTCGATCTCGTCGAGGGCGGCCGCGCTCGGCACGCCGCCGAAGCCCAGCCCGGCGACCTTGTTCAGCGGCGAGCCCTCGTCGGCAAAGCTCGCGACGCCGCCGGCAACGGGGATCACGAAGCCGGCCGTGTCTGCCCTGCGACGGCGGGCGGCCTCACTGCCCTTGGCGACCAGCTGCGCCTCGACCCGCTCGATGCGCTCGGCCAGGGCGGCGTCGCAGAACAGGGGCGATCGGTCGGTGTTCACCGGTGTCGTGGGTCTCATCGGGTTGCTGCTTGCGGAGACCGGAAGTAGTCGGCGAGGGGTGGCAGATCAGCCGGCTGGGGTGCGGACAGGTAGGGGAACGCCGCGGTGGCGTGGCGCGGGGCGGCGGCTGTGCCGAGGGTCGATCCGGCGAGGACAGCAACGGCGATGTCGAAGGCGTTGTCACCAAGCGCCCGCCCGTTGCCGTCGCCGGGGTGGAACGCGGCGGGTTGACCGGGCCGGTAGGTCAGCACGTCGGGAAGGAACGCCGCCGTCACCCGGGCGGCGTGGCCGGCATGATCCGGCAGCCCGGCCAGCCGGGCGACCGTGGCGGCGAGGCGGCCGACCCGCTCGCCGTAGGTGTCCCGGTCGGTGGCGGGCGCTCCGGCGTTCAGGGCATCCAATTCTGCTTCGATGTCCGGAGAGTTGAAGAACAGGGGGCGGAGCATCGCCTGGCCGATGCGGCTGACCTGTTGCTGCGAGGCGTGGCCGTGCAGGCTTATCCGGGCCCATAGCGCTATCCGGGTGCCGCCGAGGGCGTGGTCAGGCAGTTGCAGCGCGACGGCGGTCACGTCACGACCGGCGAACAGGTTGCTGGGTGCGGCGGTGAACACCTCGGGGGCGTAGCGGCCTTCGGCCACGCCGTGGAGAAACTGGCCGAGGGCGAAGCCGTCGCCGTTGAAGGGATCGGCGGCAAGCCCAGCCCAGGCCTAGCCCAGGCCAGCCCGCCGTCGGTCATGGCGAACACCTCGCCGGTGCGGCCCTCGCCCAGCAGTGTGCCCGCCCTGCCGGGGCCGGCAGCGCGCAGAATCCGCACCTGTTGCCGCCCCTGCCCGTCGGGCTCGGTGAAGACGACGCGGAAGGCAATGTCCTCGCTTGTGCCACCGTTGCTGGCCAGCACGAACTCGTACAGGGCGTCCGGGCGAAACGTCGTCGGTGAGGAGCGTCCGGCGTCTGGGTTGACGGTCAGGATGAGAGCACTGGCGTCGACTCCGGCCGGGAATGCATACAAATCACAGAGGTTGATGCGTCCGTCGGCGCGGGCGGCGGCGCTGTCGAAGTGGTGCGACATGGATGGGCCCCTTCACGTGTTGCAGACGAGCTGCGGAGGTGCAGGCAAGTACCCGCTCTGCACCTGTGTTGGCGTCGCCCGCGGAGCTGGGTCTTACGTATCTCCAGGCGAACGCCGCCGCGAGAGCGGTCTACTGGTCCAGCTGCTCCTGGACGAGCGCGAACAGGGCGGCGTGCTCCTGGCTGCACGGTGGGCAGTTGCGCAGGTGCTCGGCGACCGCCGGCCAGAGAGTCTCGGCGTCCCGGCCGGCGAGCTCGGCCTCGACGTACTGGTCGAGCAGCGCGAACGTGCCCTCGCACCCGGCGTCGTCCCCGATGCTCGTGGTCAGCAGCCTGATCAGGTCGCGCTTGTCCATGCCTCCCCCACCGGCTCGACGTACCCCCCGGCCTCCAGCCGCCGCCGTAACCTTCGGCGCGCGTCGTGCACCATCTTGTAGATCGCGCCGCGGGTGGATCCGAGCCGCGCGGCGAGCACGTCTCCGGGCACCTCGTTCAGCACCACGGCCACGAACACCTCGCGCTGCCGCGGGGTGAGCTCCTCCGCGCCGGCCTGCCGCAAGGCTCGCACCAGATCCGCGCTCTGCACCAGGGCATCCGCCTCCGCGGCGACGTGGACCAGCCGATCCCACACCGGGTCGTCATCGGCGGTGGGGATCCGTCCCCGCCAGGCGTGCCGGCGCAGCTTCACGGAGACCTCGAAGACCACGAACTTGTATGCCCAGGTGGTGAAGCGGCTGGCACCTCGATAGTCGTCGAGCTTGGCCATCACCGCTACCACGGCGTCGTCGGCGGCCTGCTGGCAGAGGTCGTCGAGCTCCACGCCGCCGACCGGCGCCAGATCCCGCCGCCGCTGCGCCTCGCGCCGGGCCGCGCGCAGCAGCAGGTCGTGCAGCCGCGCAACGGCTGCCACCCGCTGCTCGCCCTCGGCGTGCAGGCTGCGCACCCACGCAGTGGTCTCGGCGTCCAGCGCGACCGAGGGCGAGACAGCGAGCTCGGTCTCGCCCTCGACGTCCCCCACGCGGGTCAGGGTAGCCGGCCCTGGCCCGCTCACCAGTGCTCCGCGGCACCGGCTGCGCCGGCAGGATGACGCCGTTCCCGCCCCAGTCCGCATCGCCTGTGCACACCACGTTTGCGTCGGCCCGCGGCGTCGGCTTACCTGCCCAGCCGAACAAATCCGTTCGGCTCGACCATCGCGTCGCCGTCGGCCGGCGCGCGCCGGCCGGACCGGCGGAGGTAAGACCGGGTCTCCGCCGGACGCCTACCAGAGGAGAACCGTCGGATTCCGACGCCACCGGAGAGGGAGATGCAGATGACAGGAACCGTTGGTCGAACCGGCCGGATCCGGGTGGAGCAGGGCCGCAAGCGGGTCCGCGCCTATCTGGGGGGCGAGCTGGTGGCCGACACGACGCATCCGCGGCTGGTCTGGGAGGTCTCCTACTATCCCGCGTACTACTTCCCGGTCCAGGACGTGCGGACCGACCTGCTGGTCGAGACCTCCACGGTCACCCACTCACCGAGCCGCGGAGACGCGCAGCATTTCACGGTCAAGGCCGGCGGCAGGCAGGCCAAGGACGCCGCGCGGCGGTACGCCGACTCGCCGATCGAGCAGCTGCGCGAGCTCGTCTGCCTCGACTGGGACGCGATGGACGGCTGGTTCGAGGAGGACGAGGAGGTCTACACCCACCCTCGCGACCCGTACACCCGGGTGGACATCCTGGCAACCTCCCGGCACGTCCGGGTCGCCGTCGACGGCGTGGTGCTGGCCGACTCGACCAACGCCCGGGTTCTGGTCGAGACCGGTCTCCCGCCGCGCTGGTACATCCCGAAAACCGACGTCCGGATGGACCTGCTGGCGCCCACCGACACCGTCACGCACTGCCCGTACAAGGGTCAGGCGCGGTACTGGTCGGCCCGCGTGGGCGACCGGCTCGTGCCCGACCTCGCCTGGTCCTACCGCACACCGCTGCCGGAGAGCCAGAAGATCGCCGGGCTGGTCGCCTTCCTCGACGAGCGGGTCGACCTGTTCATCGACGGCGAACCCCAGCAGCGCCCGGTCACGAAGTTCGGTTAGACCAGTCCGACTGGACCGAGACCCGTCCGGCGCGCCGCATCGCGCCGCCGAACCGGGCCGCTCCCCGGAATGGAAGAACCAACGATGATGACCGGCAGGAAGTCAGACACCTTCCGCCGCCGGCGCCGCCAGGTCACGGCGATGTCGTTGGCTGCCGCCGTTCTCGTGCTGACCGCGGCCGGCTGCACCAGCCACCCTGGCCGTTCCGCCGGGTCGGCGCCGGTGCCGCGGGCCGCGCCGGACCTGCCGCTGCAGGGCTCGCCCCTTCCGGTGGCATGGCCGCACCGTCAGCTGATCCGTAGCTTCCGGCCGCCACCCCGACGCCGCCGATACCGCCTTGACCGCACCCATCCGCCCGCATGGGCCTCAGCCGAGAACAGAGAACACCCATGACTGACCCGTCCATGCCGACCAGCCAGGAGATTGACGGCGGTGACGGACACACCGCCGGCTGCGATGTGCGCGTCGAGCCTCATTCCGGTTCCCGGGAGGAGTTACGGCCGCTGTTCGAGTTGGCCGAGGACTCCCCGGCCCAGCTTGACTCCTACCTCGCGTCCGGGCGGGTCCTCGTCGCGCTACTGGGAACGGAAGTGATCGGCCATCTGCAGTTGGTCGAGACCGACCGGCCGGGCGAGGTCGAGATCAAGAACGTGGCGGTGCGAGAAGACCACCAAGGCCGCGGTGTGGGCGGCCGACTGGTGCGCGCCGCCACCGAACTGGTCACCGCCGAGTCCGGATCGGCGCTGCTGGTCGCCACCGCCGCCGCCGACATCGACAACCTGAGGTTCTACCAGCGGCACGGGTTTCGGATGCGGGCGATCGAGCGGGACGCCTTCACCCCGGCCTCCGGGTACCCGCCCGGCATCCGCATCAACGGCATCGGGCTGCGCGACAGGGTCTGGCTGGACCATCAGCTCTCAGACCGCCCGGAACCTGCTGATGGGCCTCGGCGACCGGGCCGCCCTTCCAGTACCTGATCCGGGACCTGGACAGCGAGTTCACCGCCGCGTTCGACCCAGTATTCACCGCCGAGGCCATCCGGATCGCGCGCACCCCGGTCCGGGCGCGGCGAGCGAAACATGATCGCCGAGCGGTGGATCGGCAGCCTACGCCGTAAGCTGGCGACCGGGTCCTGATCCTCAACCGCAGACAGCTGGAACACGTCCTGACCGTATTCGTCGATCACTACAACACCCACCGGCCGCACCGCTTCCTCGGACAATCTCCACTCGGCGTACGAACTCCCACGCCGCGGCCCCCGACGACCTCGTCGTCCGCCGCCGTCGACGGCTTGGTGGCCTGGTACACGCGTCCGCAGGTGGCATAGCCCGCACGCTGTAGTTCGCACCCACATGCGCATCACGCCCGACGCCACCCTGGCCGACGCCCTGCTCACCGGCTCAGGGCGATCCACGCATGCGGGCGGCTTCGGGTCCGGGTACCAGGCTCAAGTCACGACGGGTCCGGGTCCGCAACCGAGAGAACGATCAACGCCACGACGCTGAATTCCTCAGGCCTCCTCGACGAATACGCGCAGGTTGCATAGGGTGGCCGAGTTCCTGGCACCCGCAGCCGCTCGCGTTGACGCCAGCGGTCAGGGTCCCGGCTTCACGATCCCGAGCCGGTGGGCGATTGTGGCCGCCTCGACCCGGCTGTGCACGCCGAGCTTGCCGAGGATGTTGGAGACGTGCACTGTGGCCGTCTTGGGGCTGATGTACAGCGTTTCGGCGATCTGGCGGTTCGTCCGGCCGATTGCGACCAAGGCGAGCACCTCCTGCTCGCGGGCCGTGAGGCCGAGTCGGTCGAGCGGCGATGGCGGCTGGGGTGCGGGCGGAGGGGCGGTCGCGGGGTTGGTCCCGAGGTTGAGGCGGCCGCGGCGGGCCAGGGCCTCGATCTCGGCGCGCAGCGGGGCTGCGCCAAGTTTGCTCGCGGTCGCGTGGGCGGCGCGCAGCGACGACTCGACCTGCTCGCGGACGACGCCGCGCAGCAGCAGCGCCTCGGCCTCGCGCCAGCGGGCGTAGGCGGTCGGGTAGGGCTCGCCGAGCCGTTCCGAGGCCGTGGCGGCGGCCGCCCACAGCTCGGGGTCGCTGTGCCCGTCGAGCCGGGCGAACTCGGCCTCGCCGAGCATCCCCAGGGCCTCGGTGCGGGGTGTGGGTACTGTGCCGTCGGTTCCCTCGGGCAACATCAGAGCACGTAGCCCGCCGGCCAGTGCGCTCCCGACCCGGCGGGCCTCGAGGACCTCGTCGCCGCCGCGGCGGGCGTGTGCCAGCTCGGCGCGATCCGCGGCCGCGCGCAACCCTAGGGCGTACAGCGGCGCGCCGAAGATGAGGTTCGAGCCGGCGACCCGAAGCCCCTCTGCCACGGCGGCGTGGGCGTCGCCCAGGCGGCCCTCGACGATGGCCAGTTCTGCGGTTGCGGTGAACAGCGGCGTCGCGAACCAGGGCTGCGTGACGGTGGATGCGTAGGCCTTGTCGGCCACCGCCAGGTGCTCCGCGGCCGAGGCGGCCCGTCCTCGGGCGAGGTCGAGCTGGCTGTGCGCCGTGTGGATGTAGACGTGCGCGGCGGCGAGCTCGGGGGCCACGCGATCGGCCGCGCGGTGCAGCAGCAGGTCGGCGTCGTCCCAGCGACCGAGCGCGAATTGCGCACGCGCGGCGGTCGCGGTCAGGAAGGGGCTGTGCCACCGCCCGAGCCCCTGGCTGGCCGCCAGTTCGGCGCCCTCCACGGCGACCGCGGTTGCCGCCTCTAGCTCGCCGAACGCTTCCAGCAGGCCCGCCAGGGTGGCTAGGGCGCGCGCGACATCGTCGACCTTGCCGACCGCCTCGGCGATCCGGCGGGCCTCGCTGAGCTGCCCGACGCCCGCGTCGAGGTCGCCGAGGAAGGCGAGGTCGACGCCCAGGGCCCGGCGGGCATCCCCTTCCTCGGCCAGGGCGCCGATCTGGCGGGCGATCGCGATCGCCTCCTCGCAACGGTCGCGCGACTCGCGGTAGCGGCCCTGCCCGATTAGCGCCTCGCCGAAGGCGGCCAGGACCTGCGCACGCTCGGCCAGCGGCGGGCTCGTGGGCACCAGGCGCACGGCCGCCTCGTACTGCGCGAACACGCCCTCGCCGCCGGTCGCGTGCAGGTAGCCGCCGAGCCGCCCGTGCAGGAGCCCGGCCCGCACCGGGTCTTTGGCCGCGTCCACGTCGGCGAGCGCCGCCTGGGTCAGGGTGATGGCTCGGTTCGGGTCGCCGGCCAGGTAGGCCGACTCGGCCGCGTGCTGCAACACCGCGGCGCGATCGCGGCCGAGTCGCTCTTCGGGGTCAGCCACCTGACCCCACAGCTCGAGCGCCGTCTCGAAGTGACGCTGGGCGTCGGCGAACCCGTAGGCCGCCTCGCACTGCAAACCCGCCTCCACGGCGGCGGGCAGCGCACGGGCTGGGTCGTGGGCCCTGACCCAGTGGTAGGCGAGCCGAGCTGGCGCGGCGAGCCGGTTGGGCTCGGCGAGTTCCGGGTGCTCGGTGAGGACGCGGGCGAAGCCGGCGTGCAGCCGTGCCCGGTCGCCGGGCAGCAGCTCGCCGTACAGCGCCTCCTGGGTCAGCGCGTGTCGGAAGGCGTAGGTCTCGGTGGCGGGGTCGGGGACGAGCACTTGGTGGGCGACTGCGGCGCGCAACGCGGCGAGCAGGTCCGCCTCGGGCAGCTCGCTGACCGTGGCGAGTAGCTCGTGCTCCACCCGGCCGCTGGCCGCGGCCATCGTGCGGAGTGTCGCCTGTGCGTTCTCCGGGAGGACCTGGACGCGGCTCAGCAGGACGTTCTTGAGGCTCGGGGGCAGGCTGCGCCCGTCGCCCTGTTGGGTGGCGGCGAGCAGCTCCTCGGCGAAGAACGCGTTGCCCTCGGAACGGCGGTAGATTCGCTCGACGAGCTCGTCGTCCGGCCTTGTCCCGAGGATGCCGGCCAGCAGGTCGGCAACGTCGACCCGGTCGAAGCGGCCAACCTCGAGCCGCTCGACCCGTCCGCTGCGGTCCAGTCCGGCCAGGAACGGCCGCAGGGGATGCCGCCGGTGCAGCTCGTCGGTGCGGTAGGTCAACACGAGGAGCAGCGCTGCCCGCAGGTTGCGGACGAGGAAGGTCAGCAGGTCCAGGGTCGAGCGATCGGCCCAGTGCAGGTCCTCCACGACCAGCACGGTCGGGGACCGGTCGGCGAGGCGCTCCAGCAGGGCGAGGAACGCCTCGTATAGCCGGGCCTGTGCCGACCAGCCGACGGCGAGCCCGGCCGACGTCGACTCCTCGCCCTGCCCGAGCTCGGGCAGCAGACGGGCCAGCAGCGGCCGTCCAGGTCCAACCAATTCGTCGAGCGCCGCCGGCTCCAGCCCCCGGCCCAGACCGCGCAGAGCCTCGGCCACGGGTAGGTAGGGCAGCGACCCCTCGCCGAGCTCGATGCAGCCGCCAAGCAGCACCTGCCCACCGCTCCCGCGGACCTGACCGGCGAACCGGGTGACCAGGCGGGTCTTCCCGACGCCGGCCTCACCGCCCACGCACACCGTTGCCGGCTCGCCCCCGCCGACGTCCGCGAACAACGCCTTGAGACGGCCCAGCTCAGCTCCGCGACCAACGAAGCGCGAGGTCGCGACGGCCCCGGCCATGGCCGAAGTATGCGCTTCACCTCCTCGCACCGGAACAGACCGGCGGCCGGCCGTCCTCGTCCACAGCCGGCTTCGGGCGGGAGCAGACTCACCCTGCAACCACGCAACCTGACGCTCGACGGCCGGTCATGTCAGACCGGCAGCGCACGCCGATACCGCCAAATGCAGCGTCGGCTAATGGTTTGCAGCAAGCAGGCGAACACCAGCGGAACGCAGCCATGAACGCGAGCAGACCCGACCGCCGGACGAGACCGTCGCGGTGGTCGTGCTGGACCGGTCGTTGTCGGCGACGTCAGCGTCGTGGCGCACGCCACGCGTAGTGCATGACCCGGGCAAGGTAGTGCTGGACTTGGGATCATGCCGCCCGCGGGGCCTGCCCGGCTGACGTGGCAGCGGTGTGCGGCCTTCCAGGGCGTCCGGGCCGGTGACCTCCGATCCGACAGTCTCCCAGTCTGTGGCGCGGGCGTGGGCGTGGAAGCCGTCCGGCGCGCCCACCCCGCGTCGCCCGGCAACCGACGCCGGCGGCAGCGGGGCGACGAACGCGAGGGGGTGGTGCTGGGACTTCGACGCCACCTTCGTGATCTCCGACTCTCGGGCAAGGACCAGGCCACCCGGACCTGGAAGAGCTACGGCCACCATCCGCTTGCCCGGCTGCGGCGATCACGGCGAGGGCGGGCCGGGGAGACGGTGGGCTGGCTGCTGCGCCGCCGGCCGGGTGGTCGAACACCGCAGCAGACCATCTGGTGGTCTTCGAACAGGCCCTCGGTCAGCAACCGGCGGAGCAGACCGCCCGTGGCGAGCACGACCTACCGGCCGGTGCTGGTCCGCACCGACGGCGCCGGCGCCACCCCGCCGCTTCGCTCAGCATCTGCACGACGACGGAGTCGAGCACTCCCTCGGTCCACCCTCGGCGTGGACCACCACGACCCGGTGCTCGCCGCGCCGGCCGCCGCCTGGACACCGGCGTACAACGCCGGCAGCGAAGCACGGGACGGAGCCTGGGTCGCCGAGATCACCGGCCTGATCGAGCTGGCCAGCTGACCGCAAGGGACCCGCCTCGCTGCCGCGTTCACCCGGCTGGCCGCCCCACCAGCCGCATAGCCGTCGGCCCACCCACCCGACCGCCAGCACACCCGGGACTTCGTGGAGTCCCCGGACACCCGACTCAAGAGCCGGGCCACCACTATGTCCCCAACCGAATGCGGCCGTGCGACCGGACAAGAACGAAGATGATCCCCACGACAAGATCACGAAATCGTGAGGCTAGGACGGTCGCCGACAAGAAATAGGGCTCCCGGGCGAGGTGGCATAGGCGCATCGTCCGATGCCACAGCCGCCGCCGCGCCGTAGGTTGCTTGCATCGCAGCGGCCGATCGGGCCGCCCTCTTAACCGCTGCTCGGACCGCTCGGTCCGATCGGACATCCATCATTGGAGGCAGAAATGCTCGCACGGATCCTCGGCCCGCAGAAACTCCTGCTCGGCCTCACCGGAGCCGCCGCCCTGCTCACCGTCGGGCTGGTCGGCGCCGCGGGCTCGAGCAGCGCGGCACCGGCAGCCGCGGGAGGAGCGGCCCTCGCCGCCGATGCGACCAGCTACGACCCGGTGCCATCGGCGATCCGGGTACCACCCGGCAACCGGCTGGTCGCGCGGCTCGACGCTCAGGGTGTGCAGGTGTATCAGTGCACCGCCGGTGCCTGGGGGTTCCTCGAGCCGGTCGCCGCGCTCAGCGACCGGAGCCCGGCCGACGCCACGATCCACTTCCGGGGGCCGAGCTGGGAGTCAATCCGGGACGGTTCGCTTGTCGAGGCCACGACGATCGCCTCCTCACCGGTTGTCGGCTCCATCCCGCAACTGCTGCTGCAGGCAACCAGGACCCGAGGCGACGGCATCTTCGGCAGCGTCACCTACGTTCAGCGGCTCAACACCACCGGCGGCGTCATACCGACGACCGCATGCACCGACGGGCAGACCAGGGGGGTTCCGTACACCGCCGAGTACCGCTTCTACGTCAAGGCCTGATTGCACGCTGACATGGCGGGCCGGCAAGCCGCAGGACGGCAAGCCGGCCATGCCAGCGGTCGCCGCGCCCATGAACGTGCGGTTGCATCCGACGAACTGATGCCGAACCGGCAGCGGCGCTGTCGGAGCCCGCACGCCTTACCTCGATCGTCCACATCGGACGGCGGTGACGTCTACGTCGGCGTCGTGGACCAGATTCCGGCTGCGACAGACGGCCGACGAGACCAGTCGCGGGACTCCTACCGGCCCGAAACCGGCCATCGCACGGCAGACCCCAGCCCCGCTCGCGCAATTCATCGGCCACCACGACTCTGACGGAGATGGATCATGAATCGGAAGCTCATCCTCGGCGGCGCCGTCGCCGGTCTCGTCCTGGCCGCCGGCATCGGACTCGCCGTTGCCACCGGCAGCAGCGGCTCCACCACCGGTGGCTACGGCGGCACCCGCTCCACCACCACACCATCCGGCAACGGGACAGCAGCGGCCGCCGTGACGACGGCCAAGACTGGACTGGGTCAGATCCTGGTCGACGGCCGCGGCCGTACCCTGTACCTGTTCGAAGCCGACCCGCCCGAGAAGTCCACCTGCGACAACGCCTGCGCCAGCGTGTGGCCCCCGCTGACCACCACCGGCGCCCCCATGGCCGGCGGTGGCGCGCTGGCCGGGCAACTGGACACTCTGCTCCGCGGCGACGGCGCCACCCAGATCACCTACCACGGCCACCCGCTCTACCGCTACGCCGGAGACACCCAGCCCGGCGCCACGAACGGGCAAGGGCTCAACCAGTTCGGCGCAGGGTGGTACGTCCTCGCCCCGAGCGGAAACAAGATCGACAATGGCTGATGACCTGCTGCCGGCCGATGAGCAGCCAGCCACGTCTCAGGCCGGGAGACGGCGCCGGAGCCGATGGCTGGAGCGCGGGCTGCGGTTCGCCACCGCAGCCGCGCTCGGCGTCGACGCCTACGTGCACGCCCACGACTCCGGCTTCTACGACTTCGCCGGCGGTGGCGCGATCAGCCAGGGCAACCTGTTTCGCGTCGAAGCCGCCGTCGCCGGCCTCATCGCCCTCCTGCTGCTCGCCTGGCAGCATCCCGTGGCCTGGCCGCTTGCGTTTGCTGTCGCGGCCAGCGCGCTCGGCGCCGTGCTGCTCTACCGCTACGTCGACGTCGGTGCGCTGGGCCCCCTCCCGAACATGTACGAGCCGACCTGGGACGTGTCCGGCAAGCTGCTCTCCACCTACGCCGAAGGGACCGCA
>WNFX01001878.1_pt1 | contig 21300 bp, 20 predicted proteins | sample 5400111 | NCBI WGS metagenome assembly WNFX01 (sample SAMN13153363, study PRJNA577476) | soil metagenome | isolation source: 40 cm soil or saprolite under grassland replicate 1 | place: USA:California | collected 2016-06-15 | reverse complement strand
AGATCAAAGTGTACAAAAGCGGCGAGTTGATTTAGATCCACTTGCGCATACCAGTGGAATCCATTTCCCGACACAATACTGCGTGCCAGCATGTCGTATTGGAACATGTCGTCCAGTCCGATTCCTAATCCACGCGCAAGGATGACAGGAATTAAACGTAGAATCAGTGCGAAGATGAAAATTCGAAAAGCAAATGATTTACCGCTCATCTCACAAATAAACTTTCACGTGAATTGGCAGCTTAAAATTCAAATAGGAAGGCAGGTGAATTATGCGGCACTCTTGCTCTCAATAGCGTCGTCCCACAGGGATGCTGCGCAACACTCCCTGGCACCGCCCGCCAGGGCAGGTGTGCACCTGCACAATTTGTCATGAATTGCCATGAAGTGCTAAAGCATTTCAAAATTCAAAAATCGAAGGGCAGGTGAGAATGGCCGCTTGAGCGTCAATTTTGTTTATGCAGGTATGCCCAGCTTGGCTTTGAGAGCTTCGATACGTCTTACCAGATATGGCATGAAATAGCCATCGTATTTTTCCCATAATTCGGAACGCATCCAATCTGAGCCTGTGACGCGTCCGCGGCAATTTGCAGAGCCGCAGTAGCAATCAAATTCATCATAAGGTGTGGAATCACACATGGCGTAATCGAAATTGAGTTCTTCCCCTGCATTGATGTCACGCATCGCGACCACACCAATTTGACCTGACAAACCAACATTGGGTTCGCAGGAATGATTGAAACAATCAGCAGGTTCGAGTTTTTCGGGAGTTTCCAAATACAAGCCTTCTTCAACCTGCAAAATCCGTTGTGTGAAGTTTGGCATACTCGGATCGAGTTCTTCCGCAGTCACAATCCGACCGCCCCATAACGATATTAATTCACCCTTCTTGATTGGCTCGCGGGCAAACACGCCGCAACCACCTTTCTCTTCGAGGGGTCCCGATTCACATTTCGTATTAAGGTAGGAGTGATATTGACCAGTCATTCTATCCTTTCGTTTTGGTGAAGGCGTTTCACCTAGAATATCTTTGACATAAGTGCCAAAGCGACAACACAATTTGCTCAGACAGGAGTCCAAAGTCTCCAGACTTTGGCATTTCAACGACTGGAGTCGTTGACTCCCAAGTCTTTCTTGCAAACAAAAACAGCCATCCACAACAGCTCCGAACCACTGTGTTGACTGCAATTGTCTTAAGCAGTCCCGCCGCCTCACCAAGTGTTAGTTGGAGGGCGGCGGAAGCCAGATATCAATCGTGGCAAATTTTAGAAAATAAGCACAAGCATTTCTTCATTCACACTCGTGCGAGTCTCGCAATAGGATTCTCCTTGTTAGGTTGGGTGCAATTGTAACGAGTTAAGCCGTGATGTCAATCTTTTGGAAGTAGGAGTTTTGGATGAGACTCTCGGTTCGTTTCGACACCTTCGGTCAACACAGGCGTGCTAAGCCGATGGCTGAGTCCCTTTAATGGAATTATGTCAATGCGAGGGCGGTGTTTTTCGCCCGAAGCAATCTCCTTGCAGGAAGATCAATCTTCTTATTACATTTTTGCTGATTAACTGGAGATTGCTTCGCCTGCGGCTCGCAATGACATAAGATTTATTTCGCCTCGCCCTCAGTATCCGAACTTTGTGCTGTTATTCTTTGCGCGATTAAAATTGGTAACGTTGTAAGCAGAACGACCAACATCGCAGTGACATTTGTGACCGGACGATTCCGCGGTCTAAGCATTTGGCTATACATCCAGATTGGGAGTGTTTGCTGTAATCCCGCTGTAAATGTTGTGACAATTACCTCATCAAACGAAAGCGAGAACGCCAAAATTCCACCCGCCAGTAATGCAGTCGCGATATTTGGGAAAATTACATTCCAGAATGTTTGGAACGAATTCGCTCCCAAATCCATAGAGGCCTCAATCATAGAGTTACTCGAGCGACGAAAGCGCGCTAGTACATTGTTATACACAACGACCACGCAGAACGTCGCATGACCGATCACAATCGTCCAAAACGAAAACGGGATTCCCATCAGACTGATGGCAGAACGGATGGCGATGCCCGTCACGATGCCGGGTAATGCCAAGGGTAGCACAAGCAGGAACGAAATCGTCTCTTTGCCAAAGAAGTTAAAGCGATAGACGGCCGCCGCAGCCAGAGTTCCTAGGATGAGTGCCATGCCTGTCGCAAGAATCGCAACTTTGACCGTAAGGAGAAGTGCCGCCTGCATCTCGGGATTCGCTATGGCACGCGGAATCCATTTGAGGGTCAACCCCGGAGGCGGAAAGGTATATCCCGATTCATCCGTTGTGAACGAGTAGAGAAAGATCAACCACAAAGGGATATGCAAAAAGAGCAATGCTCCCACTGCACTGAGCTTTAGAAGCCAGGAGGCTTGGTCGCCCGAGCTTTGAGTTGTTTTCCTAAAGAGCATCGAAAGCTCCTAAGTTTCGAGCGATCAATAAATAAATGATCATAATAACAATAGGACCCATCGTGAACGCAGCCGCCAACGGGATGTTGCCTGATGTCCCTTGATAGGTCAGCACGGCTTTGCCAATGAAGAAGCTGGAATTACCAAACAAAGACGGCACAATAAAATCACCGAGCGTGAGCGAGAACGTGAAAATTGAACCTGCTACAACGCCCGGAAACGCCAAAGGAAGAATGACATTGCGAAATGTTTGCGCGGGACTCGCTCCCAAATCACTAGAGGCTTCGATCAGGGATTTTGGTACTCGTTCGAGCGCGGTTTGAATTGGCAGGATCATATACGGCAGCCAGATATAAACAAAAACGAGAAATACTCCTGTCAGGGAAACTCCTAATGAGGGCCCACCCAGCAATTTTGAACTCAAATACCAGTTCAGCAGACCGTCAATATGAATTAATCGCGTAAACCATGAAATAATCCCTTCCTGGGCAAGGATGAGTTTCCACGAATAGACGCGTACGACATAGCTCGACCATAACGGTAACGTGATTGCCAAGTATAAAAAAGTCTTCAGGCGCGGCGACGCGAAGCGCGCCGTGTAATAAGAGAGCGGAAAAGCAATGATGATACAGGCGATGGTTACAGTCAACGCCATGAATGTAGTGCGGAAAAAGATTTGCAGGTTGGTGGGAATGAGCAGTTTTGCATAGGTCTGTAAAGTGAATTGATGCACCACCTGTCCCGTGAAACCATCTAGAAAAAAGAAGCTGTTGATAAGCATAGTGAGCAACGCGCCGATGTATACCACTAAGAACCAGATCAGCGGCGGTAGGAGCAACAGCAACAAGATAAGCTTGGGGCGCAAATATAAATATGTAGAAATGCGTTGCAACACGTTAGTCTCCTACGTAACGGACGTGTTCTTTTTTCCAGAATAGGCGAATCTTTTGATTTTTGATTTTCATCACATCCATTGAGGTTGTTTTCAGATTCTGTTCGACAACAACTAGGTCACCACCGTTGTCTAATTCAACGAGATAGCGGGTATAAAGTCCCAAATAAATCACATCCCGCACTTTGCCGTCGGCACAGAACATATCACTTTCCACTTTTTCATCGAACGCTGCAAGATGGATTTTTTCCGGACGAATAGAAAATGTCGACTCCGAGCCGGTGATCCGTTTAGCGATTTCACCTGAAACTAGATTTGATACGCCGACAAAGCCGGCGACAAAAGGAGTTGTCGGGTGTTCATAAATTTCAGCAGGCGTGCCAATCTGCTCAACCTTACCTTGGTTGAAGACTGCAATGCGGTCGCTCATCGTTAAAGCTTCCTCCTGATCATGGGTCACAAAAATAAACGTAATGCCGACTCGTCGCTGGATCGCCTTGAGTTCCACTTGCATTTGTTGGCGCAATTTCAAATCCAACGCACCGAGCGGCTCATCGAGCAGGAGCACTTTAGGATGGTTGATCAAGGCGCGGGCCAGCGCGACGCGCTGACGTTGTCCACCAGATAATTGCGAGGGCTTACGCCCAGCAAACGCAGGCAGTCGAACGAGATCCAGCATCTCGTCCATGCGTTTTTCGCGCTCGGATTTCGGCACTTTCTTGATCATCAAGCCATAGGCAATATTTTCTCCGACAGTCATATGTGGAAACAAAGCGTAATCTTGAAAGACTGTATTCACATCACGCTCATATGGCGGAAGATTGGAAACATCCTTGCCATCCAAGAGGATTTGTCCCGAAGTAGGGCGATCAAAACCTGCGATCATTCGCAAACTGGTCGTCTTGCCCGAACCTGAAGGACCCAAGAGCGAAAAAAATTCGCCATCGCGAATTTGTAGAGATACATCATCAACTGCTTTAATAGATCCCACCAACTTATCTTGCTGGACAGAAAACACTCGGCTCACATTCTTAAATTCAATGGCTACTTGTTCGCTCATTGTTTGGCCTCAATAGTAGGGGCAGACGGCGTCTGCCCCTACAGAAAGAATACTTTACTGTCCAACAATCGCAGTGAATTCTTCTACCCAGCGATCGTATGTCACACAATTAGTTTGACCGTTGCCACAATCTGCAATTGGGGTCTTCCAGAAATAAATTTTGTCGAAGTTTTCGTAACCGTTGGTCTTGCAGCCGTCGGGTCCCAGCAACTCGCTGGAAGTACAACCAGCGGGCACAGCCGGGTTCGAGCCAAACCAAGCGGCCACGTCGCCTTGAACCTTTGGATCAATGGAATGCTCAAGCCACAAATAGGCACATTTTGGATGCGGAGCCTTGGATGACATCATCGTTGTGTCTGCCCAGCCGGTGGCACCTTCTGAGGGAATTGTGCTGGCAATTGGTTGCTTATCGGCTTGTAAAAGATTGACTTGATAGGGCCAGGATGGAGCTGCAACAAAACCTTCGCTCTTGAAGTCTTCAATCTGAGAAGCGGCATCTCCCCAATACTTAGGTGCAATCTTGCGCTGTTCTTTGAGCAATGCAATCGCAGCATTGAACTGGTCTTCAGTCAATTCGTATGGATCGGTGATTCCCAATTCTGGATTGTGAGCCTTCAAATACACTGCGGCATCTGCGATGTAGATGGGACCCACATAACCCTGCACGCGATCCTTATTAGACTTACCATCCGGCAATGTCATCTCCTTGAAAACAACATCCCAGGAAGTTGGGGCACCATCTTTGAAGACATTGGTGTTATACATCAAAACATTGAGACCAAATTGATACGACACACCATAGTGTTCAGGTGTGCCGTCGCCGTTCTTGTCAACTGTATGCCAAGGTGCATTCTGTAAGCGTGGATCAATGTTTTTGTAAGAAGGAATCTTGCTAATATCAATTTCCTGCACCGATCCACCGTAGATCAAACGCAGGCTCGCATCACCTGAAGCAGTCACGAGGTCAAATCCACCCGAGTTCATCAACTGCACCATTTCATCAGAAGTGGCGGCATCCTTCACATTGACTTTGCAACCAGTTTCTTTTTCAAAGCCGGTCACCCAGTCATAGTTGGGATCATTTGCGCCCCGTTCGATATAACCAGGCCAATCCACGATATCCACTTCTCCTTCGTTTGCCCCTGTGGGCGCCTCTGTTGCAGCAGGAGACTCAGTAGCGGCGGGTACTTCAGTGGCTGGAGCTGCTGTAGCAGCAGGCGCTTCAGTGACGGGTGCTTGAGTTGCTGCCGGAGTAGAACTGCCGCAGGCCGCCAGCAAAAGACTCAATATAACCACCACTGCCATTAAACGAGAAACGTTCAAATTGGACTTCATTCTCTCTCCTTTAGGTTTGGTCAGACGATCTCAGTCGAAACAAATAGCTTTGTCTTTCGCGAACACCTCCTTCTGCATTATCAACTAAGTTCACAATTCAATTATAGTAGACAGAAAATGGACGTCAACTGCCAATTTCCGAATTTTACATGTATCCCTTTGACTAGCACAGCGCGGGCCTTCGCAGCCGAAACTTGATACTGCTATTAGGCATGAGCCGGCCCTCAAGCCGATACCGCCAACATGACCATCGCGCGGAAACCGTTATATGCCGATGCCATTTCTTGGGCGGTGAATGATACGCGTGTCTCCTCGCGCTTTGTAAACGGAATACACGTCGCGCGATCCGCCAAATCTGATGAAAAAAATTCAATTGTCACAGTGATCGGCATATCCAAAACAAATGGATCTGGTATATCTTCCGCAGCCAACCGTTTGACCGCGCGCTCTGCGCTCAGACAGATCATTTCGTGTGTAACTTGCGGAGATAAACAATCCGCGGCGAAGCGCCCAGATGCCTGTTTGACCACGGCAATTTCTAAGTTGCCAAGCAACTCTGTCACTTGCGCGCAAGCTGTTTGATCGCCAGAGACCATGATGACCGGCACGCCAAAGTGACCTGCCACTGCCGCGTTCAATCCATACTCGCCGGTCAACATATTATTCAACCAAACATTTGCAACGGTTTTTGATGACCATGTGTGATCAAGAATTGCATTAGGCGATCCATTACGCGCGTGATAGCCGATAAAGAAAACGCCATCTACAGTTTCATCAATTCCTTGCATCATCGAAAAGGGAGAAGGAGAACCGGTATTCAATCTTGCACGTGAATCAATCTCTTCGATCAAAATATTCGATCCGTTCCAATGCCCATCTGCCACAATGACTTCATCCGCGCCTGCTTTACATGCTCCCCGGATTGCTGCATTTACATCTTCGGTCATTTGCTTGCGAAAACGGGCGTACTCGGCATGTCCCGGCGTGACCTGATCCCATGTTGTGACGCCAGTGATACCTTCCATATCGGTTGCGATTAATATTTTCATGCGGGCTTCTCCTCTCTTCAATGTGTAGTGGGGCAAGATGGCATCTTGCTCTACGAACTTTATGGTGGTGACGTTGGTGGCAAAATATTTTTTGAAATCCATTTCTCCACAAATCTACCAACCAATGGATAGCGATAATCCTCACCTTTGAGCACACGGTATCCAGCCCATTGACCGAGAATGTGGAACAGAGGCATGAATAATATAACTATGAAGAGTACCAATAATGATCCGCCCAAAAAGACAACGCCAACTATTCCCATTGAGGAATCGATCCTAACGTTTCCTGTCCATCCCATCATTGCCATTAATGAAATGATCATGATGCCAAACAAATATAAAAATACTATACCTAAATAAAGCAAAGTTACACTACCCTGATAGACGAGTGTTTGTATAGATTGAAACTTCAAGAAAGGACTGCGTTTGCCTTCTAGGATCCATGCAGTTAATGGAGCGAGCATTCCCCACAATATGATAAGAATACTGAAATGTCCCATCGCCACTACCCAGCGGAACTCATGATCTTCATTCAACCATACTTTCTCTTCTGATTTCTCAGTTGGATCATAGGCAAAATAGTGTGCCAACCTATCTCCCAGGACTGGATAGCGAAAGTCTTTGCCAAACGCACATGAGATTGCTGCGATGATGGGAAGCAGAAAGTAAACACCTAATAAACCAACGAGGAAGGCTACATAAATAGACATCCAAATTCCTACAAGTGCGTTCACATTCCCGCCATTTCTTTCTGCTGCAGCTAACGCCGTCAACATGATGATAAAAAAGATAATAGCTACTACTGCTGAAAATAGAACCCATATTGTATATCCCAGTGATTGATAGCCAAGCGCCTGCAAACTCTGGAAAGATGCGTAATTGGACTTGCGTCGTTGGTCAGACCAGCCGACGATTGGCAAAAGAATGCCCATGCCAAGCGCAAGAGAAGAAAGATGCGAGATGACAGCCCAAATGCGATCTTCAGTGGTTGCGGTAGAGTTCATTAGACGTTTTACCAATGTATCGTAGGGCGGGTTTGTCGCGGAGCATTCCTGAAGAGGGATAACCCGCCGATAATGATTGTGTCAGGCTACCTCTCAGGGCGCTACGCAGAAAGCCTGACTTGCACTTCGATTTTATCAGAGAGCTGTAAGACGATGCCATGTGCCGCAACAGAGTATAATTTCTTGAGAAATTAGCCGTTTGGAGGAATCATGCCCGATATTGCCTTATTTTCCCTCAGCGAAGAACACAAAATGATACGTGATGCCGCGCGCGATTTTGCTCAGAATGAAATCGTACCAATCGCGGCCGAGTTTGATGAGAGCGGAGAATTTCCGCACGCAACCATCAAGAAAATGGGCGAGATGGGCTTTATGGGAATTGAAATCCCAGAAGAATACGGTGGCGCGGGCATGGACACGCTCGCCTATGTGCTGGCGCTCGAAGAGATATGTAAGGCGGATGCATCACATGGCGTGATCATGTCCGTAAACAATTCATTATATTGTCATGGCATTATGAAGTTTGGTACGGAAGAACAGAAGAAGAAATTTGTCATACCTATCGCATCTGGAAAAGCCATTGGCGCCTATTCGCTGACTGAACCTCAAAGCGGCTCAGACGCGGGAACTATGAAAAGCCGTGCCATACGTGATGGAGACTCCTATATTTTGAACGGTCGCAAGTCTTGGGTGACGAGTGGGCCTGTTGCTGATTACTATATCGTCTTTATGATGACTGACCCGCAGAAACAGCAGAAGGGAATCAGCGCGTTTTTGGTGGAAGCTAACACCCCCGGTCTGACGCGTGGGAAAAAAGAACCCAAGCTTGGAATCCGCGCCTCCGCAACCAGTGAGTTGATCTTTGAGAATTGTTGTGTGCCATCTGCCAATCGTTTAGGTGAGGAAGGAGACGGCTTCAAAATCGCGATGACTGTTTTGGACGCGGGTCGCATTGGGATTGCGACACAGGCGCTAGGGATCGCGGAAGCAGCCTACGAAGCCGCGCGCCAATATGCGGTCGAGAGAGAGGCGTTTGGTCAACCGATTGGCGCGTTTCAAGGAACGGGATTCAAAATCGCAGACATGAAGACACGCGTCGAGGCGTCACGTCTATTAATTTATAACGCTGCGCTCGCGAAAGAAAAATCCAAAAAGGACGGCAGTCGTTATTCGCTGGAAGCATCTATGGCAAAATTGTTTGCCTCCGAAACTGCAATGTACGTGGCTCATCAGGCTGTGCAAATTCATGGCGGAATGGGCTACAGCAAAGAGTTGCCCATCGAGCGTTATTTCCGCGACGCGAAGATCACAGAGATCTATGAAGGGACAAGCGAAATACAAAGACTTGTGATCTCAAGAAGTGAATTGGGATTGAAGTAACTTGTAATATTATAAATGACATCGATACTTTACTATCTACTTCCTCTCCTTGTGATTGCCGTTGCGTTGGATGTCTTTTTGTTGCAGGTTTGCAGAGATTTCGTAAATTAAAAAAGAATCGACCTCAGGAAATGTAACGCGCCGAGAGCTCACCTTTCATCGCCAGGGCAAAATATCAAATTTCACTACCCGATCAAGCTCCCCCTGAAAACGCACAACAGGTACGTGAGTTTGATGGCGTATTCGTATGGCAGATTCCTGATGTCCTTCCCTATGCGTTTAGCGTTCAACCGACAATGTATTCCCAACTTGCAACAGATCAAGTGAACGCAATGAAAGTCCGTCTTAATGGGCCCAATCAGGTTATTGCACAAGGTGTGCCAAAGCAGGCTGGCGATGTACTTGCAGTATTAATGAGCAATTACCCGGGCTGGAAATTGCTCATTGATGGTCAGCCAGCTCAAGTCATGCCCTATAATGGATATTTGGGCGCGAAAAGGCTGCCTGGAGAGCATTCTTATCGTTTCTATTTTATGCCTATGCAATACATTATCGGCGCGTCGATCAGTATCGTGACACTGATATTGATCATAGCAATGATACTTGTCTCACCTTTACGATTCGTGCTACAAAAGCTGCGCCAGACTCGTTTTCCCTCCGTTTATCCGAACCCAACAGCGTAAACGGAATCGCTCCTAATCAGTTACAATCATTCCCATGAAGGCTGTCCTTTTTCGCCAGCACGGCGGACCTGAAGTGCTGGAATACGCAGACTTTCCAACTCCCGAACCGAAACCTGGCGAAGCACTAATCCGTTTACGCGCTGCAGCACTCAATCGAATGGACGTGATGGTGCGCAATGGTTGGCCCGGACTGAAATTGGAAATGCCTCACATCAATGGAGCTGATGGAGCGGGAGAAGTTATCGCGCTGAGCGGAGTGGCGACTCGCGACACGCAGACGAAGCGTGGCAATGGGGCGAGTGAAAAAGAGACTAGAGAATTAGAGACACCTGCACTCCCTGGCACCGCCCGCCAGGGCAGGCGTGCGTCAGGTGCAAGTGTTGGCGATCATGTAGTCATTGATGCCAATTTAGGTTGTGGGAAGTGTGAATTTTGCTTGGATGGCAAAGACAATATGTGCCGTGAATGGCAATTGCTTGGGGAAACTATCCGTGGCACCTATGCGGAATATGTATCAGTCCCTATAAGACAACTATACCGCCTGCCTGAAGATTTTGATTTTCATCAAGCCGCGGCGGCTGCGCTGGTTTATCAAACAGCGTGGCATTCATTAGTCAAACGGGGGAATTTACAAAAGGATGAGACAGTACTTATTGTCGGCGCGGGAGGTGGAGTCAATACTGCCAGTATACAGATTGCCAAATGGATCGGCGCGCAAGTCATCGTTATAGGGTCTAACGCGAAGAAATTGGAAATGGCTGAGTCCATCGGGGCAGATATTCTGATCGATCGTTCAAAAGAACCAGATTGGTCGAAAGCAGTTTTCATCGCCACAAACAAACGCGGCGTGGATGCGGTTGTGGATAATGTCGGCGCAACTTTCATGCAAAGTCTGCGTGCCTTGCGAAAGGGCGGACGCCTGCTGACGGTGGGCAATAGCGGTGGACCCAAATTTGAAATTGACAATCGCTATATATTTGCCAAGCACCTAAGCATCATTGGCTCGACAATGAGTCCGTTAAGCGATTTTAAAGAAGTAATGGATTTGATCGTAGCTGGAAAATTAAGACCGATTATAGATAAGACGTACCCTCTCGAAGAGGCTGCCAGCGCGCAGGAGCGGTTGTGGAGAAATGAAAATTTTGGAAAGATCACATTGGATATTCATTGATGAAACGATTCCCCTGGTTTGAAGCAATTTTGATTACTGTTGTGATGTCCATTAGCTTGTATGCAGCTTTGTCAGATTCACAAAATCTATCGTGGCGCTGGTTTACACGTGATGATGCGTATTATTATTTCAAGGTCGCTCAAAACATCGGCGAAGGGCATGGCAGTACGTTCGATGGAGTCAATCGAACCAATGGCTATCATCCGCTATGGATGTTAATTTGTGTACCAATCTTCGCTCTGGCGCGATTTGACTTGATCCTACCTCTTCGTATCCTTCTACTCATTATGAGCGGGCTTGCAGTCGCAACAAGTATTCTCCTTTATCGTTTGATCGGCAGGATTTTTACGCCAGCTCTTGGAGCTGTTACTGCGCTGTTCTGGGTGTTCAGTCATGATGTGCTAAATGCACTTTATCAACCGGGGGTGGAATCTGGTATTGCGGCATTCTTTATCGTTTTGCTTGTTTATAAATTATTTGAAGTCGAAACATCCTGGCGTAAAAATGATATCTCCAAAAGGCAAATTGTAGTCTTGGCAGTGCTTGCTGCGCTGACAATGTTCAGCAGATTGGATCTTGTTTTTTTTGCAGGAGTAGTGGGGCTTTGGATACTATTTCGAGGCAACCTTTTACGTTTTTTTCTCCCATTCGATATTGCTTCCATCATTATCGTTACTTTGCTCGCCTTCATTATACGAGTTGATATCTCTGGTTATTACGAAAATGTAGCCGTCGCGGTAACAATGATGGCTTTGAGTTTAATTGTCAAAATCCCGTGTGCGTTTTTATTTGGCCTATATCAAAATTCGGTAACATCCAGAGCAAGTGAATTGTTCAAGCGATTGGTTTTGTTTGTTCTGACGAGCTCTGCGATTGTAGGCATACTTATGCTTGCAGGCCTAAAACTTGGACTGGTGCAAGGTTCTTTCTCGCGTCTTATTATTTTGATTGATATTGAGTTAACTTTCCTGTTTTTTGGAATAAGCAGATTCTTGTTTCTCGGTTTACAAACAGGTCAATCTTTGTCTTTACAGCTACAAGAAAAGCCTTTAGATGCTTTGCGCGATCATTGGAAAAAGTGGGTCAGTGAGGGGGCTTTATACTATGGAATTGTGTTTGGCGCACTAGGCATTTATATGATCTGGAGCAAATTTGTATTTGGGACACCTGCTCCGGTTAGTGGCCAAATCAAACAATGGTGGGCTTCACTTCCAGGTCGAGCTTATGGCGGCTCGTCGCACGATATATTATCTTTCTTTGGATTAAGTTATCTTACAGATGAAAATGCTTGGCGTCCACTATCAACAATATTTGGAGGCTGGGCGGAAAACATGAACAGAATCTTGCCGATCATAGATGTCTGGCGATATCTAATTCTTCTCACTTTATTTGCAATTGTTTTCTATCTTATTTTGCTTACGAATCGCAAAAAGGCGAAAATTGCTGTTACACAAATGTGCATCATTCCGCTCTTGAGCGGCGCCTGGCTGCAGGTACTTTACTATGGCACGTTTGGATATGCCGCGGATAAGGAATGGTATTGGGTCAGTCAGTTAGTCGTTATTGTTTTGACACTCAGTCTTATTCTCGGTGTATTCTATACATTAATTCGTAGAATTCCCTACAGATCTGGCATTGCTTGGATATTTGCTGCTTATGTGGGTATCAGCATGGGGACATCATTTTGGGAAATGATTTACAACAAGATGCCTTATAATTTCTGGCCCCTTCGTACACCATATATGGAGATTGCCCCACTCCTTGAAGAACATACTGAGCCCGGAAGCCTTATTGGGTTGACAGGCGGTGGCAATGTCGGTTACTTTATCCGTGATCGTACTATTCTTAATATGGACGGATTGATTAACAGCTATGCTTATTTTCAGGCTTTGCAGACTGGGCAAGGGGGGAAATATCTTCAAAAAATTGGTCTTGATTACGTGCTTGCCAACCCAGTAATATTAGATCAGCAGCCTTATAAAGGTCAATTTAATGAATATTTGGAACCACTTAATGTTTTTTACGGCGGAAAACAACTCATGCACTACAAAGCTCCTTAATTTGGATGACGATTCTTTCCATGGCAAGCCGAAACCTGTTATCGTTATAGAAAGTTAAATCCATGCCTCGAAAACGACCTTTCGGTGTAACGCTGCTCATATGGCTGGTGTTAAGCTTATCAGCGTGGGGCGTGGTTCGACTGCTTGGCGCTTTGCGCTGGTGGGATGTGTTGAACGAATTTGGTGCCCATCTCGGCCCGTTGTATTTATCCATAACGGGAATAGGATGGGTAGTTGCAGGAGTCGCGCTCTTATGGGGTCTATTCACTGGAAAGCGGTGGACGCGTTTGGCGATCCTCATATCCATATTCCTGTGGCTCATGGAATATTGGGTAGAGCGGATGTTTTTTGAATCGCCGAGGGCAAATTTCTCATTTGCGCTGATTTTGTCTATCCTGCTGCTCACTGTGACAATCATCAGCGCATCCAATCGTCAGACCAAGAAATTTTTGATAAGAAGCGAGGAACATGAGTAACCAAACGAATATACAAAATCTGCACGAACTTAAAGCCAAGTCACGCTTGGGTGGAGGACCGGAGCGTATTGAAACGCAACATAAAAAAGGACGTCTGACTGCCCGTGAACGAATTGATCTTTTATTGGATAAGGGTTCATTCCGTGAGTTAGATGCCTTCGTTCAACACCGCACGCATGATTTCAGTCTTGATTCACAAAGGTTCATGAGCGATTCAGTAGTGACGGGTTGGGGTACTATTGAAGGACGACTTGTTTATGTCTTTTCACAGGATTTCACTGTTTTCGGCGGTAGCCTGGGTGAGGTCCATGCAGAGAAAATTTGTAAAATTATGGATATGGCAATGAAGAACGGCGCGCCAATGATTGGTTTGAATGATTCGGGTGGTGCACGTATTCAGGAAGGCGTTGTCGCGCTTGGTGGATATGCCGATATTTTCCTGCGAAATACTATGGCTTCAGGAGTCATCCCACAAATTTCAGCAATTATGGGACCGTGCGCGGGAGGCGCTGTCTACTCACCCGCGCTCACAGATTTTATCTTCATGACGCGCAATACTTCTTATATGTTCGTGACCGGTCCCGATGTTGTCAAAGCGGTCACACATGAGGAAGTATCGTTTGAGGATTTGGGCGGTGCAAGTGTTCATTCAGAAAAATCTGGCGTTTGTCATGTTGCAGCAGATAATGAAGCAGATACGTTGTATTTGATCCGTAAATTGCTCATGTATCTTCCACAAAACAATATGGAAGATCCACCATTTGTTCCGGGGGATGACCCACTTCGGATGGATGAAGGATTGGACACGATCATTCCTGATGACCCAAATAAACCTTATGATGTAAAGGAAGCGATCCGAATGATCGTCGATGGAGGGCAATTCTTTGAGATTCATGAAAATTATGCCGCTAACATCGTAGTTGGCTTTGCGCGCTTAGGTGGACATTCCGTTGGAATCGTAGCAAATCAACCCGCGGTTTTAGCTGGCGTTCTTGATATTGATGCCAGTGAAAAAGGGGCACGCTTTGTCCGCTTTTGTGATTCATTCAACATTCCGATCATTACATTTGAAGATGTACCTGGCTTTCTACCGGGAACGAACCAGGAGCATCATGGCATCATTCGTTCGGGGGCGAAGTTGCTATATGCCTATTGCGAAGCGACTGTTCCGAAACTGACGGTCATCACGCGCAAAGCTTATGGCGGCGCATATTGCGTGATGTCATCCAAGCACATTCGCAGTGACTTGAATTTGGCGTGGCCCTCGGCCGAGATCGCAGTAATGGGCCCGGATGGAGCAGTGAGTATCATCTTTCGTAAGGAACTGGAAAAGGCAAAGGATCCGGTTAAGAAAAAGGCCGAATTAGTTGCTGAATATCGTCAGAAGTTTGCCAGCCCTTATGTCGCGGCAGAGCGTGGTTATATTGATGACGTCATCGAGCCAAAAGAAACACGTCCGCGTTTGATCAACGCACTGGAAATGCTGAGTAATAAACGTGAGAGCAGCCCGGCGAAAAAGCATGGGAATATTCCACTCTAAGCTATCAACTATTTCCCTTGTGCTGAACTGAATATGATCACCAACCGCTTGAGGTGCAGTTATGTTTAAAAAAGTTTTAATTGCAAACCGTGGAGAGATCGCTGTACGCATCATTCGTGCCTGTCGTGAGTTAGGGATAGATACCGTCGCTGTCTATTCGGAGGCAGATCGTCGTGCACTGCATGTCCGCTATGCGGATGAGGCGTATTTATTGGGACCCGCTCCATCACGCGAATCCTATTTACGTGCGGACAAGATCATTGATATTGCGCGTAAGTGCGGCGCAGACGCTGTTCATCCGGGCTATGGGTTTCTTGCTGAACGTGAGGATTTTGCTGAGGCTTGCGCAGAGGCCGGCATTGCATTCATAGGACCTAAACCATCATCTATTGCGGCGATGGGTGATAAAGCCGAAGCGCGCGCCACGGTCATTAAAGCGGGTGTGCCAGTTGTGCCAGGAACAGAAGGTGTGGGTAATATGACGGATGCTGAGTTGCTCGAGGCCGCCTCACGAATCGGTTTCCCCCTCCTAATCAAAGCGACTGCAGGTGGCGGCGGAAAAGGTATGAGAGAGGTGGGAAGCTTGGAGGAAATGCCGATCCTCTTACAGTCCGCGCGACGAGAGGCGGAATCTGCTTTCGGTGATGGAAACGTCTACTTAGAGAAATTGGTTGAAGGCGCGCGCCATATCGAAATCCAAATCCTTGCAGACACACAGGGTAACGTGATCCACTTGGGTGAACGCGAATGTTCCTTGCAACGGCGTCATCAAAAATTGCTGGAAGAGGCGCTCTCGCCCGCTATTGACGATGAGTTACGCCAGGTCATGGGAAATGTAGCTGTGAAATCTGCTAAGGCGGTAGATTATGTCAATGCAGGTACGATTGAATTTCTACTTGATAAAGACAAGAATTTTTATTTTCTTGAAATGAATACGCGTTTACAGGTAGAACATCCGGTTACTGAGATGGTCACTGGCATTGACATTGTAAAGGAACAAATCCGCATTGCGCGCGGGCGGGCGTTGAGCTACAAGCAAGAGGAAGTAAAGTTCAATGGTCACGCGATTGAATGCCGTATTAATGCAGAAGATCCATATAACGATTTTATGCCGTCCACAGGACGCATTACGCACAGCCTTATCCCAACTGGACCAGGCGTGCGCGTAGACACGGGTATTTATCCTGGCTTTGAAATCACGCCGTTTTATGATCCTATGATTGCAAAGTTAATCGTGTGGGGTGAGACGCGTGCGCAGGCGATTTTGCGCATGCGACGCGCGTTAGAGGAATATCGTATCGTTGGTGTCCAAACGAACATTCCATTCCACCAGACCATGATGGACTCACATCGCTTCATGGGCGGACAATACGACACACGTTTTGTTGAAGAGCGATTCTCCATGGACGAAGCAGGAGATGGCAAAGAAAATTATACTGAGACCGCTGCCATCCTTGCGACGTTGGTGGCGCACAAAGAAGCTGAACGCTCTGCTAATATTGTCAACCGCAATGAGCGTGATACAAGCAACTGGAAATGGGTCGGTCGTTGGGAGCGAATGCATAGATAAAGCGCTCGCTCTAGCCGCTGTCCCCGGCGCTTAAGCATAATATGAGATAAACATATGAGATATATTACGACTGTTGAAGGCAGACAATTTCTGGTTGAAATTATGGATGAAAAGCATGTTAGTGTTGATGGGAAAGTTTATGAGGTCGATTTTGAATCTGTCAGCGATCAGCCTGTTTACTCCCTAATTGTGGACGGCAAATCACATGAAGCTTATGCGGCGCAAGGTGAAGACAATTGGCAAGTGCTTTTGCGCGGGCGATTGTATCCAGTTATGGTGGAGGATGAACGCGAAAAACGCTTGCGTAGCGCGGTGGGTGGCGGGGTAGCAGAGAGCGGCGAATTCCTTCTCCGAGCGCCGATGCCCGGGCTGGTGGTCGCAATCCCCATTGAGGAAGGTCAGGCGATCAAAAAGGGCCAAGTCTTGCTTATTCTCGAATCGATGAAAATGCAAAATGAATTGAAATCGCCTCGGGATGGCATGGTTGGTCGTGTCCGTGTGAAAGCAGGCGAAACTGTCGAACAAAAACAAACTTTATTGAGTGTGATGTAATGTCTAACAATGGACAGGAAACCGAAGCCAAGTTTTACGTGCTGGATTTAAAACGAATCCAGGCATACCTTCACGACTCGAATGCACGCTTGATCCAAGCGAGGGTGCTAGAGATGAATATCCGTTTCGACCTACCCGACGCCAGTCTCCGCGCTGGGGGACGAGTCCTGCGCCTGAGACGTGACACTGAAGCGCGGCTTACTTATAAGGGTGGGAACAAAAATGAAAAGGGTGTTTTAAGCCGTGAAGAGATTGAATTTGTCGTAGAAGATTTCGAGAAAGCGAAGAAATTCCTTGAAGCGCTCGGCTACCAGCAGGTTTTCTATTATGAAAAATATCGAACCACCTATGAGCTCGACAAAACTTCGATCATGCTCGATGAATTACCCTATGGAAACTTCGTGGAAATCGAAGGAGAAGCTGAAGAAACAATCCGTGCTCTCTCCGAGAGACTTCATTTGAATTGGGATGCGGCAATTGAAAGAAGCTACAGCGCGTTATTCGAAGATGTTCATAAAAGTATGAATCTATCATTCCGGGATTTATCTTTTGATAATTTTGCGAATATAAAAGTTGATGCAACCAACCTTAGAGTCCGTGCAGCAGATGGGTAAATCTAATTCATAGCTACTATTGAAAATCAGTGGAAAACAACGTATACTGATGTTGCTTGTTTAAGCTAAATCTACTCAGAGAAGAAAGGGTTTGCACTATGCACAACCGTTCCCCTATATATTGCATTCTTCCTCCCCATATTCTGAAAAATATAGCCACTAAAGGCACTGATGTGCAAAAGAATCTGGCAATAGAGACGTTAAAAAGATCCGCGCAGATGCGTGGACAGCGACAAGCGCTCGCCGAGTTCACTACTGCGGCTTTTCGTGTCGCGGTCGGTGGGAAGGAACGTGTAGTATACGATGCTAAGCATGGGTCGAATTTACCTGGTACCGTCGTGCGTAAGGAAGGAGAGGGCCCTAACCCAGATGTGGCGGTAAACGAAGCCTATGATGGAAGTGGCTATACCTATGATTTATATAATGATGTATACCAAAGAAACTCCATTGATGGGAATGGGATGCGAATAGATTCCACAGTTCACTATCAGCAAGGCTACGACAATGCTTTCTGGAATGGTGAACAAATGGTATATGGCGATGGCGATGAGAATCTGCCACCAAGCGAACGCCTCTTCAACCGTTTTACCATTGCACTGGATGTTATCGGCCACGAACTGACGCACGGTGTGACCCAGTTCGAAGCCAAGCTGACGTACTCTCAGCAACCAGGGGCTTTGAACGAATCGATGTCAGATGTGTTTGGATCGCTTGTAAAACAATATAAACTCCAGCAGATCGCGAGCGAGGCAGATTGGCTTATCGGTCAGGGCTTGCTCACGGAAAACGTAAAGGGTGTAGCTCTCCGCTCGATGAAGGCACCCGGCACTGCCTATGACGATCCTGTGCTTGGCAAAGACCCGCAACCTGCGAATATGAAGGATTATGTCACCACGCTCAGTGATAATGGTGGCGTTCATATTAATTCCGGAATCACAAACCATGCTTTTTATGTCGTTGCTGTGGAATTAGGCGGCTACGCTTGGGAAAAGGCCGGGCAGATTTGGTATGTCACTCTGAAAGACAAACTTACCGCAAATTCCAAATTCCAAGATTGCGCAGACCTGACCTATCAGACCGCGGGGGAACTATTCGGCGCAGGAAGTATTGAACAGCAGGCTGTGCAAAAAGGCTGGGCGGAAGTTGGTCTGACAGTAGGCGGAGGCGGCACACCACCGCCACCAAGCGATGGCGGATGTCTTGAGGCGTTACTTCGTCTGATTGGTGCGGCTCCGGCGAAATGATAACGAGGTGAATATGCAAGTCGAACGAATAAAATTTGAACGTACAGGTGGTTTCGCAGGAATGCGGATTGCGAAAGACTTAAAGTTAGATGATTTACCTGATGAACAAGCCAATTCGATATTAGAATTGCTTGACGACCTGGATTTTGCAGAATTACCTGAACAAATGATCAATGAAGCCCCGATGCCAGATCAATTTACTTATAAGATTACCGTTGAAACGAAGAAGTGGGAGCATACAGTTGTCACAGGAGAAGCCTCTGCGCCTGAAAAAATGCAAGAGCTACTACAGTTGCTAAATCGTCTGGCAAGGTCTCACAAAAAGTAATAAATACAAAGATCTCCGGGCAAGTGCTCGGAGTCTTTTTTTAATCTTTACCGTTGCTCTGTTAGAGGGTACTGTATAAACACCTAAACAAAGTTTAGCAATTTATAAGACAAGCGGTAAAATAAAATAATGCCTACAAAAAAGCTCTATGGCGCTATTGAAGCGGGTGGTACAAAGTTTGTGTGTGTAGTTGCTAGCGGCCCCAATCACATTGTTGACGAAATCCGTTATATGACCACTACGCCTGCAGAAACGTTAGGGAAAGCCATTCAATTCTTCCAGCCATTCATCACATCAGGGCAAGTAGGTGCCATTGGGGTTGGTTCTTTTGGTCCCGTTGATCTGAATCCAGAATCATCCACCTATGGCTTTATTGCAGCTACGCCAAAGCCCGGTTGGAGCAATACCGACGTACTGGGTACACTTCGGCGCGCGCTGCAAGTGAATATTGCTTTTGATATGGATGTTAATACTGCGGCACTTGGCGAATACTTATGGGGCGCAAGCAAAAGCTATGATCCTTCACTTTATGTGACAATTGGAACGGGGATTGGCGGTGGATATATCATCAATGGCAAACCTCTGATCGGCTTGCTTAATCTCGAAATGGGACATGTTCTCATTCCTCACAACCGCGAGTTGGATTCGTTTCTTGGAGCTTGTCCCTTCCATGGCGACTGCTTCGAAGGCCTGGCGAGCGGACCTGCAATCGAGAAGCGGCTTGGTTTAGCCGGAGCAGTGATCCCTGAGGATAACGTGTTCTGGGATATTGAGGCAGATTATATTGCATACGCATTAATGAATTACATCCTCATACTCTCACCGAAGAAGATCATCTTGGGTGGAGGAGTGATGCAACGTGAGTTTCTATTTCCCAAAGTTCGCCAGAGAGTCCGCGAATTGCTCAATGGTTATGTTTCCAGCAAAAACTTACTTGAAAATATTGAAAGTTATATCTTGCCACCGGGACTTGGGAATCAATCGGGCAGCTTGGGAGCCATCGCACTTGCTATGCAAATTGATGAAGTAAACAACGTCCCTCGGATTTGATCGAGGGTCATTATCGTCACCTATGGCGCGGGCCAAGGGATGATGGCTGGCTCGGAAAATCCGTGTTTTTCGACCGTGTAGAGCTTTCCTGAGGATGGCTGGGCGCAGCCGGCTTCATCTCGAACTGTGTAAGTGGTCGTGTACTGGTCAGGATAAGAGTCCGGCCACCACTTATAGATGGTGTCCCGACAGACAAACAATTCGAGCAAATAGCCACGATCTTTGTCTTTGCTCATATGGACTTGCTTCCAACTGATAGTGACCTGATTCCCATCTCGAACAGCGGTTACTCCTGTCGGAGGACCGTATTGGTTACTTCCAATGGACTGTAAATTGAGTTCCCTGTATTTCACAGTTGAAATATCTCCCGCCACATCCACTACAGACGGCGCGACCCAACAGAAATAACTTAACTTGTCGAACTTGATGTACAGCCAATTGCTATAGATATATCGCCCACGTACACTTCCCTTATCACCTGCATATAAGTCCGCGGCGTGGAGATAGGCAGCAGAGGGCCCATATCGGCAATGTGCCTGCTTATTCACGGTCACAGTTGGAAATGCAAAAGTTGGCGTCGCTGTTTGCGCAGCAGTTGGTGATAATACGATGATTGGAGCGAATGTAACCGTGGGCGTAAAAGTTTCAGTTAGAGTAAGTGTGGCTACAGATGTTTCTGTCAAAGTAGCGGCTGTTCTAGCGATGATGGCTGGTGCAGTGGGCATGGACTGTTCTTCAGTTGAAGATGCACAGGATGAAAGAAGCACTACAAAAAATAACAAAACCCAATAGTTTTTCACTTTAACTCTTTCAATAGCGCAGTCATGTTCTTGCCTAGCGCGTCATTGTTGTATCCTCCCTCC
>WNFX01001877.1_pt1 | contig 21307 bp, 19 predicted proteins | sample 5400111 | NCBI WGS metagenome assembly WNFX01 (sample SAMN13153363, study PRJNA577476) | soil metagenome | isolation source: 40 cm soil or saprolite under grassland replicate 1 | place: USA:California | collected 2016-06-15 | reverse complement strand
GCTTGGTGAGACGTCCAAAGCCTAACTCTTCAGGCGATTTTCCAAAGGCTTCACTGAGCAAGAGAAGTGAACTGAGTCTGGGCTCCTGTTTTCCTAGCTCCCAGCGTGAGTACGCCTCGATACTGACGTTCGCCTTTTCGGCGGCTATCGCCAGTGTCCAACATTTTTCCAACCGTGCTGTTTTGAGCATCTGGTTAGGAGCTGACTCTTGTTTGTTCATCCGTCTTCCCTGAGCGTACGCGCAGATGCGCTGAGAATCAATAGTTTAAGCTCATCTATAAGCAAAGCGACTAAGAAACGACTACTTCTCATTGTACCTGCTCTTGTTGCCCGCTTCAAGTTCACAACAAACGGCGAAGCAACGCCAGAGGATCGGCGAACGCTCGCCATGTTCTCGCGTGCTTCTTTCGCGCATACTTGCAGCAGGAAATGCAGTTTCTCATCACGCGAAAGGAAGATATACATGAACGTAACCCTACAGGTCAACCTCTGGTTTTTGGTATCTCTGTGCCTGATGTGCTTCATCATTGGCGGATTGCTGTTCAGTCGCGGTGGTGGCAGCCGCTATCGCTAAAAGGAGGTGTCTATGGAGATTACGACGATTACTCTGATCATCTGCCTGTGCCTACCAGCTTCATTCTTGGCATGATCACCATGGCTATCATCTTGCATCCCTACAGGAAAGAGCTCAAGCGGGCACAACAACGTGAAACGGCTCGTCGGCAGCTGCACAATCAGCTGCGCGATCTGGACCGATGAGGAGTCGAGGGAAATGCGATGACGATACAAGACTGGTGGAGCAATACACACGGCTGCGCGATAGGGCAGAGCAGTGCTTTGGGAAAGGGAGCCCTGATTATGTTGCTTATTGGAATATCGTCGAGGTGCTCACGAAATCTGATCCCAAGCAGGGATTACTCCTCAAGATCGCGTCGGCACAGGACGCCATCATCGAGAATGATCAACGCAACTGGAACCGGCGTGAGGGCTACCGAGGGTACTATCGCCGGGAAATCGCGCTTTACGCGCAAGCCTTGCAGGATCTGGATGGAGTCAAGGAGAAGTTCTATGGTACAGAAGATGCGGGAAATCCGCGCAACGTTGCGCGAGTTGGGCTTTGAGTGTCGGCCAGGCAAGGGCAGTCACGAAGTCTGGACCGATCCTGCCCTTCCTGGGCGACGGGTTGTGCTCACAGGCCGCGATGGCGACGACCTCCACAAATACCAGGCGACGCAGGTACGCAGATGCAAACGTGGCATGATGGTCTCTCGACACCGAAAGGCAGGTGACTGATGAATGCAGAAGCGCGCTTCTTCATGAGCAGGGACCATTTGCGCAAACACTCCGGGCCTTGCCATGAGGCCGTTGTGAGGGGGATGGATGGGGAGTAACGAATGGTACACCCCAAAGTGGTGTATCGATGCGGCGCGGCAGGTGCTTGGCGGCATTGACCTCGATCCCGCCTCCTGCGAGATGGCCAATCGGATCGTGCAGGCAACACGCTACTACACCGAAGCAGAAGACGGGCTCCTGCAGCCCTGGTACGGTCGGGTTTGGTTAAACGCTCCCTTTGGGCGGCTTGCTGATGGGAGCAGCAGGCTCAAGCTGTTTCTTGAACGTCTGATTGCAGAGTATGAATGTGGGAAGGTGACGGAGGCGATCACCTTAGTCAAGGCCGATCCGAAGCAGCATTGGTTCTTCTTGCTCTGGGAGTATCCGATCTGCTTTGCAGTCGATCGGGTGTACTTTCTCCGACCAGATGGTCCACCGCAAAAGCACCAGTTTGGAACGGCGTTCGTGTACCTGGGCCCAGATGAGCCGCGATTTATCGAAGTGTTTTCTCGCTTTGGCGCGACGGTCAAATGCGTGCGGCGTCCAGAGATCTTCGGTCAGGGTGATTTCTGGAAGGAACTGGGGGAAGGAGCAAAGGAGGTGCAGCATGCCACGACGATTTAAGCACAAGTTGGAGCGACACCTGGCACAGACTCTGGTACTGCGGTGTAAGCAGTGTGCGGAACATTGTGAGACGACCTGCTCACGTTGTCGTAAGCCGGTCTGTTTGCGACATAATGCAGCCTCCAGGTACGCTTTTGAGGTGCTTTGCCTGGATTGCTTCCTGGCGCGCCCGATCGCGGTGGCTCCATCTGGCAGCAAAGAAGCAAGCTGATCGGGTGGAGAACGTGTGGCCAGGAGAGTAAGAATGGAGCAGCGGGTACACTCGAAGGTGCCGCTGCTCTTTTGTCTGCCGTCAGTTATAAAGTTATTTTTATAAGCACAAAACTTGCCATGAGAACTGTTTCAGAACACCGTTTCCTGATAGCCCGCGTTCCCTGACTTTTAAAACCACAACGAGTGGTCTCACTTTTCGCCTATAACAAGGATATGGTAAATAGGCTCAAGGTTCGGACGCAAATGCTGGGCTGAGGGCCTCTTGTCCGAACCTTGAGCCTATTTACCAATAAGCCAGCTAAAAACACCATAGGATCCACCGGTACCTTCCACTGGGGATCATCTACCATTTACGAAGGAAGAGCTTTATTAATCCTCTCTTTTCCCGGGTCGTTTTCGGTACACATAGAGGAGGTGGTTTCTCCTCTATGCTCTCTGCTTGTGAGAATCTTAGACGTACCCGATGCAAAAGTAAGCAAAGGATAACACAGGGGTATGGCAGGGATTGTTTCCCAGCACAGCTAGAGAGCAGATCGTTTCCTCCGTTGCCTTATTTTCCTATTTTTGATAGACTTATCATGGAGATATTCGTTACATTAAATGTCATTCTATTTTTACACGTTTTTAGTAAAAAATAGGGAAGAGCGATGAAAGAACAGCACCAATCCTTCGATATCTGTGTCGTCTGTGCGCTGTACGAAGAAGCCTACGCAGTCCTCGACGAGTTCTCAACCTGCTGCGGCGTGCCGTTCATCGAGGCTTTCCACAGTCTGAATCAGCTTGAATATCGCCACGCGACGATCCAGAATCAGCGCGGCGAGTTCCTCACCATCTTTGTCACCTGGCTGTCCCACACAGGACCAACACGCATCGGCCTTGATCTCGTTCCCCTGTTGCGCGAGATTCGCCCACGCTTTATCGCCATGACGGGCGTATGCGCCGGAGACCAACGCAAAGCCAAACTCGGCGATCTGATTGTTGCCACCGAAGCCTATTACCTAGAAGAAGGCAAGATCACTACGGGATCAGATGGCCAGTCCATTCACGCGCCCGAAACGAGGACGGTAGGTACGACGCCGCGGGTTGCCCAATACGTTCAGGGCTTCGATGGCTGGAAAGATCCGGTGCGCGAAATGAAACGCCAGCAGCTCAAGCGTGTGTGGAAATCCGCAGATGAACCACAATGCTACGTTGGGGTGATGGCCTCTAGCATGGCGGTTCATGCCGATAATCCTTTCCCAGAATGGGCCTCACAGCACAACCGCAAAACCCTTGGGATCGATATGGAAGCAGCGACGTTCTATACTGCTTTGCGCAATTTTCCCCTGATGCATGGGCTGGTCGTGAAAGGCGTGAGCGATTACGGCGATAGCAGCAAAACGGATCGGTATCGTGACTACGCTGCCCACGCCTCCGCAGCCTATCTGCTGCACTTCATCCAGAAATATGTGACGCAAGAGACGATGCCACCATCAGCACACGCCTTCTCACCGCCAGAGACGGCGGGAACGAATAACAATTTCGATTCCGCCCCTTGTCAAGAAGTATCAAGGGATGCCTTGAACGAGGAATGTGTGAAGAGGTTCCTCACACAAAAGAAGGTTCAGCAGCTGCGAGATGATAACTCCAATCTGGATGCCTTTGGTTGGCCACGACAAGTAGCCTTTCTGCAGGAGTCACCACCAACCTACGCGACACTTCTTTGTTTTGGCAAGAATCCATCAAGAGTGGTGCCAGGAGCCTCTACACGTTGCACCTCTTGGAGAGGTGAGACACGTGTAGAGGGTTGGAGAGAAGACCTGAAGTATAAAGGAAGTTTACTAGAACAATATGAGGAAGGCTGTAGTTTCTTAAAACGATCTCTTCGTTTGCAAAGAGTAATAGATGACAATGGAAGTAGAGAGGAATGGGAAATCCCTCTTCGTGTTCTGGAAGAAGCTGTAGCAAATGCCCTCATCCATAGAGAGTATGCAAACGTAGGGAGGGATTATCATCCTTCCAACAATCCTGTGTATATTGAAATCTATGATGATCGTGTTGAAATTTCCAATCCAGGCGAGCCTCTCCTTCCAATTGCTCAGTTAGGCGTAACTCATGAAAGCCATCCAAGAAACTCTTTGATCATGGATATCTTTTATTTCAATGGAAATGTGGAACAAATTGGATCAGGCATAGAACGCATGCAGGTCCTTCTGCAGAAGGCTCAATTGCCCCCTCCTGAGTTTCAGCTTAGTCCGAGTAAGCTGTTCAAGGTCATCATCCGCCGTCCTCCAGACCCGCAAGAGGCTGAGTTGAAGGAAACACAAGCTGAGTTGAAGGAAACACAAGCTGAGTTGAAGGAAACACAAGCTAACCTTCAGCGGCAAAGAGCGTCTACCAGGCTCACCAGAGTGCTGCTGGGGTTAATGGCACTGCTTGTGCTCATCGGCCTCCTGGGAAGTGGAGGCTGGTGGTACTATTCCTATTCCCATCCTGATCCAACCCGCGTCACCACACTCAACGATAATGGATCGGGGTCGCTGCGTCAAGCTATTGGTGAAGCCAAAGCTGGAAGTACGATTACGTTTGATGCTGGTCTCCAGGGAACAATTTATTTGACGAGCGGAGATCTGGATCTGAGCAAAAATATGATATTACAGGATTCTAACTTGGGGAATATCTCTATCAGCAGTGGGTTGCGTGGCTACACCATCTCTATCGATCCAGTCGCAACAGTCACATTCGAGAACCTCACCTTTACAAGCAGCACCATTCGCAGTGGTGCCTTTATCCGCAATCAGGGACATCTGACGCTCAACAATTGTATCGTCTCCCACAACATTTCCTACGATAGGGGGGGAGGATTGGCGAATCTGGGAGGATCATTGACGCTGAACTCTGCGGTCGTCTCTGACAATGCTGCTGGCGATGAGGGTGGTGGGATCTACAACTGGAACGGACCACTAACGCTGAGCAACAGTGTGGTCTCTCGTAATCGTGCCACCTACAACGGCGGTGGCATCTTCAGCCTCTTAGGATCAGTCACTATCATTAACAGCACGGTAGGAAACAATGAAACAACTAGTCAGAAGAGCAGCAATTCTGCAGGAGGAGGGATTGCCCTTGTCAATAGTCTGCTCACCCTGAGTACAAGTGGAATTGGGCCTACAAGAAGTACCATTCAGAACAACTCCACTCAGGGATCGGGGGGAGGGATTGCTCTCCTGGGGAGTCTAGCAACCATAACAAACTCTACTATTACAGGCAATCGTGCTGGCTTGAGCGGAGGCGGAATTGCTGTAGAAAAAGATACCGAGAATGACAAAGTGGGCTTCGGGATATTAACAGACCTGGAAATCACAAATGTTCCGCAAACCGCGCCCTTTCTTGGAAAGAACATAGCGCCACATAATCCAGATATCTTGGGAATACTGCGCACCGATAGCAGCAGGCCGCTGATCATAAGTGTTTCGAGCGGTATCACTGGAAGTCCAGCGCCTTCTTCGTTCCCTCCTGAGCAGAGTCCTCAGTATCGTGGAGCGGTTGATTTAAATACGTTTTGCCAATCTGAGGGATACCGGGAGTTTCAGTCGCATGCTCCTTACGACCCCTATACTTTGAGCTGTATAGCTCCGGCAAGGTCAGCCATGTTCTTTACCCCTCTGCAAGCATGTGAATGGAAAGCTCAGACAACCGATGTTCTGGCTCGTCTCGCGGATTACTATGATCCTTCAAGCTGGCAATGTTATGTCCATGAAAAGGAACTTGGCAACATCGCAACCCCAGAAAATATGAATAATTTCTGTAAATTACTAGGAAATAAAGGAGTCATGCAGATTGGAACTACAGCGTATGACTGGCAGTGCGTCCCCTCGTCAGGCATCCCTGTAGGTTTAAGTATGGCTAATGCCTGTCAATGGTTCTATCATCGGCAAGATGCCTTTGATAGACTTGTTGCTTTCAATAAGCTTTCAGGTTGGGAGTGTTGGGCACCTAAGTAGAGATCAATTTTGGGTATCTGGGTTCTGTCATGTTTCGGAACAGAGCGAAGTCGAGGCGTATATAACAGAATCCATGTGTGGATATGCTCAATCAGGGAGTAGCGATATCCACACTGATCAGTCAACAGTAGATTCCTGGCCATACGGTCTCAAACATCACAAAATCCAGATACCCGATATTTTCCTACTCTCCGCCCTACAAAGCTAGGCAAGCATTGAAAGAGTACCAGATGCGAATAAGCACTGTTTTCGGTGCTTATTCGCATCCAGTACCACTTGCAAAGCCGGTTCATTCGCCCTTGCTGTCCTCTGTGAAAATGCCAATTCGTTGAAAAAAACGGCAACATGCCAAAAAGACGAAAATTTCTGGCATGCCCACCAGTACGCACTCCTTGTCCAATATGGCCTCTAATCCTGGCCGCCAGTCCCGCCATCATCTGGAGGAAGGGTATCATCATCAAAAAAGTAGTAGATCACTCTGCGGCACCTTTCACTCTTGCTTTCGCATAGTTAACTATTATAACAAGTTCCCACCTATTGTACCATTTTTCAACCGTTACGCGGCTTCGGTGCTCTCAGTGTCTTTACTCTTGACAATGAGGAGCATTGGAATGCACAAAAGAGAGAATATACTCGTCGATGTGTGAATCTTGCATCATGGTGGTGAGCGCCTGTGGAGCGGCAACCATTCCCAGTTTCTTCAGATCTGGCAAGTGTTCGAGTGCAACCACGCCTACCGCGAGGCGATCAACCACAGTTGAGTCCTCTTCAAGCGCTCCCATAATTTTGTGCAAGCCACGCTGGTAGAGCACATCCTTAGTGTAGCACACACCAGGGATTGTCAAATCGGGAACCCCACGATACGTCCTGAGACAACGCCCAAGAGCAATAGCTTGTGCACGCTCACGCGCTACCTGCACACTCTGGTCAGGTCGCTTTACGAGACGATAGAGATAGATCAAGGCATCGAAGAAGGTAAACAAGCGTGAGAAGGTTTGTGGAGCAGTTACTACTCCTGCCGCTAAGCCGACGGCGAGCGTTCCAAACCAAATCCCTGACTCATCATGAGCACGCCCTTCGCGTGCCGCATTCTGGATCTCTTTATACGTTGCCAGGCCCTCTTCCATTTCCAGGGAATGGCTCAAATGGATTCCAAGCAGGCCAATAAGCGATTGTTCACCAGCAACGCATCGAGCGACATGGCCATCGAGCAGTTCATGCCGCACGTAGTCTTTCAGCTGTTCAATCGGTATATCGCGCGTCGGGAGATAGACGTGTCGCAAAGCCTGCTCTAAATGGGGATCACGAGAGAGAGGATCAGGAATGACACGCCATCCGGCATATCCAGCCTGTTGAAGAACCGCCTCAACAAACTGAATTGCTGCTTGGTATGGTATCAGCGCAGATGCAGTAGCAGTGACTGGAGACAATAGAGGCTCTGCAAGAAGCTCCTGCTTTTCTTGCAGGCTTACAGCCAGATCCACCTGTAGACCAAGTTGCTCAGCGAGCAAGACCACCTGGTCCGCAGCTTCCCTTATCGCTTTGGCTGTCTCTAGAACAACTGGATCTTCTCTTTCACTGAGTCGTTCTGCATGCAGTCTTCCCTGGACAATAAGCCGCCTTACCCGCGAGACCGCGTAGGCCATTTCCTCCTCTGTTGGCCCAGGAATGAGCTGTCGATTCAACTCTCGGACGTGCTCACTCTTGCCCTCATATGTCGCTTCAATGAGATGAAGGACAGTGATCTCTTCCTCAATAGCTTCTTCATACCACCGTCGAACAAGCGGATGAAGCTGTTCATCAAGACGGATCTGTGCATCTAACTCATGGAATCCTTTGAGATGAGTATGTACCTGATCTATGTCGAGTGCAGGATAGTGGAATCGTGGCTCTCGCCGCTCGGACAGAGCCGTTTCTACTTCCCGTGTTCTAGAGCGACGAATCACCTGTCCTAACTGTTCTTTGCTCTTCTCCTCCAATGGAGAGGTGAACCACTGGTCCCATTCCTGCTGCTCTTCCTGAGTAAATGGACCAGCAGCTCCCCACCACCAGTAGGTGTCGTATGATGCAAGCTGGCGATACTTCTCGACATAGCGCCAATCTAACTGGTAGTGCGGCGATGATCCTGTTTGAAGCTTTCGCCACTGCTGAATTTCCTCATCTGCTCTCGTTGCCATCACTTTATACATACTCCTTCGAAGGTGAATATGTGGAAGTGCTTCTCGTAACAACGCTTCGGCTTCATCAACTCTTCCCAGATGCAGATAGAGGTTTCCACGGTTTGCACGATGAATATGAAGCTCTTCTTGGGAAAAGGTATAACCTGCTTGTGCCAAGCGTTCAGCTTCCACGTAGGCTAGTTCATCAAAGCTCTTCGCCTCTTCAAGACGCCCAAGTGCAAGAAGTGTCTGTGCGATGTCTCCATAGAGAGGGGGCAGGCTGTCGAGTTCAGCATATCCCTGCCTCTGCAAACGGAGACTTTCTAAGAGCGCCTGAAGAGCCTCTTCAGCGCGATCTAAGCGTTTCAGATGATATCCTAGATAGTTGAGCACTTTCGCCTGACGCTTGTTGAGAAAGTGTTGAATCAAGGGAGATGACGTGTCTCCACCTGTGAGCAAGAGAGAACATTGCTGATAGAGGGCGATTGCTTGTTCTCTCATGGCTCGTTCCGTTTCATGATCCCCTTGTTCATCCCGGTAGTCGCACCAGCGACCAAAGAGCCAGGCTCGTTTCTCTAACAGCGATGCTTGCAGGTCTACATCCGATGTGAAAGGCGCTAAAAAGGCACAAGAGGTATCAAGCAGTTGACATGCGTCCTCAAAGCGGCGCTCATTCATCGCCTGTAACATCAAATTATGTGTGATGAACACGAGAATCGACGGGCGAAGTCGAAGTGTTCCAGTAAGAGCTGCATCGTACATATTGCGATAATCAGCCTCTTTCCCCCCGTTATCGATCTTGTGCCCCAGAATTGGCGCGAGGAAATAATAGAGCAACTGAATGCCATCTTGCTGCAGATCCTGCCATCTCTCTTTCCCCTGACGAATGTCATCGACATATTTCAATGCCAACTGAGCAAGCCTGCGTGCATGTCCCAGCCTGAAACTCAACCATCCATATCGGATGATGAACTGAGCCGCATCGAGGAAGCGATGATGGTTGAGATAGATTTCCGCTAGTTCCGTGACAATAAGCCCCATGTCCCGATCATGAAGGGCCTGGCTGTTTGTGAGCCAGTCAAAAAGCACTACAGCAAGTCGTTCTTCCAGATCACGCTTCTTCTCCGCAGAGAGCCGAGTGCGCAGTGCCGCAGCCACAAGGGGAAGGACTTGTACGTGGCGCTCGTGCGCGACCAGGAGCGAGGCATTCTGTAATTCATGAAGCAGGCTTGGCCGCGGACAGAGCACACGAACTGCATATTTGCCCAGTGGGATAGTCGCAACTGAGAGCTGATATAGGATCTGCTGTGCTTCTGAGGAGAGGCGTTTCTCTAAGACGCGGTCCAGAAGCGGCTTGAGTCTGGTAGCAACTGGGCCGCCAAGGATCGATGGATCGGCTAGCAGCCGCCGAATACGTTGAAGCATCCTATCCAGCGACGGTTTCCCAACGATGTCTGTCTCTCCACCATCCAGATCAAACACTTCCCAGGAATCAAACTCCATCGGATTTCTAACGAGCAAGGCTATCCATTCCAGAGCTTGGGGGACACCACCACCTGCCTCATGTATCTGTTGTAGGAGATCGAGCGGAATATCCTGGAGCCCAAACCGTTGGAGGAGAAGCACCCCTGCACGAGGTTCGAGAGGAGGGATAGTCACTTTCTCGACAAATGTCTGCTCTTCTTCAAACCACCCATTCCACTCATTGGTTGCTAGCACAAGCGTTGCTTGATGCTGCCACTGCAAGAACTGCCTGAGAAAGCGTTCCCAGCACCAGGTAAGCCCCTGTTCATCCAGCACGCTCTCAGCATTATCGAGGAAGAGTAAGACTGGCCTCGATGCTCTTTCGAGACAAGAAAGGACATAGGCTGCGCGTGTTTCAAGGGGTACTTGTAAGAGCATAGCATCGGACTGCCCAACTTCACCCAAGATCTCACCAAGCAACATATCCAGGGCACTCTCCGGCCCGATAGTGCGCCGCTCAATCGGCGGGAGTTCACAGAAGACGGTGGTGTAGCGCGCAGGAGCCTGCAGAAACTGCTTTGCCAGGCGGTGTAGCTCCGACGATTTCCCAATGCCTGTTGGCCCTTGTAGAACCAGCAGTTTTTTCGGGAGTGCTCCTTGCAAGTGCGGAGCCAATGAAGCTAGCCATTGCTCTCTGCCAACTAAATGACGCGTCTCTGCAAAGCGAGGCCTTGTTATGCGAGGCAGATGCGCATCTCCCCGCCCGTTCGCCTCTAGAGGCGATTTGTCTATCTTGGCTAATTCGTATCGTAGTTGTTCCCAATCACCATCGTTTTTCCGCTCATGGCGTGTCTTCCTGCTTTCGATCTTTTTCTTGGCAAGAAGAACAAAGTGCTGGCGATCCTGGAGCGTCAACTGAACCCCAGCCAAGGAAAGGGCTGTATAGATGGCGACAAGTTGATCAAATGTTGGAGATCGGGTTCCATTTTCGACTCTCGCGTACGCCGATTGCTGCCAGCCAGAAAGATGCTGGAGCACTCCTGCCTGCGCGATTCCATGTCGGTCTCGAAGCGTTTTGAGGAGGGCTCCAAAGTGAATAGGGAGAGGAGGTGTTATTGTATCATGATAAGCCAGCTTCTGTGCCAATAAAGCCTACCCCTTCTAGAAGACTCTTCTCTACGCTTGGAAAACCATCTTCCGCTAAAATGGTAGCAGATGAACCCTCAACACCGCCGATTTTACCTCTCCTAAGTATAACCTACGAATAGTCATAAAAGATAGAGAGAATAGGAATATATATGACTGTTTTTGCCCGTCCCTCTGCTATATTTTCTTCTAGGAAAGATGTGGAATTCATACTTCCATACCTGGACCTTAACAACTGAACACAGGCTGAAAGGTGAATGCTTAATAACTTACCCTGTACCCTTTAAAACGTGTCACTCTCGTTTGGGTACGGACACTCTAGATTTCTAGCCCGATACATCGCTGAAATTTCTTGACGAGTAGTGACGGGTTACGGCGGCGGAGATCCAGTTCGTAAGCATTCTCCCCCAAGTCGTAGCGAGGAGCAAAGAACAGTTTTCTAACCATATCTTCTCCCTCTGGAGACGAAGCAGGGGCATAAAATCTACGGAACTGGATACGCGGATAACGCTCACACCAGTAGTCAAACACGCTGTCAAGAAGCATCTTAAAGGACTCACGGTGTTTAGGGCTAATGACAGCAGATAGCACATAGCCATCGTAAACGCTACTATCTTCGAAGATAAGAATATCATCAGGAGTGATATCTCGTTCTTCTAGGTCTCCCCGAAGCAGCTTAAAGATCGTTTCCTCTTTCATAGGTATAATCGTGATCGCGCCCCAAATGTCCTCACGGTTATCCCGATTAAAAAGGATACGACACATATAAGGGTTCCTTCTCCACCAATGCTGCGTTACAGAGATATCAACCGTGTATTCACCATATCGCTCACGGTCTAACTTCAGTAAAGGCAACAGATCCTCATCTCTAACCCAATCCGTTGAACCTGCAGGAGCTTCCCGTTGAAGTGCCTTCTTAACTGCCTTCTTCTCCTTAGAGAGAGCTGTGAGAACCTCATCTCTAGGATATTTGGTATCACGCCTTTTCTGGCCCGGTATGCCCTTAATTACCCCCTCATCAACACGCCGCCGAAAGGTAGACACAGATACACCAGCATCCGTATAGATCCGGGTAGCCTCTCCCCATGTTAGAAGCTCACTATTAGACACAATGTTTTCCTCCAACAGGTTCTTACAAGAACCTTCATTTACCGCCATTCTAACACAAGCTAAAGCAATTATTCTAGACTAATAAAGTGAACGTTCAAAACTAATGATCCACTCTTGACACGAACGTTCAAAATAATTATACTTATTAAAGTAAACGTTCATAAGTCAATGTAGCAAGGTTTGCAGACCGAACACATTTAGATAGAAAGGCAGACTCGAATGGCAGTTGAAGTCAAGACCAGACTACGCCAACTCCGTGAAGAACTGGCAAACCCGAAAGTTTCCCAGGAGACAATGGCACGCAGGGTTGGGATATCACTGCAATGGTACAGGCAACTGGAAGCAGGCGGCCAGAGTACAAGTTTTACGACAGCTACGGCGATCCTGAAAGCGCTGAATGAAGAGCGTCAGGTACGGGGATTGGAAAATCTCACGCTCGACCAGCTTGGATTAAAGATCGTCTAAGCTCATCTGTAAGAGAAACGACGAAGGAACGGCGAAAGAACGGCGAACAAACGACGAGTTCTCGGCGTGGAAATGACGGATGGAAGCAACTTACACTTGGGGCAGATAAACACAGAAAGAGGAAGTCTCATGATCTCATTGCGCTACTTTGATGAATATGCCCTGTGCACGATCGTGCTGTCGGCGACGGCACTGATTGTGGTTCTCTACTTGATTGTTGAGGAAATCATTGGCTATCTCTTTCCTGCCCGACCGCAGCCAGTAGTGGCACGAGCCTACATTCCAGTCCAGTGTTCACCGTATCGACCAACCATGGCGAGGCGGTCGCCGCAGAGCCGGCCTAATGCCAGTTACCTGGCGGCGTGTCGGATTGCACGCGAACTGAATTTCGGAAGATCGTCCTGTGGATCTCTGAGAGGGGGCCATGTATGAAGAGAAGACACCAGCAGCAAATCGTGGAGAGCGAGCGTGCTCCCTATCCCCAGGTACGCTATCCCCGGCAAGAGACCAGTCCCGTCCGATGGTCTCTGGTGCTGGCGTTGATCGTGCTTGGGGTGTTGATCATCGGCGGAGCGATCCTGGGCATCCTCTCGTTGATCGATTTGATCGCTGGCCATCCTGCTGTTAGCTGGCATCATTTCACCGCCTGGGTCGATTCGATCAAGGGCTGGCTTCTCGCGGGCGGGATCGTGGTGGTGGTCGCCAAGGTGGTCTTACCGCTTCTTGAGTTGCGTGCACAGACCGCCTTGCCCCGTGCGGAAGCCGCCATCAAGCGCGCAGAAGCCCGGCGCATTCACAAGGAAACCGTCTTCCTGGAGGATTTGCATTATCACAACCTGGACAACCTGCCTGCAACCTACCTGGTTCAGGCTGATGAGTACGGCAATTACCCACAGATGATCGGCCCTGATGGTCGCCCGGTCGGCTTCCTGCTTCCTGGCAACGCAGGTCAATCTACAGCGGCATCGGGGGTCTCCGCTCAGTTCTTGCGTGATTGGATGGAAGCTCAACGATCTGTTGAGAGTGACGAGCCCTTGCAGATTGAAGGGCTAGAAGAGGAAGACAGCGTCGACCCACGTACGGTTGAGGCTGCAACACTCGAGCAAGATCTTGCCGCTGGCTCTGTTTCTCAGGACGCGCCCGCACGGCTGGGGTATAGAATCGTCCTCGACGAATTTAACGGAACGGCCCATTTAGAACCCATTGATGACCCAGATGATGCGCCCATCTTCGTGTGTGCAGGCACCACTGCCGGAAAGTCGACGCTGGTCGCTTCACTCATGGCCCGTATGGCGGCTCGTGGCGACACCGTCTTTGTGGGGATCGATCCCCACAAAAACAACCCGGAGCGGTCTATCGCCGCGAAAATCCTGCCCGCGTTGGAAGCTTGGTTAGCCTATCCTGTCGTGTGGGGCAAAGATCCCAAAGAAGTCAAAGGCGTGGTGAAGTTCTTGCGCGAATTGATCACTCTTCGTCAAGGCCCCGATAAGCGGGCAAAGGAACGGCATCGATTACACGGGCTCAAGGTCCGAGTCATTGTTGACGAAGCCCTCGCCCTTGCTGCAATGACGCGCAAACCGGATCACGATAAAGCCTATGATGAGTTGATGTTTCTTCTGCAGGAGATGGCAACGGAGACGGCGAAGGATGAAATCATTCATATTGCTCTGGCTCAAATTGCCACGAAAGCGCAGATGGGAGATGTAGACATCCGCGATGTTTGCCCAAAGACGATCATCCTCAAGACACCGAAACAATCCGGTCTCGCGCTCAACCTGCCTGCCGAAATGGCCAATATGGCACATTTCTTTCCTCGTGGGCGCGGCTTTTATATTGGGGAAGCCGATGAGCCCGAACTTTTTATTTGGGGGTATGCATCGACGGAAGCGATAGCCAAACTTGCGTCAATCGCTACATCACCATTACAACCGGATACGAAATTGGGTGGCAATCGGCTCTTAAATCTGGTTTCCCGACAAGAACGTGAAGAGTCGGAAACTGGGTATGAAGAGTCGGAAACAGGATGGAAACCAGATGGAAACCGGGTAGGAAATCAGTTTCCACCCGCTCTACAAGCGGAACTAGAGAAAATAGTCGGCTGGGAAGGGAAGCTGGACCGATTGAAGGGTGTTTTGGGCGAAGACCTGGCGGATGTGGTGTACCCGACGGTGTGGGAAGTGAAACCTGGACGCAGTGAACTCTACCAGAAAGCCCGCGAAGAGTACAAGGTGTTAATGGCGGCGGTGCGCTGGCAACTAGAACATGCATCATAGAGAGGACGGAGAGAACATGCGATCGTATCGTTACCACGACGGCACCTGGCAGAGAATCGATGATCCCTTGCCTACGGTGCGTATCGACAGTGAGAGAAACCCAGATGTGGCAGATTTCCATTTCGTGCTCGCCCTTGAACCATTCGGATTTCATGCACTCGGGTGTACTGATGTAGAGAGTCGGTTGGGATCTTTCACCGTGTATGCACGTGATCATCAGGTGTTGAAGGCACAGCGACAAACAGAAGAATTTCCCTATGATTTTGTGTGTCCGTTGAAGATCGGGCGTTTAGCGATACGAGTGTGGGTTGCTGATCTGCCTACGCTGTTTTTGTTTTTAGCTGAGGTTGGGGCACGTCCCGAGCAGAAACACGCGGTGAAGGCATCGGAAGGGGAAGCATAAGCATGTACCAGCAGCCTTACCAACCCGCCGTACAGGTAGAGCGTATGGAAGATTTACCCATCCATCCGCGCATCCTGGCAGAACAGGCCGAGCAGGAGCGCCTTGAACAAGAGCGCGTGATGCGGGCGCAGAAGGCCGCAAGACGAAAGGCCGCATCTGCGCCGCAGAAGAAGCAGAATACGGGGGTACCGCAAACGCAGACGCAAGCACCGCAGCTCTCGACCGCACAGCGACGGCGTAACCAGGCGGGTCAGCCACGGGAGACGGATGGCAAATATGCAGGGAAGAAGCCTGGCAGTAAGTGGAAGCCCTTCCTGAGCGCAGAACCCGCGCCGCGCACCTCGCTCAAGAAGATCAGGAAACAGCCAGTTTCGCAGGTCCAATCAACAAAGAAACGGCCCGTCCCAATGTCAGCAGTAGAGCACCGCAACCCGCTTGTGAAGGCACACTGGTGGGTGACACGTGGGTTTGGGCAGTGGCGACGGAGGAAGGTCCGGCAGCTTCGTCAAGCGTTTTCATTGAGAGGATAGGGAGCAATGGCAGCAATCGTAGAGCCATCAAACGGGAATGCATTCTGGCAACAGTGGTTCGATCGGCATGCAAAAGCAAAAACGATCTATGAGGGGCTGCGCCTCGTCGGGCGTTATGTCGGGCGCTTCCTCGACTTTGTGTTCAATGGGCATATCCTGGTCTCATTCGTACGCTGGCTGGTACGTGTCACTGGCTATACGGCGGAGTCTGCTTTAATGCTCGCGGTTCTCTGGATCACGATCACCAGTGTTGCGCCCATGGTTGTGACACCGCTGCTCATGGATCAAAGCACGATGGCAACGTCCATCTCCTTTACCGTGATCGTGCTCGCTATCATCCCGGAGTTGATTTTGATTAACGCGCTTACCAACGTGATAGAACATTGGTTGCGGGTGATCCAGGGAAACGCTCAAAGCAGGACGGCGCGGGTCTTCTCCTGGATCTGGGCCATCGGCTTTACGATTCCGACCAGCCTGTTTTTGTATCTCACCTCAGTCACCATACACAATGTTCAAGCCACTGGCAACCTGGTCCAGGCCACGACCAGCATGATTGACCTGCGTTGCTATGCAGGTTGGGCCTATGCCGTCCTTGAAACACTGTACGCGACCACAAGGGTAGGCAAGCGCATGATGGAAGGTGCATCGGCACAGGTACACATCGTCACTCCTGCTGCACAGTCACAAACTCCACAGCCAGCAATCCAGATCGACTACCAGGAGATGGCGCGTCATCTGTTGCCATTGGTACGAGAGGAAGTGGAAACGCTCATTCCTGCACCGATAGCCGCACCAGTCGCCGATGGGCAGATAAACCAGCTTCTGGAAGAGCTGGCGACAGTCAAAGAAATGGTCTCGCAGGTGAAAGGGAGTGTCATTCAATCGGACCAAATTGAGCAGGTGTTTGCGCAACTCACCTCGCAGCAAAGTGGCGGGTTGGTTGACGAGGAAGTTGACAACAACAGGGTGATTTTTCCGCCTCAAGATGACCTGTTGGTTGACACGGAAGTTGACAGTGAAGAGGCAATTTCACCTGTTGGAGATGACGCAAAATCGGTGCTTCTTGATGACGTTCTCGCAGACGTCTCCATGCAAAGCAACACCGATCAAAAACCCCGCATCACGGTCAAGTTACAGGACGATGTGGTGTCAACAAAAAGGCGTGTCAAATCCGCAACAAAACCGTCAACAACCAATGACCGTGGGCAGGCTCGGCAAAAGGCGTTACGTGTCCTCAAACGGAACCCAACTCTCAAGCCGGCAGAACTGGCAGAAAAGGCGGGGATTTCGCGTCAGTATGCCAGTAAAATAGTGTCTGAATTGTCAGCATGATTTGCTCTCTTTGCGCAGATTGGATAGGACAGAAAGGGGAAACACAAGTGCAACAACACAAGCATGATTGGCAACAAAGTGAACTGGCTCAACTGTTTGGCAGAATTGAGGATCGTTTGATTTTAGTGAGTCTACCAGTCCTGGTCATGTGTTTAATTTTTTGGATGATTGTATCGGCGTATCCAGTTATTGCCGTCGTTGGAAATCTTATCATTTCTATTGCGGTGTTGCTCATTTTTTGCGTTGTCTTGATTCGTTTGACAGAAGTTGCATACCGGTGGATAAAAAGAGGATCAGACACACCAAATGACGATGATCTGTTTTACATCCCTGGTGCCGTTGGTATCGGGTTTCTCGTTGCCTTTGATATCGGTGCGCTGGTAGATACCATCATTCATGCTGGTCAAGCAAGTGGTGTTTTTGATACTCAAATCGACGCTAATCCCCCCAAAAAAGATACTGAAAAAGGTTCATCATTTTGGCAAAATAGTGAACTTTGTGAGTCACAAAGTTCACTACCCTCAGCGCCTTGACGCCCAAATGAGGCGATGCTACCATATCTTGAGACAATTCACAGCATTGGCCATATCATTCTCGTACGAGGTTTCTTATGACTGCGGTGCAAGTATTGAATACCAAAGGGGCGGCCAGACGACTGGGATGTTCCGAAACCTGGATTCATAAGCTGGTCGCTAAGGGTTCGCTTAAGGCGTATGCCTATGACAAGGAGGGGGTACTGAGAGAACATCAGAGTGACCAGAAGCGGCAGGGTCAGGGGTTGTATTTCCTCACTGAGGACCTCGATGCCTACCAGCCAGCCGTTCAGCGGCGTCCGAGAGGCAGTAAAAACAAGCAGTCTCATCACTCTGTGCACGACGCAAAGACAGCATAATCGCTCGTTTCTTGTAGATGGTCGGAAGTTATGGTAGTATTGCAGCAGAGAAGGAAATGCGCCTTCCCCCAGTTCTCAACGAGTGCGTTGCTCATAGATCCAGTTTTGACTCTACACAAGACCAGCGTATTATGATGAACACAGAGGAGAGAGCTGGCGATGCTCAATGAATACGAACGTGAGCGCATCCGGCGCGCCTTTCACTTGGAGCACAAAAGCATCTACCGGATTGCCAAAGAAGAAGGCTACTCTCACCAGACCATTGAGAAGGCGCTCTGCGATGCTCCCCCCAAGCCGTACCATCTCTCTTGCCCCAAACCAGCACCGATTTTTGGTCCCTATCAACCACGGGTAGAAGCCTTGCTGCAAGAAGGCGAGCTGATGCCTCGCAAACAGCGCTACACCGCGCACAAGATCTTCGAGATCCTGCAAGAAGAAGGCTACCAGGGCAGTGAAGCACGCGTTCGGCGCTACCTCTGGGAACGCAAAAAAGCCAAGCAGGTGCCAGAAGTCTTTCTTCCCCTCGAATTTGAGCCAGGGCAGGATGCACAGGTCGATTGGGGCGAGGCGGTAGCAGAAATTTCAGGGAAGCGCGAGAAAGTGCAATTTTTCCTGATGCGTTTGTGCTACTCACGTCGGGCCTTTGCGGTGGCTTTTCCGACCCAAGCTCAAGAATGCTTTCTGTCTGCGCATCTACAAGCCTTCAAACACTTTGGCGGAGTGCCGCACCGGATCAGCTACGACAACCTGGGAACCGCCGTGAAAATCGTCTTTGACCCGACCTTCAAACGCGGGCGTCCGCGCCAGGAGGTCCGGGCCTTCGTCGCCTTTCGCAGTCATTACCTCTTCTCTTCGCACTTTTGTCAACCAGGTCTGGAAGGCGCGCACGAGAAAGGCGGCGTCGAAAGTGGCATTGGATATACACGACGTCAGTTGCTTGTTCCCGTGCCTTGCGTGTCCTCCTTCGAGGAACTGAACCAGCTTCTCTACATGCGCTGTCTCAAAGAGGATTGCCGTCAGGTCGCACGGACGCAACAGACCATTGGAGAAGCGTGGGAGCAAGAGCGGTCGCAGTTGCTCCCATTACCTCCTTCCGACTATGAGTGCTGCGAGATGAAGATCGTTCGCCTGACACCATACAGCCAGGCGACCTTTGAGACCAACCGATACAGCGTCCCGGTCAACAGAGCACGTCGGGAAGTGACCCTGAAAGCGTATCCTTTCCAGATTGAGATTTGGAATGGAATAGAGTTGCTGGCCCGCCATCCCCGCTGTTACGGTCGCGAGCAGGACATTTTTGACCCTCTCCACTACCTCTTCTTGCTCGAACAACGCCCAGGTGCCTTCGAGTACGCTAAACCCCTAAAGCAGTGGCGAGCGGGCTGGCCACCATCCTACCATCGGATGCTCGCCACCTTACGGGAGAAGTGGCCGGAGGGCAGAGGGGTCCAGGAGTTCATTCGCATTTTGATGTTCCATCAGCATTACGACACCCCACTGGTGGAGCAAGCCATTGAACAGGCACTCTCCTACGGTTGTGCTCATCTCGATGGCGTGCAGTACTGCTTGCATCAGCTCCTGGAAGCCGCAGCTCCTCCCCACCAGGTAGCGGTGGGGCATCTGGATCTCACCGATCGCCCGAACCTTGATGCCGTCGGCAATCAGCCAGTTGACCTTTCACGCTACGAGCAATTGTTGAAACTGTCCTGGTAGAGCAAGGAGGCTGATAGCCATGCAACTCCCATCCAAGCAACCTCCCTCCAGACCGCCGCTCTCGCATACTGACCATCATGCGAGGTTGGAAGCGGATCTGCGTGAACTGAAACTTCCCATGTTTCTGCACCAGTACCAGACCTACGCTCAGGATGCTGCACGATCTGGTCTCTCCTTCGAGCGATATTTGTTGGGATTGTGTGAAGTAGAAATCGCTGAACGCGAGGCCAGGCGCATTGAGCGCGCCATCGCGATGGCGAAACTCCCCTTTGTCAAGGAAATCTCCACCTACGATTTTAGTGCCGTCGAGAATCTTCCCAAGGCCCGCATCCTGGAACTGGCAGAAGGGGGCTACCTGAAAGCAGCGGAAAACCTGTTGCTGCTCGGCAATCCTGGACTCGGGAAGACACATTTGGCGATTGGATTGGCATTAGCCGCCTGTCGGCAAGGGAAGCGGGTGCGTTTCTATCGAGTAGCCAGACTGGTGGATGAACTGGCCCTCATGCGCAAAGACTTGCGTCTCTCGCGCTTCACTGCCCAGTTTGTCAAGCTCGATCTGCTCGTTCTTGATGAACTAGGGTTCCTGCCCATTGATCGCGAAGGCGCACAGATGCTCTTTCAACTCATCAGTGATCTCTACGAGCGTGTGTCTATCATCGTGACCAGCAATTTGCGCTTTGCTGACTGGAATTCGATTTTTGGGGATGAGAAAATGACAGATGCCCTGATCGGCAGGCTGACGCACAAAGGGCACATCTTAGAGTTTGTGGGCGAGTCCTATCGCTTCCGCCATCGTCTCCAACAAGACCAGCAGGAAACCCAAGAAAGCAAGCCAGAAATTGGATAACAAGCAGTAGAAAGAGAGCTTTCTCCCTATGCAGCAATCGGAGACCATGGTAGAAAAGTCGAGAGAAATCTTCTTCTGCTATGCTCGTGAGGATGAGGAGTTCCGTCAGAGCCTCGAAAAACAACTGAGAGCATTGAGGAGGCAAGGTCTTATTACTCTCTGGCATGATCGTCAGATCCCTCCAGGAACCGAATGGGAAGGTGAGATCAATAGACATCTCAATTCAGCACAGATTATTCTGCTGCTTGTGAGTCCAGATTTTATCGATTCTGACTATTGCTTTGGTATTGAGATGAGGCGTGCAATGGAACGTCACCAGCGTGGAGAAGCACGTGTTATCCCTGTTATTTTGCGACCGACACTTTGGCAAGGGGCACCTTTCGGCAAACTCCAGGCACTGCCTACAGATGCAATACCCGTTACCAGTAAAAAATGGCATAATCAAGACGAAGCCTTTTTTACTATTGCAGAAGGGATCAAAAAGGTTATTGAAGACTTCTTTTCTCCTGCACGAGAGAATATCCTCCAATCTCAGCAGAATATGCGAGACGTGTCTCAGTCGCCTTCTCCTCAATCATTCCAACAGGTAAGCACGCCTCTTGCTGCCCCCTCACAGCCCTTCGCTCAAACATCGTCTGTCATTTCCCCTTCCTCTCCAATGAAGCCTTCATCGGAGGTAGCACAATGGAGTGAACCCAAGTAACCAGACCGCACATCAAGTCAAAAATATGGTATACTCGTATCGAAGGATACCAAAGGAGAAATCAGATGGGCGGAAGAGTTCACACCAGAGAATTCAAATTCACCGTGGTGCGTCAGCTAGC
>WNFX01008622.1_pt1 | contig 21326 bp, 22 predicted proteins | sample 5400111 | NCBI WGS metagenome assembly WNFX01 (sample SAMN13153363, study PRJNA577476) | soil metagenome | isolation source: 40 cm soil or saprolite under grassland replicate 1 | place: USA:California | collected 2016-06-15 | reverse complement strand
CCTTGCGGACAAGGAACAAACACCTATGACAAATATGAGCTTCGAATTCATAGACGAGTAATAGATCTAGGTGCTGATGACAGGTCAATACGACAGCTAATGAGATTGAAAATACCTGATGACGTTTACATAGAAGTCTCCCTCACCCAGTAGTTGATTATGTCGTTACAGTCAAAGAGAGCATTAAATCGAAGGAAACAACGAAATTTTAATATTGGAATTTAACCCAATTTCGAGAAGTAATTTTAGACTCTGCTGTTATCGCCGATGTATCTGCATTCCCAGCTGAAACGATAGATTCAAAATAGAGACAACCCGAGTTGAGATATGAGTCTTGAGGAACTTCGGTCCAAAGCTCTCTTCCAGAATACCATAGATGTTTGGATAATGTGCTGTGAAGAGAAGGACTGGGAGTGGTATGATGTTGAGGCATACAAACATTTCATTTATTATTTAAAAACTAAAGGAGTGAAAATGCAAAAATTCCCACTCTGTATAAAAGAATCAGGCGGCATGTATGAGCGGGGCCGAGATAAGTCAAAATTCCTTGAACAATTGTCTCATTACGACTCGGACGATGCCGGTGCCCACACGATAAAGTTGAGTACAGAAGTTCTCTATACCATACGTTCTTTTGAGAAGGCCAAGCAGTGAGCAAGCAGCGCATGCATGTATTCTGCTGTGGCTTTAAATGACTAGTCTATCTTATGTTTCCCTATGAATAGAAACATTAAGTGGGTTCTTGCTAGACTTGGAGAGCAATCGAAACTGGAGCGCTCTGGAGACATGAAAGTTCTTCCACAAGACGAAATGCTTGCGATCACGCCCGACACTGGGATGTTTTTTAAAATAATCCTTACTGCCATGCGTGCCCAGAGAATCTTAGAAATAGGAACTTCTGTCGGATACTCGACGCTGTGGTTTGCTGATGCAATGATTCAGAATGGTATGGCTAAAGCAGAAGTAGTCGAGAAACCCATTACTACCGTAGATATCAATCACTCAAAGGTCGAAAAGGCAACTAAAAATTTTGATGAAGCTGAAGTCAGAGGCCTGATCGATGTGTTGGAGGGTAACGCAAGGGATGTACTTCATGAACTATTGAAAAATTTCGAAGCTCAGAACCACATCAAAAAAACAGACGGCTTATTCGACTTTGTATTCTTCGATGCAGACAAAAAGGATTTGAGAGAATACTTTGATTTGGTTCTTCCAATGTTAAGAGTCGGGGGCATTATTGCGACGGACAATATGTTGTATCCCGAGGCTTATCGACCTCTTATGTCGGAGTATGCAAATTATGTTCGAAGTAGACCTTCAGTCGAGTCGGTTCTGGTACCAATCGGAAACGGCGAAGAAATTACAATTAAATTAGCTTCAAATTGAAACAAGCCTGGCACGATTTTAAATTTTTCCCAATTGAATTAACATCGAAATTACCATTACCCTTAAAGAATTCCGATTCGGACTATCGTTGTCTTTCTTGTTATAGGCTTACCCCTAGTTGCCCTCTGGTTGTACGTGGATGCAAAATCAAGACAACAGAAGTCGATCTTAGATATCAATAGGCAGGCGTGTTTGTGTCCAATTTGTAAGCACGAAGAAGCAAAGTTCTGTTTGCAAGACAAATGCGCTTGTTGTCTTGTGAGACGCGGAGAAAAAGTTGTAGGACACTCCACTAATCCATTGTTGTGAAAGATTTCCTATCAGGGAGAGTGTGTGAGGCCGACCTAAATCTATAGCGAGCTAACCATTGGTCTGATTATCATTTAGAATGTAATCAAGCAAGCTTTCAAGGTTTATTGTCGCTAGACAACATACTTTGTCCGCTGCACCGTAATAAACAAATAGCGTACCATCCATGGTGCAAGCCCCTGTGGGAAAAACCACATTGTTTACGTCTCCATTCTTTTCATATGCCTCTAACGGTTCGAGAATAGGTTTCTTTGTTCTTCCGAGGACTTTGGTGGGATCCTTGAGATCTAGAAGCGCGGCACCAGCCCTGTAAACAGCCTGCGTATCTTTTCCGTGGTATATTAACAGCCAACCGTCTTTAGTTTTTAACGGTGGAGGCCCTGCTCCAATCTTTAACGCCTCCCATTCTTGCTCAGGTTTTAGAAGCAGGGTATGTTTTTCGTAATTGGTAAGGGCATTACGCTCCCCAAGCCAGATACTTGGCCTATTTACCGCAAATTTTGAACCGACCCAACTGGCGGGCCTATGTAAAAACAAGTAAGTTGTATTTCCTGATTTTTCCTCTGCATTCCTGGTTTTTTGTGGGAAAAGAACAACATCTTTATTGTCTGATCCCTTACTTGTTATGATACCCAATCGTGTATAATTCTTAAAATCAGTAGTAGTTGCCAATGCAGTAGATGCTGTTGGACCTTCGCTCACGTAATCTGAAAGTATTACATAGCTCAAAAATATCTGGCGATCTATTTCCACCAGCCGCGGATCCTCGATTCCGTATTTTTCGTAGTCTTCTTCTGGCGCCATCGCAGCATCTTTGGACCTGTCAAACCAAATCCCGTCTCCACTGGAAGCATACCCTATTCTTGAAACATATTTTTCATATTCGCCTATCGCTCTATAAAGCATGTGAATTCTATCATCATAGCAAAGAATGGCGCAGTTAAAGGCGGCCTTTGATTCCCACCAATTAGATTTATCTGGAAGCAGAATGGGATTATTCTTGTTTCGCTCTAAAAGAATTTTGTTCATAGAGTCTCAAAGTATGAAGAATTTGTTAGAATTATGTTTATTACAACTACTAATCGTTCAAGACTAAATGCCAGGATGACATTGATTGGCGATTCTCTCCTACGCTGTGCCGATCCTTCAAACCACCGTACCATCTGATTCAGCCTCGTGTTATGCGCCAAACCGGCCATCGGTCATATTCAATATGTTCCCAACGAGTACACACAACTTATAAGACTATCTAAAGAAATCAACCGAATAACGTCGGTGATTGATATTCTGCTACTTTTTTTATTTTTTGTATTATCGAGTATCCTGCGCAAAGGTACGAACAGATCTAACACATATTTATTTACGTAACGCTTACAGAATCTAGGAAGAAAGGATTTATATCAATAACGACTAGTTTAATCTATGGGTTTTGCAGAGTATATGGCCAAGGAGTTCATGAAGGAATTAGGAAATAGGTCTAGAGAATTTTATGAATTTATAATGCCAGCCATCGATATGTTCGAGGATGGGAGTGAGTTAGTAATCACGATTGACCTGCCAGGATTTGCGAAGAAGGATATTAAACTAAGAATAATCGGAAATGTTTTGTCAATCAATGCCAAAAGAGAGCCAGAAGAAAATCTCGGAACCGTATATTACCGACAGAGACCTAACTACATAGACAAGAAAGTACCGTTACCGTTTTCTATCAGCGATGATGAAAAAGTTATTGGGACGGCTAAATATGTAGAAGGCGTTATCGCCCTTAAGATTCCGATTCCAAAATCAAGCAACATACCGATAACATAGCTTGAGGAGTATAGTTGTATTGTCTTCTTCTTTATTTATCTAAAAAAGAAGTAAGAGAATCGGTAATCGCTGATTGTGTTGTATTGCAGAAGCTTTCCGCTCAAGGATAAGGTTTACTCATCATGCCCTGATTCATCATGCCCTGATTCATCATGCCCATGCCAGGTCCCATCATTCCCATACCACCATGCATCATGCCTGCAATTGACATTTGAGTAGAAGCTAGAACTTTTCCATTCCCAGGATCCACTAGAACGCCATGGAAATTATTATTGCTATCTATTACCAACGCCATATATACCAAAAATCCATGCACTGCGCCGATTCTGACTGCCACTGCATGAGCATTAGGACCAGCTGCTTTTTCTGCAATCGTTGAAGCGTTAGCCAAACTAACATGGACTTGTGATGCGATGGCTTTGGCTATTGTAGGACCTAGAGCAACAGTGCCTGTAATGAGCGCTTGCGTCGTGCGTGGATGCGATAGGCGATGTTGATAAGCCGATACTAACTAATAATATAGCAGCTACTACCAACACAACATTTGTTTCTCTTAGGTTTGTTTGTACATTCATATCGTGAGTTTTCTTTAGTAGATCTAGATATATTAATAATGAGGTACCAATCCTATCAAAACCGGAGTCAGGTATTTAGACCCAGAAACCTGTGAAACACCCCCCAGTCGTACCGAAAACACTACTCACAATATCTATTTGAGATTTAGTAGTAAATACCCCATAAAGGTGAAACACCCCCCAGTCGTACCGAAAACTCTACTCACAATATCTATTTGAGATTTAGTAGTAAATACCCCATAAATTCCTCCATGACTGTACTGGTTAACTTCATTGTGCTTACAAATGTATACCCTTAGTCATTACACTGAAGGCTGGCATAGGAGTTCCAGTTCTGGTTGTCCATTAGGTTACATTTGCATAATATCGCTATATTCTGATCTGTTGTATTTTCGCTTTAAAGTGTATTATCGAAACAACATTCTCTTTCCGTCCATCACAACAATGAAAACGTTGTCCTAACCTCTAGATATTACGAATGAAATGATATAATTTCTCGTCTTTCTTTATTCTCTTGGTTTATCGTTAGTGTTATTGCGATCTCAGCGCTTGCACAGGCAATAATCGTGATGCCTGTAGTGCTGGTACTACACCTGCAACTATACTAAGACCTACAGAAATCATCCATACCCTAGCCATGTCATTTGCGGTGTAGATAGGAGGACTAGATCCGTTCCCTGGAACTACGGTAGCGCTTAAACCGTAACCGAGTCCAATTCCAGCTAGTAATCCAAGTGTTGCCCCAAAAATACCGATCAATAATGCCTCAACCAGGAAAAGTGCCAAAATATCACTGTTCTGCGCGCCAATCGCCTTCAAAGTGCCAATCTCGCGCGTTCTCTCAATAACAGCAGTATAGAGCGTTGTGATAATCCCAACTGCACCTACTATCAACGAAATAATAGCAATGCTTGAAAGAAACGCTTTGATTTGACCAGTGAATTGTTCTATTGTTTTCAAAATAGCTTTAACAGTGGTGATACCTATATTATTACCGTACAAGGTTCTTATCTCCTGCTCCACAACGTCTACGTAGTTAGTTGTTTGCGCAATCACAAAGAGAGAGTCAAATTTGCCAGACTTTTGTAGAAGTGAATTCCCTGCTTGTAAGTTGATTACAATGGCGCCGTCTATTGTTGGATTACCAGTTTCTTTTATAATACCCGTGACTATAAAATTTTTTGATTCCTGCTTTTGTTGGCCTGTCGTAGAATCTACAAAAGAATATGTCACCTTAGCGCTTTGACCTAAAACCAAAAATGGATTAGAATCTCCTGGTGGATTAGCGACATTTTGAGCCACAATCATTGAAGATGGATTATTTGGCTGTAATGTAGAGCCACCTGTAAATTCTAAAGTCGGGGCGATGACCAAGAGTTTTTGCGGATCCATAGACAAGATTGAATCAGTTTTGGATTGGCTTTGAGATTGTACTGTTACCGAACCTCTATAAGTAGATATCACATCACTCACGAAAGGAAGTGAATGTATCCTATTTTCTATTGCGGCATTTAAAGTAATTTTTGGTGCAGGCGGTGGATTTCCAGCCCCTCCTATACCTCCCCCGGCGTCTCCTTGTGCTTGTTGCGAACTAGATATGAATAGTATGTTTGGTGCTAAATTCCTGAACTGTTTATCAAATGCATCAGTAAAAGCTGCACCAATACCACCTACAGCAATTAAAAGAGCACTCCCTACCATTACCATCAAAATAGTCAGAATTGATCTAATCTTTCTATCCGAAAGAGATTCAAAAGATAATCTGAAAATTTCTTTAATATTCAGCTTATATCTGTCGCCTCCTCTTTCCTTCCTTTATTTTATCTCTTCTTCAAATCCCTACTTAGATCCTTGTCTGCAGGAGCAGCAGATAGATCATCTATAAACGGATCCACATCTTTGCTACTTTGCAAATTGGTACGCTTTGATTTAGATCTCCTTCTCCTTACAAGAACAAATATTATGACAGCAGCGATAGCGGCGATAATAACAATTACATTAGAACTAGCGGTCCCGAAGCCAATTAATCCACCACTACTAACTCCACCGCTACTTGATGGAGCATGCTTAGGCTCAAAATTGACTGAACTATTTACTAAGAGTACGTGTGCGATTTTCAAATCATCACTATACGTAATATTAAGTGTGATAGGATAGATTCCTGGCTGAATTGTAGTCATTGTCTTATTATCTATATTGAGTGGCATGCTAAATGGCAGAGGAGAATCGACTGAAAGGTCACCAAGGTACTGAGATGGAGGCGTTATCTGGATAAAGCTTTTTCCCGAAATAGGCTTTACGAAATCAACCGTAGTAAACAATCCAACCGTATTCCCTTCATTTAAGAGGTTTCCTATGAGGTTCGGAGTGCCGCCTATGAAGTTAATACCAACATCATATACTCGTATTTTGATGTTACCGCTAACATACGTTCCTATATTAAGAGAATCTGTCTTTGATTGACCAGCTGATACATAGTCAACAGTTAATGTAAATAAAGCAGGCTTTCCAATCAAATCAGAAGATGCAAAGACTTTCGTAGATAAATTCAGCTTGGATTGAGGTAACATAGATTGGAATGTCCATCTGGAATCCCCAAGAATCTTCATCGAACCCGATTGGGAAGCAAGAGAAATGACTACATTTGTTATTGGTTTCTTATTATCACTATTTGCAACTGTAAAATCAATATCCTGTATTTTACCTGCTGGCACGATAAGCGCGTTCTCGTTATTAGCAGTAGCATTCACAACAGATTGAGGTGGGTTTGGTAATATTACTAACCCAACTGGCACATTTGATATCTGCTGGTTACCATATGCATCGCCATAGGAGATTTGCAGATTTAAATTCTGCACAGTTTCGCCAGAAGAAGCGGTTGGATATACTACGGGATTTATTTCTGCTGATCCGTTTGCGGGGATAGTACCAATGTGAAAAGTTGTGGCTCCAATGTTTACTGCTGGATTAGAAGAGGACGATGGGGAAAAGGAAGAGGACGATGACGATGGTGAATTTGTTGTGCTTGTGTTTGTATTACCTGAGCTAGTATTACTAGAGCTACTACTAGTACTCTGCGTATTACTAGAAGTAAGACTACTCCCACTCGTTATACCGGTAACTATAACAACAGCCCCCGCAGCATTCGCACTCCCGATGTTATGAATTAATATCTTTAACTGATTCTGAGTACTTGGAGTTAGTTCTGAGTTTTCAGATACCGCATCCAAAATAACCTTCCCGGTAAGCCTAAAGGGTAAAGTAGTAGTCGTCATCAGTTGACCAATTTGATTTATTTTGGTATACTTCAAACTAAGTGAAGTGGAGTATGCGCCAACTTTAGTCTGCTTTAAAACATTCATATCAAAATAAAGAACAAATGTACCACCTGCTTTAACAATAGAATAAGCACTTGCAACAGACTGAGACGTCCCATTATTTTTACCAGGAATTGGCTTAAATCCAATGGAGGGAAGAGTGAGGTAGCCCGTAACTCCAGTGATATCTGATCGTCCTCTATTTACTAACACTACTGCTAAAGTCGAGGCACCGTCTCCAGGACCTACCTCCTTCTTTACTGAATTGTTATTATTAGTCGTTGATGAAGCAGAGCTTAGATAATTCGTCCAATATGCATCCAAAAATGCAGGAGCTTTGTCTGTATCAGACCCATTATTTGGGAATGTAGAATTGTTGGAAATGTAGCTAGATAGTTGAGCGTGAACGGTCATATTTGAATTTTCGATAGAAGAAAGAAAGAGAATCCCCGCAATTACGAAAGAAAGACTTAACGAAATAGTTGTAGTTATTATTCTCCGAGATGTGCATTCTAGAGATTTATTCGATCCCCGATTGTTTTGGTTTTTAACGATCAATATAGTCACTTAATTTATAATCTCTTTTTCGATTTGCCCATCTCTGATATAGATTGATCTATCTGTTTTTTTGGCAAGTTCAGCGTTATGAGTAACCATTATTATTGTTCTTCGGTATTTGTTTGAGAGTAATCTGAGTAGGTCAAAAACTTCATTTCCTGTTTTAGTATCCAGGTTGCCTGTAGGCTCATCGGCAAGAATTATTGTCGGATTATTCATAAGCGACCTTGCGATGGCCACTCTTTGTTGTTGGCCTCCACTTAAGCTCATGGGTTTAAACTTAGCTTTTGAGGCAATGTCCAGAATTTCTAAAAGCCTCGAGGAGCGATTGGCCCTATCTTTGCTGCTCATACTCGCAATTATACTAGGAATCTCCACATTTCTTTGGACAGTAGTTCTATTAATCAAATTGTAGGATTGAAAAATAAAACCAATCAAACTATTCCTCATACGTGCAATCTCTTTATCATTTAATGAAAAAATATCTATCCCACCGATGAAAATTTTACCAAAAGTTGGTTTATCTAAACCCCCTAAAATGTGCAACAAGGTAGATTTTCCACTTCCTGAAGGTCCAACTATTGACACAAACTCACCTTTATCTACAGTAAAGTTAATTCTCCTAAGTGCAACTACTCTGCCTGCAGCAGATTCAAATATCTTGGAAAGGTTTTCGACCGTTAAAGTAGCGTCAGAAGAGATATGAAAACCTCGATTGCCATCATTTGAAGGGTGATACTTATTGTTGTTATTGTTATTATTCGTATCTAGTGCCATTGTCGTATCGGGCCTCTTCTAGATCATCAATTCTCCGGCTACCACCATTATTGCTAAATCATTTCTTATATTTGATTTGTCTGGCACCATATTTATCTGGAACAATTCGTACTTATCCTTTCTGATATTACGGTTGGACATCCTGTCAAGGCGTACGACCTGATATCACTCAGTGCGATTATTATTGCCAGTTGTGTCATATGGATTTCCTAGATTGAATTGAAAAAATAACGAAGAGAAGCTGTTATTTCTTTTATGGAAGATATTTTTGTTATTCAAATTAAATGCCTCGTATCTGTTGTCCCCGTTTCTGTCTGTATCTCCTGTAGTCTTGATCTACTTCTGTGGCTGCCAATACTATTTTACTTCTAACAGACTTTGATGATCTGGAAAGTTTATGTTATTTGCTTGACAATATAGGTAGAGTTCTTCAGCGAAGGCTATCTGTAGATATCTGTGTGCATTCTCAACAACCTTTGTTATTTCGGCAATTTCAATTTCTGTAACTGGATGCATAGGGATTCCAAGACTCCTATTATCATTATTCTTATCGGATAAAAACCCATAGAATTGCATGCCTACTTTAAGACAACAATCACAAACTCCACCTATAGTTCGTGGCTGATTCATACCATGCTTTTTCTCTTCCCCAGCATACCATCTATGTGGGGCGTGAACAACGTGTAATCTGTGGTGTAGCATTTCAAATACTTTCTTTGATGTCCCCTTTGGAATAGTACTTTCAATTGATAGAAGTGCTCCTGTTTTTGCTTCAGTTGAAATCCTCTCAACTACAGACAATAGACCATCTATCTGTGGAGAAAATAGATCTCCTTGTTTATGGGTCGAGACACATAGAATATAAACATCAAATTCACTAAAATTATTAGCTTTCTTAATTGATGCCCCCTCCGCAATATTCATAGCTTTTGAACTTATATCATATCCGTAGGCGTCGTATCCTTTTTCTTTCACATATTTTGCAACAGGTAATCCTATCTGACCCAAGCCAACTACAAGTACTTTGTTGAATTCAACTTGGGTTTGTTGGTCTGCTGATTGCATCTTAGAATTTCTAGGTAGGATTTCGAAGCTTCGTTGATCTATTCCCGTGTTCTCGAGCTCCGCGTTCATCTGTGTATGTATTTAATAGTGAAGTACTTAATATACGTAACTGACCAGTCAGTTATCTTTATTAGTAACTTGGTACTATCTATATTAGAAAAATTAACGATTAAAAGATGTCTCCAAAAGTAACTCCACAGTACAGGATAGAAATCAGGGAAAAAATAATTAAGGCAGCGATAGACGCATTTTCAAAATATGGATTTGATCGCACAAGGATGGATGATGTTGCCAAGACGGCAGATCTTAGCAAGGGCACAATCTACCTTCATTTTAAGAGCAAGGAAGAGTTATTTTATGCCATATGTGAAAATAACCTCGCGGAAACGAAACGGCAAATATCGACAGTGTTTGCCAAGAAGGACGAGCTTATATCAGAAATAGAACGGTATTATGATCTTTTTCACAAGAAAATGACTGCGACTGAAAAGGTGTTCTTTGAGACAATCGCAGAATCGGCGCGTAATGCAGAGTTACAAAAGGCCTTGTATAAACAAAGAATGAACGTATTCGAAACCGCAATAGGATGGGTAAACCTCCAAATCGAAAGAGGATTTTTTAGGAAAAATATAGATGCGAACGCCATCGCAGTTGGTTTAGTTTCCCTTTACGATGGATTAACAGTCAACAAGCTTTTAGGTATAAGCGAAGATTACAATAAAAAGGCATGGGTTGAAACCGTCAGAGCTATAATTGTTGGCATAAGTTAAGCTCTTACCAGCACGATAGTGAACCGGTCGTTAAGCTCGTCGGATTTAATTTATGTCCTACGTAAGATGAAGATGACCGGTAGAAATTTTCAAATTGCCGAATATTTGCTAACACTGATGTGACATCGTGGGAATAATTTTCGATTGTCTGATGCTAATGCACCTATTAGAGGGAACCGTAAAGGTTGCTCTTCAGGTCTTTTAATCTGGCCTCGCGGATCTTTCTTACATAGTCCAAGTCAATGTCCAGCATGAGTGTTTGATCGTCGGTGGAACCAACAACTCGCTTCGGAACAGCAATATCGGTATTTTTGTCATAATCGAAGGAAACTAATATGCTCTTTCCTCGGTAGTTGTCGTCACAAACATTTGGCGCTGCTACTGGTACCCTATTCTCCAATGCCCTCACCTGCACATACATATGCCAAGGCTGTATTCCTTTTTTGTTTATCTTTGATGGAAAGAAGAGTATCTCTGCACCCTTTAGCACGAGTGCCCTGGATACTTCCGGAAAGACAACATCGTAGCATATCGCTATTCCGAACTTGAAGCTGCCGCCCTCAAAAATCTCCGTCGTGGTACCTGATTTTACAGCCTTTCTTTGATTCCCAAAGGGATGTATCTTGAACTGCCTACCTAATATTATTCCGTCTGTTGAAATCACTGGTGAGGAAATGTATAGATTATCATTGATTCTCTCGAGAAAAGCACCTGATATGATAATCATATTTTGCTCCCTGGCTATATCAATAATACTCTTGAACTCCTGTTCAAAGCTTTGAACTATTTTAGGATACCAAAGTTCCGGAAGGCTTACGATATCCGGCTCTACGGCTCCGGCCTTCTTGAGCATCTTTATAACATGTTCAATTGATTCGGCTCGAGTCTTCCGTGACCGCAACTGAACCAAAGCTATCCTAACCACGACTAAAGCTAAATATCTTTGTATAATTACATTTTGTTCACTATTTTTGTATTTGTGGCATTCGGCTCACCTATCTATAGCTTTAATACCATCGAGCCTAATTTCAGTCACGTAATTCAATGCCCTTTACAAGATTCTCAGTACTTGTTGCCGATAAAATATATGTGTCTGTTTTTTTCATTTAATTGTTGGGAGATTTATCGTGGCATTGCTCTCTTTTTTTTATCTACTACTCTTTCTTTGTACTATTTGTGAATTAGACATTCTTGATCTTATAGATGGTAGTTGCACTGCCGCAGCAGGTAGGTAGTAAAAAAATGGACAAGAAAAAAGCCATTTTCATTGCAATTGTCATAACCGTAACTGTTCTTCTCGTGTCTTTAGCCGTATTCATAAGTAGAGGCGCAGCCTCGAATGCTACTTTGATATTTTACAGTCAGTTCCAATACTTGGCTTCTTTCCTGCCGCTATCGCATTTTTTATCACTCTATTTAGTGGAAGTCCAATGGGAGTGGAGTTAGCAGCAATCTTCTTAATTTTTACCAGTATGGTATGGAATATGATATTTGCAGTCTATGAATCTGTACTCTCAATCCCACCCGAATTGATGGAAACGAGCTTCGCATGTAGAGCAAATCCATTGTTGCAATTCCGAAGACTTTACTTGCCTGCAAGTATACCCAAATTGATTTACAATAGCATTCTGTCTTGGGCTGCAGGATGGTACTTCCTTACAGCAGCGGAGATCATATCTGTAGGTTCGAATACCTTTACGCTCCCTGGCTTAGGTAGTCTACTTAGCAAGTCCGTTGCTTCCGGGCAATACATAGAGGCTTTGGTAGCAATTGCGGTATTGATCTTAATTATTATGTTAACAGACTTCTTCTTTTGGAGACCGCTAGAATCATATTCTAATCGTTTCAGATATGACTATTCTACTTCCTCCCCTGATCCTGCCAGACATCACATTCCGCTTAGTGCGTATCTGCATGATAGTAACAATAACATTGCCCGACTCTTCATAAGAAGAGTTGCATTCCAATCCATTCAATTACGTATCATAAATCCGAGGCCGCTGATACATGTAAGGTCAAACCTGTTGATAAGAACCTTAGGAAAGCTAGTATCTGCATTTGAATTTCGAATATTTCCTACCGTCCACCATTGGTTCGACAATAAGAGAAATCTCAGACTATTTGTGAGTATAACACTATCTGTTATTACGTTGTCTGCGATTTTCGCTATTGTTCTAGAAGGCGGAGTAATCTTCAGGTCAATACATGCTCTTTCCAACATGTACTTGTCACTTTACAGAGATCCAAAGAGTGCAAAAATTGTCTCTCAAATTCCACTGGCGCTACTATTGTCATACCTTAGGTTGACCTCTGCGTACCTTATAACCTTGGCTTGGACTATACCTGTAGCCATCAAGATCGCTCACAATCCCAATTTTGAAAGGATTATGCCTCTGTTTCAGACCTTTGCAGCTATACCTGCTACTGCATTCTTTCCCTTTATGGCTATCCTTGTTGCTTATATACCAGGCGGACTTGAATTTCCTTCGATTCTACTTATACTAACAGGAATGCAATGGTACATTCTATTCAACCTAATTGGCGGAGTACGGTCCATATCAGGAGATATAGAAGAAGCAGCAAAATCACTCAGGGCCGACAAGGGCCAATACATAAGACGAGTTTTGTTTCCATCGTTATACCCCTCATTTATTACTGGTAGCATTACAGGTTGGGGAGGTGGATGGAATTCCCTGATAGTAGCAGAATTTCTCATATATGGAAACAAAACATATTCTGTACTCGGTATAGGATCTCTTCTAGACAAAGCCGCATACAGTTTAGGAAATACAGTGCTGCTATTCTTGATTATTGGAGTCATGGTCGCCGTAATTGTCGCAATTAATCGATTAGTGTGGAGACGTCTCTATAGTAAAGTGGTTCGAAAATATAGCATGAGCATTTAGCTTCCACTCGGCAGCAATTGTGAGATCATGTCAAAAATTATTTATTCTTTGGAAAAAATGGTTGTCTATATATATCAATGTCATATCCGATATAAAGTATAATTTACATGAAAGCAGGCGAATATCCCGACGTAAAGAATAACCATGACGAAAGTATTCCTATCATCAATAATAATTTTTCCGACAAAACATGCGACGAAATTGTCTTAGACAGGACTGAAATGAAGAATTTTGAGAAAGTACCAAAACCTTTTGAGGGTATCTCCACGCCTTTGCTCGAGCTCAAAAATATTACTAAGGAATACGTCGATGATCGTGGTAAGAAAATAGTGGTTCTGAATAGTATTAACTTGTCAGTAAATCAGCATGAATACGTATCTATCGTTGGACCGTCTGGCGGCGGTAAATCCACATTGTTGAGGATAATAATGGGTTTGGAAACATGCACCACCGGGGAAGTGTTATTGAAGGGTGAACCACTCAAAGGAAAAGTAGATCCTCATATGGCAATGGTATTCCAATCATTTGGACTTTTTCCTTGGCTCACTGTAGTTGAAAATGTAGAATTTGGTTTAGAATCTAATCACATACCAAAGAATGAGAGAAGGAAAAAAAGTCTTAATATCATCCAAGAAGTGGGTCTCGAAGGCTTTGAGAATGCCTATCCGCGTGAATTATCTGGCGGAATGAAGCAAAGAGTCGGTATTGCAAGAGCACTTGTACTTGATCCTGAGGTCCTTCTTATGGATGAGCCATTCTCTTCTCTTGATCCTTTAACTGCCGAGGCCCTAAGGGAAGAAATTCTGAAGGTTTGGAGCAACCGTCTCACTACACCAGATGTAGTTATGATGGTATCTCATAACGTCGAGGAGGCCGTCTATCTTTCAGACAGAGTAGTAGTTTTGAGTCATAGACCCGCTCGAGTGGTGAAGGAAGTTCACATTGACATACCAAGGCCGCGCGAGAAACGTGACACCTCAATATATGAGTATACAGATCAAATAACAACACTCATTGCATAGGGACACTAGAAACTTCGTTTATATCCACTCCAACTGATAAACTAAAGATTTTAGCGCTTAAAATAAAAATTTAAATCACAGCCACGTGAAGGATATTGTAGTATATAAAATAACTTGGATATTCCAAAGGTTCATTACAGCGTTCTTCTCGGATTCCTAGAAATCTTAGATGATCTCGGCGGAAAATCAGACGTAGCAGGAATTGCATCTAAACAGGATCTGGAGTTAGATGACCTTCTGCCAATACTTGAATCAGGAGAGATGCTAGGCCTAATTCAGGTAACAGCAGGCGATGTGTCTATAACTGAAAAAGGTCACCTATTCATAGTAGCTAGCCCAAAAGTTCAAAAAAAAATGTTACGAGATGTAGTTATCAATTTGGACACATTCAAGAAATTAGTTGATCTCGTAAAACGAAGCGAAAAGGGCCGTATCAGCAAAGATGAGGTATTAGAATTTGTTTCTAATCAAGATGTGGCGATACAGAGTCCCAATGGAGATGGTTCAAATGAGTTCGACTGGATCGTTGAGTGGGGAAGACAGGCACTTATTCTCAACTACGATGCTAACGAGGAGAGCATAAGTATTAGGCAACGTTAAGTAGTACTGATAATACTTTCTCTATTTTATGATATTTGGGGAGAGGACAATGACTGACTTCTCTTTAATAATGTTAAGCCGACGGGCAAAAGATTGTTCTTATTGACAATATGGTCATGTGGTTAAACTAGTAAAATGCAGTTAATGATATTTAGGATCAATTAAATTATAGTTAATATGCTCTGATTCATCTCCCCTCCGCTTTAGCAAAAACCAATTACTGAATGGATCGATTCACGAGGATGCGGCGACGAATAGATATAAACAGATTGAGCCTGTCAAATAGAGCGGTAAGCCGTCACGTGTAGGATCAGATACGACATGGATTTATGAGATGATTGGTCTTACTTGTCATGACCCCCCTTGGCGTGTCATCTTTTTTTCAGAATCGCTGCCAGCGCAATACCAAATGCCGCAGTTGACGCGATAAAACCACCGTAAGCAATAGCGGGGGTATGAGGAAGAACTAAAGCAGATCCTAAGAATAGAGCCGATGCAAACACACTCGCTGCCAGAAAGTTATAGCTGGTTTCGCGCTTGTTCCCATAAATCTGCTGTGTATCTAGATATAACTTTAGCATGGGCGCAAGCTCCACTGACTGTTCAATACCCTTCGCAAATCTTTTAATCGAATCTTTTACCTCCTCGATATATGCGTCCCTGATCAGTCCTTCTTGCTCTAGAATCTGTGAAAGTACCTTCACAAATTGTAAATTCACATGGTGATGCTGATAGATTCCTTCCACTATAGATGTCATGCGCATATATAATGCAAGATTCTTGGGTAATCTAAACGGAAATTTGCTCAAGGTCTTATTGGCAAGATCCATCAATGCTCTTACCTCCATTCGATCTACTTCTTTACCATGCAATGACTGAATGCTAAGCTCGAGTGCTTTTTCGACTACATAACGATTCACACTTGGCTCCAGCGTCCCGAGTTCTATCAAGACATTAACTGCCCTCGGGGGATCTTTTTCCACTAAGCTAAGATATAATCTGATTAGTTTAAGACGAGTTTGATTTTCTAGTCTGCCAACCATCCCAAAATCATAAAGAATTATTTCGCCAGCCTTAGTTACAGAGATATTGCCAGGATGGGGATCAGCGTGAAAAATGCTGTGCTGCAGTAGCATTTTGAAAAATATATGATGCACTCTAATCACTAGCTTTTCTCTATCAATACCAGCCCTATCCAATGATGCGATATCAGTAATCTTAATGCCAGGGATATATTGCATGGTAATGACGTGCTGAGTTGTTCGCTCTAAAATGACATTGGGAATGATCACCATACGATCGCCTTTCAGATTGTGTTTAATTGTGCTTAGGTTATTAGCCTCTATTCGGTAATCCATTTCTTCATGCACGGTTTCAATAAATTGCGATAGCATGGCTTCAGCTGAAAATCGCAAATTTGGATCAATAAAGCGAGTTGCGATCGGCAGAATGCTCTTTAGAATGGCAATATCGTTTTCAATAATTTTTTCGATTTCTGGTCGACTCACCTTAACGATAACTTGCTGACCGTCATAAGTTGCCAGATATACCTGACCGAGACTCGCTCCAAAAAGCGCTCTTGTATCGAATGTCCCAAATATCTTTTCAATTTCGCCGAGCTCGTGTTCAATTATTGGTCTCGTTTTTGAGAATGGTGCGGGAGGGACATCATCTTGCAACGTAGCCAATACTTCAAGATAAGGTTGGGGCAAAATATCGGCTCGTGTGGATAGCCATTGTCCAAGTTTAATATAGGATGGGCCCAGCTCTATGAAAGTTCTTAGTGCCCTCTCGGCATGTCTTCGGTATTTTTTTTCATTGACATTTTTTCCTTCTCGTTTTACCCACTCACGGCGATCTTTTCTGAAATTAATTACAAATGGTAATAGCTTTAGGACAACTTTTACAACCTGAATTTTCGAAGGGCTTTTTTTAAAAGTGATTGCCGATATCTTCTTTGATTCACCTCCTCTAATACGTTCCGGAATCTGTGCGGGATTTTCCATTTAGTTCTAAATGCTCCTTGTTAGTTGCTTGATTAGGCTGGTTACAAAGTAGGTACATGTTGCAGCGACGGTGCCCGCTAGACCGGCTGCCCTTAGACCATCTACTAATGCATTTGCTCCTTTTTTTTCTGCATACACATTACACCCGGCTTGACTTGCCGCTTTCAATCCCACTATGGTGGCAGCTAAGTATTCAGGAGCATCTATCAATAAATGTCCCAGAGGATCTTTCCTCGGATCAACTTTATCCATGTGGACGATGTAGCAGTCTTTGTATTCTCTAATGTGTAGTTGACCATATCGAAACTGTTTCTTGGCTCCTTTTTTGGTGCCAAGGTGGGTTTCTTCGTAATCTATAATTGGTCTGACGGATTTGGGGACGATAATGCTACCTTCACCGTCAATATAGTTCACATATCCCAGACAATCAAGATGGCATATAAAATTAACTTTTTGATTACGCTGAAGTTCCTTCTATAAACTATACATCCAGTCTGTTTAGCATGAATGCAATAGTGCAAAGAAGTTCATCACACACATGCACACACATGCGTGCTCCAACATTAACCACGAGCTCTTCAATACCTTTAAGCTCAAGTACATAACGAATACTACCTTGCACAAAACAAAGATAAACGTAATAGACACCAAGAAAATATACTCTGGTAACGTTTCGCTCAGGCTCGACAAGTTCGTACTTGGTGATAAAATAATTAGAAAGGAAATAGTCGAACATTTACCTACGGTAGGACTGATTCCGATCATAGATAATTTGGACATACTCCTCGTAAGTCAGTACCGACATGCAGCCGGGAAAACCTTGTTGGAAATTCCCGCAGGAAAAATAGAGATAGGAGAAACTCCGAGGCAGGCTGCGCTTAGGGAAATGGCGGAAGAGATTGGCTACATCGGGAAACTGGTCCCACTCCTAAAGATGTATTTGGCACCCGGTTATGATACCGAACTGATGTATGTCTATGTTGCGAGAGATTTGAAAAGAATAGCTCGAGCCACTAGAGACGATGATGAAAATATAAGAATAAAAAGGGTCAGCCTAACTTCCGCTATAGAAAAATGCATTAATGGTCAACTTGAGGATTCTAAATCCATTGCTGCAGTGCTCGCTTATGCTAGAATAATCAATAGTAGAAAATAATGTTCTGTGACCTATTGAAACGGGCAAAATGAATGCGCTAATAATGATCTAGAATCTCGTGTGTTCCTTTTTCCGGTTGAATCCTCCATCTCTTCGGAAGTTCAACTTTTCCTTTTATCTTTCATTTCACTCACTTAACCTTTGTTGTGAATGGCGAGGTGATTCTTTAATAGAATGAAAAGCGTTGCATCTAATTCAAATGAAACACTGTCGAATCCGGTTTGTCGCCGCATCGGTTGTGTTTTATTATTATAGATTCTTTTAGCTCATGCTTGGTAGGAACTTTCGCATGCTGAAATGAAATTGTAATTGTTGGCAAACCAACTTGCTGTTTTTACTTTTATTGACGTTGCATTTGTAAAATAACATCTAAAAAATAACTTCCCTGAGGACAACCGTTTTCAGCTACGGCAATAGCCTTCGAGTGAGGGAACAGTCAACAATAACATTGCCAAAAGCATAGGAATATCCCATGCGACTTACGAAAGAACGAAGAAAATCATGACCAAGGGTTTTGAGGAATAAAAACAGGCAATATCTCAATGAACATTCTTTATATTAAAACAAACTAAGATGACAGGTAGACCTAGCTACACAAAAGTTAATCAATCGGAGAGAGAGAGGCGAAATTACTTGTTAAGTGAAGCGAAAATTATCGCCACTACCACCATTTCAACCGAGTGAAGATTTCACCTACTATGCCTATCGCCTTTTTGATCGATTGGTACCTTCAATCTTTGTCCAGATAGTCTAATTCTGTTCAATAAGTTTTATCAAGGCCCCTACATCAACTGGCTTTCGAATGAAGCAGCCAATATCATCAGTAGCACTCGCTGCTGAAAAAATAGCTCTCAAAGCTTGGTAATTTACTTCAAATGCGGTGATAAAACAAACCTTAACTTTTGTATCTATTTTTCTAATTTCTTCATACAGTTCGAATCCATCCATTTGTGGCATCATAATATCAATAACTAGCAAATCATACGAGCCTGCCTTGAAGTTCCTCAGAGCCAACATAGGATCATTAACACTGTCTATCTGTCCGAATCCTTTATCCCTAAAACCTTTTTCAAAAGCTATCGTAATGTCCGGTTCATCATCTACAATTAGGATTCTCTTTCTGAAGCGATATTGCTTCTCATATTCCTGTTCTATAGTTGCAGCTTTGTGTTCTTCTCCTGTTTTTGCTCCAAGTTAGTTCCTAACTCGGCGCTCTGACACGTCACCTAATCCAATTCTGACCTAATTCGCTTAACCAAATAATCTATAGTGACTGGCTTTCTGATGAAGCATCCCAAGCTTATTGCTGGATAAATCTCTCTTAGCGCCTCACGGTTTATTTCTCCAGAAGACATGAAACAAACTTTGACATTAATATAGATAGCCAATATCTTTTCACAAAACTCAAATCCGTTCATATGTGGCAAATTAATGTCAACCAAAAGAAGATCATAGAAATTTGGTTTGAATTCCGATAATGCCACCACAGGACTATTTGATGTATATACTTCAATTCGTTCGTTGGCATCGTTTTTGTTGTTGGTCTGTTCTATCCCGGCTTTGAAAGTTATGGTGACATCGGCATCGTCATCCACAATCAATATTCTTTTCCAAAATCGCTGTTTGCCTTTTATGATAACGGTCTGATACAAGGGATCTTCTGCAAGCATATGAGCAATCATTTGATTAAGTCCACCATTTTGTCACTTGCTACGAATCCATATCGTGGGCTCATCGAAGATAATTTCATATATCCATTTCATAAGCTCTTCATTATCAATTGGTTTTCGCATAAAGTAATTGGCAGGTATTGAAGAAAATATATCTGAAAACACGCCGTAATACATTTCACCGGCCGTAAGAAAACAAATCTTGACCATTTTATCCAATCTCTTGATCTCTCGGTATAAAACAAAACAAAACCATTTAGCTTCGGCATCTTGATATCAAGAATTACTAGATCGTACAAATCAGCCTTAAACTTCTGAAGTGCTAAAAGAGGATTCTGGTACGAATCTACCGTAAATCCATTCTCGTCTAAAATCTTCTCTAGCGCCAAACAAACATCTGATTCATCATCCACTACTAAAATTCTTTTAGACATCTTTCCTCCAGGCTGATAGCCTGTTCCTTTTTTACTATCCAATACGCACTTTCCTCTTTGTCTACAATGCGTTGACTAGGACCAACTTCACCTTCTTATACATACAAGGCTTTATAGTATTATCAGGAATTCTGCATGCTGTAAAGTGCCAGGCCGCTTCAAGTCCTAATAGAGTCCCTATGAATCCTATTACAGGATATATTGCATTTTCAAACATAGAAGATTACAATCAATTGGACCTATTTTACTTTAGTAGGGAACGATTATGATAAATAATAAACGTTTGTTACAACAAGTTACGAATTCTTGCTACTATGATCTGAAAGTTGCATCTAATGGGGAGTTCTATACAATGGTCTTCCTCAGAACGTTAAAGCAATAACACCTGCAGAATTTTAATCATAAACGGTATCGAAGGTAGAAGGAGGCATCTATCCAAAAAATTTGATATTCGTGGCCAATTTGAGCCCGAAAGGGCTTCCATATTACCATAGGTGCGCCGTTTTACTGGTTCTCGGGATAGAGCTTCTGCTTCAACCACACTTCCAATGCATCGAGTACAGTTCTCTTTTTCAAGCTTTGACCAGGTGTCAGCGACAATGCTAAGGCATGCTCTTGTAAGTGCTTTCAGGCTTGGTCTCCAATGGATGCTTGCCACCCGATGGAAAACGGAAAGCTCCGTCACCAGTTTCTGTTTTGTAAATGATCTCAGCTTGCTTAGGAGGTAAGACCATCCCTCAGAATTCTCTCACTTTAAACATCGCACCAAGGGGTGGGTGTGACCAATATGACGCCCAATTTGACGGTCTTTTTGCCCAAGATGACTGCGGTATGCGATCGCAATTAGGAGTGACATTCACGCTATCAATAACATCTTTAATTATCTTGACAACATTTTTGACATGAAACTGTTTTTAAGGATTTTAGGACTCCTATATTGTTTGTCCGAAGAAATACTAGCTACAG
>WNFX01002958.1_pt1 | contig 21330 bp, 18 predicted proteins | sample 5400111 | NCBI WGS metagenome assembly WNFX01 (sample SAMN13153363, study PRJNA577476) | soil metagenome | isolation source: 40 cm soil or saprolite under grassland replicate 1 | place: USA:California | collected 2016-06-15 | reverse complement strand
CGCCGATGGAACGCCGGACGGGGGCGTGCACGATTTGTTCACGATTGCCGGCCGGGCGGACGCGCCGGGATGCGTGCTCGCGCAGCCGGACTTCGAGCGCGAGCTCGCGCGCCGCAACGTGATCTTCCGCATTCCCACCCCGGTGTTCGGCGCGGGCCTGATCGAGCAGATCCCGGACAAGGCGATCCTCGCGAACCAGGTCAACGACGCGCCCAGGAAGAGAGAGCTCAAGATCTACGGCCGGCCCAACATCGTGCTGGCCGGCCACGCGATCTCCGGCCAGGCGAACAACAACGGCAACGACGGCACGGTCGCGCGGTTCGGCTGGAAGGCCCAAAACAAATCCCTCCTGCTGTTCTCCGGCGAGGCGTACAACGTGGAAATGGGCATCACCAACGAGCTGTTTCAGACCGAGCGCGATGAAACCCCGGCCTGCCAGTTTGCGGAGCTTCCCAACGACGTCACCAAGACCGACGGCAAGACGCTCGTCGAGGGGATCGGCGCGATCGAAAAGTTCGCCTTCTTCGCGCGCTTCCTGGCGGCGCCGGCGCCTTCACCCGATACGCCGGGAGGGGCCGATTCGATTGCAAAGGGCCGAAAGCTGTTCATCGATACCGGGTGCGCGCTCTGCCACACGCCCGCGCTCAATACGGGCAATGCCGCCGTCGCCGCGTTGCGCAATCAGCCGGTGAATCTCTTCTCCGACCTGTTGGTCCATGACATGGGCCCGGGGCTGGCCGACGGGGTCACTCAGGGACAGGCGGGCCCGAGGGAGTTTCGCACCGCCCCGCTGTGGGGTCTGGGACAGCGGCTGTTCTTCCTGCACGACGGACGAACGTCGGACTTGCGGGAGGCGATCCGGGCGCATCGCAGCGGGAGTTTCTTTACCTTCAACGCATCTGAAGCGAACGCTGTAATCAGGAACTTCAATAAGCTCCAGGATGACCAGAAGCAGGACGTTCTCAACTTTCTGCGTTCGTTGTAGCCGAAGGGTGATACGGAATCCCGCGTTGTGGCAGATCAACGCGGGTTTTCCTTCTTCCGCCGACCGCCATCGACCCGCGAATGTTCGGAGCGGTAAGCCGCCCGGCCCGACAAAGGAATAGAATCGGGTTCGCGCTGTTTACCGGAAGTTCCGAGAGACAGGAGGAGACCATGTTTCGCAATTTCTTGTTGATGTCCGCCGCCGCCCTGGCGTTCGCTCCCGGCGCGGCGTTCGCCCAGGACGCCTCGGCCGCGCTCAAGCGCGCCTCCGACGCCATGGGCGCGGGCGAGCTGAAGTCGATCCGCTACGCGGGCGAGGGCACCGGCTTCACCTACGGCCAGGCCTTCAAGCCGGGCATGCGCTGGCCGAAGATCAACGTGCACAGCGAGATCCGGACGATCAATTACGAAACCTCCTCGATGCGCGACGAGATCACGTTGAGCCGCGCCGAGCCCAAAGGCGGCGGCGGATACCCTCCCGTGGCCCAGCAGCGCAACGACCAGTTCGTGAGCGCAGACTATGCTTGGAACCAGGCTGCAGCCGGGCCGGTGCCGGGCCCGAGGTTCGTGACCGACCGCGTGCACCAGCTGTGGATCACGCCGCACGGCGCGATCAAGGCCGCGATGAAGAACAAGGCCACCCTGAAGAAGGGCGGCGGCAAAGGCCTGCTGACCGCCGTTTCCTTCACCGAGCCGGGCAGGTTCGCCGCGACGGTGTTCGTCGACAAAAACAACCTGGTCGAGCGGGTCGAATCGCGGACCCCCGATCCGGTGCTGGGCGAAACGAAGGCCGTCACCCGCTACTCGGATTACCGCGACTACGGCGGAGTGAAATTCCCTTCGCGGATCCGGCAGTCGCAGGGCGGCTTTCCGGTTCTCGACCTCGCGGTCAAGGAGGTCCAGCCCAACGCTCCGGCCGATATCCAGTTGCCCGACGCCGTGCGCAACGCCGCCGAGCGCGTGACCACGGAAAAAGTGGCCGAGGGGGTCTGGTTCGTGGCGGGCGGCTCGCACAACAGCGTCGCGATCGAGATGAAGGACCACATCGTGCTGGTAGAGGCGCCGCTGAACGACGGACGCTCGGGCGCAGTGTTCGAGGAGGTGAAGAAGCTCGCTCCGGGCAAGCCGATCCGCGTCGTGATCAATACGCACGCTCACTTCGATCACGCGGGCGGCCTGCGCACCGCCGCGGCCGAGGGCTACACCATCATCACGCAGGCGGGAAACAGGGCGTACTACGAGCGCGCCTTCAAGGTGCCGAACAAGCTCAACCCGGACCGGCTCGCCCAGTCGGGCAAGAAGCCGAGGTTCCAGACGGTGAATAACAAGCTCGTGCTGAACGACGGCTCGCGCTCGATCGAGATCCACCGCATCGCCGCGAGCGACCACAACGCCGGCTTCCTCATGGCGTACCTGCCGAAAGAGAAGCTCTTGATCGAAGCGGACGCGTTCACGCCCGGCCCGCCGAACTCGCCGCCGCCCGCGCAGGCGAACCCGAACCATCTGAGCCTGGTCGCAAACCTCGGGCGCCTGAAGCTTCCCGTCGACAAGATCCTGCCCTTGCACGGACGCGTCGTGCCGCTCGCCGATCTCTATGCCGCGGTGAAGGCGCCGATGCCCAAGTAGGGCGGGGAGTCAGCAGCGAGATAGCGCGCGCTCCGCGTCAAAGCGGCAGCGAATCCGGGGTAGGAACGATCTCGCTCTCATCGATCAGCCCATGCGCCCCCACGCCGAGCAGGCGCACCGGCCGGTGCGCGGCGTCGGTGCGCTTGAGCAGCGCCAGGGCGCGCGCGGCGATCTCGGCGGGGTCGCGCGTGGGCGCGCTGGCGGTGTGGCTGCGCGTCACGGTGGAGAAGTCCGCGAAGCGCACCTTGATGGTCACGGTGCGCGCGCGCAGGCTCCTGCGCTCGAGCGACGCCGCGGTGCGGCGCGCGAGCCGCTCGATCTCGGCGCGGATTTGCTCAGGATCATCGAGATCTTTCTCGTAGGTGGTTTCGCCCGAGAGCGATTTCCACGGCCGGTCGGGCTCCACCGGCCGCGGGTCCTCGCCGCGCGAGAGGCTCTTGAGCCAGCCAGCCAGGCTTCCCACTGCGCGGCGCAGCGGCTCATCGTCCGCCGCGCGCACGTCGAGCAGCCGTTCGATGCCGATCGCGCGGAGTTTTTTCGCGGTGACCGGCCCCACGCCCCACAGCGCCTCGACCGGCAGCCCGCGCAGGAACTCCTCGACTCTCTCGGGTGCGATCACGGTGAGGCCGTCGGGCTTCTTCCAGCCGGAGGCGATCTTGGCGAGGAACTTGTTGGGCGCGACGCCGGCGGAGGCGGTGAGCTCGAGCTCCGCGCGGATGCGCGCTTTGAGCGTCTTCGCCACCTTGGTCGCGAGCGGCTCGCCCCAGAGATTGTCGGTGACATCGAGGTAGGCCTCGTCGAGCGAGAGCGGCTCGACGAGCGGCGTCGAGGAGCGCAGGATCGCCATCACCTGCTGCGAGACCGCGCGGTAGCGCGCAAAATCGGGCGGCACGACGACGAGATCGGGGCACAGGCGCACCGCGCGGGCCATCGGCATCGCCGAGCGCACGCCGAAGACGCGCGCCTCGTAGCTCGCCGCGGCCACCACGCCGCGCGAGGCGGCCGGGCCGCCGACCGCGACCGGCTTGCCGCGGAGCTTCGGATCGTCGCGCTGCTCCACCGACGTGTAGAACGCGTCCATGTCGATGTGGATGATGCGGCGCGGCGAATCGGGCATGGGAAACATCAAGCAAAAAAAAAACAGCCGAGCACCGTCCTCGGCCGTTCTTGTTTCCCTCTCAATCGACCACGGCGACGACCTGGATCTCGATGAGCTGCTCGGGCTCGCCGAGCTCCAGCACCGCGAGGTTGGTCGTGGTCGGCTTGTGGTTGTGGGGCGCGAAGTAGGAGTTCACCACCGCGCTCGCCTTGCCGATGTCGCCCATGCGGGGTCGCGCGCGGAAGATGAACACGTGCACCACGTCCTTGGGCGATGCGCCCGCCGCCTTCAGCGTCTGCATGATGCCGTCCATCGCCTGGCGCGTCTGCGCCTCGAGGTCGTTGGTGAGGTATTTCAAGATCTGCTCGCGCTTGTGCGGATGGTCGTGATACACGGGAAGAGCCGTTCCGCCCGCGAGCCAGAGGATCTTGCCGCTCTTGATCTTGATCGCGGGCGCAAACGGCATGAACACGCTCTTGTCGTAGTCGGGATGGTGGATCGTCTCCAGGTGATTGCCGCTTTGCGCGCGAGCGGGCGCGGCGGCGAGGGCGAGCGCGCCCAACGCGAGCGCGGCAAAGGCGGCGGAAATGCGGAACGATTTCTTGGTCTTCATGGCGATTCCTCCTTGGGGTTAACGGCCTTGCGGGTGCGGCTCGCGCCATCATACGCGCGGGCGCACCGCGTTGCCGGCGGTCTGCTAGGATCGCATCGCGATGAAGATCACCGGGATCGACAGCTTCGTCCTCACCGTCCCGACGCCGAAGCCGATGGCGCTCAACTACGCGCAGCAAAAGCTCGTCGTGGCGGAAATTTCCACCGACGAGGGGGTGAAAGGCCTGGGCTACAGCCTCGTTTTCGGCGGCGGCGGGGCTGAGAGCGTCCACGCCTATCTCGAATCGCGCCTCGCGCCCGTCCTCATCGGCGAGGACCCGCTTTTCGTCGAGCGCCTCTGGGAGCGCATGTTCCGCGCCGACATGGGCATCAAGAAACAGGGCGTCGCCGCTTATGCCCTTTCCGCGCTCGACATCGGCCTGTGGGACATCGCGGGCAAAGCGGCGGGGCTGCCCCTATACAAGCTCTGGGGCGCGGTGACCGACCGCATCCCCGCGTACGGCAGCGGCGGCTGGTCGAAATACAGCGAGCGCGAGCTGATTGCCGAGGCGGAAAAGTACGCGGCGCAGGGCTGCAAGCACTACAAGATGAAGATCCATCACCCCGACCCGCGCGAGAACAGGAAGCGCGTCGAGGCCGTGCGCCGCGCGCTGGGCGAAGGCGTGCGCATGATGGTGGACGTGAACCAGCGCCTGGATGTCCTCGCGAACATCCGGCAGGCGCGCTCGCTCGAAGACTTCGATCTCGTCTGGTACGAGGAGCCGGTGCTCGCCGACGACATCGCCGCCTGCGCCGAAGTCGCGCGCGCGATCGGGATACCCGTCGCCACGGGCGAGAACAACTACACCCGGTTCGAGTTCCGCGAGCTGATCGAGCGCCGCGCGGCCCGGTATCTCATGCCCGACGTGTGCCGCGCCAACGGCTTTTCGGAGACGCTGCGCATCGGCCGTCTCGCCGGCGCGCACCAGGTCGCGGTCGCGCCGCACGTCGTGCACGAGCTCTCGCTGCACGCGGTCGGCGCGCTCTCGAACGGGTTCCTGGTGGAGTTCATCGACTGGACCCCGCCCGATCTGTTCGAGGAGATGCCGGCGTGCAAGGACGGCCATTTCCGGATCCCCGATCGCCCCGGGCACGGCATGGCGCTCGCCCGCGGGGCGAAGGAAAAATACCGAAGCGGCTAGAATCGCCGGCTCAGCGGGAAGCCATGAACCGCGCCCGCTCGCTCACGGCGCTGAGGAGCGACGCGGCGAAGCGCCGGCTGTGCTTCACCAGCTCGAGGAACACGTTGCGGTTGATCGCGAGCAGCTCGCAGTCGCTTTCCGCGACCGCGCTCGCGAGGCGCGGGCTGCGGTCGACCAGCGCCATCTCGCCGAACACGCTGCCCGGGCCCACGGCCTCCACGAGGCTGCCGCCGACGCGGATCGCGACGCGGCCCCGGAGGACCACGTACATCAGCACCCCGGCGCGGCCTTCGGTCAGGATCGTTTTTCCCGCCTCGTAGCTGAAGCGCGCACCGGGCCCCACCAGGCGGGCGAGGTCACCGACCAGGTCCTTGCGCAGCGGCGCGGATTCCCTCCGCCTCGTGCCGCGCAGGGGCGTTTCGGAAGCGCCGAGCCGGCCGATGGATTCGCGCAGGCGCCTGATCATGACGCTCATCAGCATGAGCGCGAACTCGGGCCTTTTCCCGAGCGCGGTCTGGAGCTGGCGGCGGTCGAGGGCGATGACGCGGCACGCCGATTTCGCGACTGCCGTCGCGCTGCGCGGTCCCTGGTCGATCGAGGCCATCTCGCCGAAGATCTGGCCGGGTCGCACGGTGCCGATGGGCGTGTTCTTGGCGAAAACGGCGACTTCGCCGTCCAGGAGCAGGTACATCCGGTTCGGCATGAGCAGGAACGGAAAGCCTCTCTGGTTCTCGGCGAAGATTTTCCTGCCCTTGGCGAAGGTCTTCGGCTTGCCCGCGGAGCGGAAGAACTCCAGCGCGACCGCCGCGTTGTAGGAGCTGCTCGCGGGACTGCCCTGGCCGGTCATGGATTCCTCCTCGGGACGGCGGACCGCCCGTAGATTTGCGGGCCCCACGCCGGGGCGGACAGGCGGGGCCGGGAGCTGCAATTCTGCTCCCGGCATAACGAGCCGGTTCGCCGCCGCGCTCCGGGAGCGTTCATTTTCCACACTCGGGCAAGAATAACCGGACCTTTTCCGCACGCGCAGGCTTGGCGCGGACTCGCGCCTGGACGCGGGGCGCGCAGGCATAATAACGAATTCCGATGCAAGAGGGCGTCACCGCCGGTTAGAATCGGAGCGCATGCCTTACCTGTACATTCTCGCCTCGATCGCATCGGGCTTCGCGCTTGCCGCAGCGGCGCGGGCCGAGGAGAACGGTTTGCCGCTCGCGGCGCCGGTGCCGGGCGGGGTCGCGGTCGTCTGCGTGGGCCGTGCGCCCGACCCGGCTCCGCGGGTCGTCTTCGACGGCCAGCGCGTGCGGGTCGCGCGCGTGGGCGATGCCTGGCATGCCGTCGTCGGCCTCCCGCTCGCGCTCAAGCCGGGAGCTCACGAGCTTTCGGTGCTCGAGGGCGAGAAGAGCGCGCACACGGTCCGCTTCGACGTCAGGCCGCACGATTACGAGGCGCAGCACGTGACGCTCGCCGACCGCCGCCAGGTCGAGCCCGGGCCCGCGGACCGGCTGCGGATCGCGCGGGATCAGGAATCGATCGGCCGGGCGTTTTCGACCTTCAGCGATTCCGCGCTCGACGGCTTCGACCTCGGCTTGCCGTCGGCGGGGCGCGTCTCCGGCAGTTTCGGGGTCAGACGCTTCTTCAACAACGAGCCGCGGCAGCCTCACAGCGGCGTGGACATCGCCGCGCCCCCGGGGACCCCGATCGCCGCGCCGGCGGCGGGCACCGTGATCGAGACCGGCGATTATTTCTTTAACGGGCTCACGGTGCTCCTCGACCACGGCCAGGGGCTCGTCACCATGTACAACCACCTGAGCCGCATCGACGTCGCCAAGGGCGCCCGCGTCGCGCGCGGCGAGACAATAGGCGCGGTCGGCAGCACCGGCCGCGTCACCGGCCCGCACCTGCATTGGTCGGTGAGCCTCAACAACGCGCGGGTCGATCCCGCGCTGTTCCTGTCGCGCGATGTCCGGGATCAGGTCACGAGCAGCCTGCCCGCGGCGCGAGGCGGCGCCGCGGCGGAGCCCGCGCCGCCGCGATGCGATTGAGCGGCGCGGGCGCGCTCGGGAACAGACCGGTCGGCGGCGGCCCGTGGCAATTTGACGGGGCTCGCCCGGCGCAAGGCGCCTGCGCGTGGCGTGCTCCTTGCACTTCTGCGATCGGCGCTGAGATACGCGAGCCTACTTGGAGACGTGAGTGACGGCGAGGGATCTGGCTGCGTCGCATCCCGACACTTTCTTCGTCGAGGGAGTGGGCGGCACGCGCTCTGAATTCCGCCTGTCCAGCCATTTCCAGCCGATTTTCAGTTTTGCCCATCGCCGGCCCGTGGGCTACGAGGGCCTGATCCGCGGAACCGACCCGAGCGGAAAGGCCTATCTGGCGACCGAGCTTCTCGCGAAGGCTCCGGCGGGGGTGGCGCGCATGCAGCTGGACCGCCAATGCAGAGCCCTTCATGTCGGGAACTTCCAGCGCCTGGGCGTCGGGGACGGCTGGCTTTTTCTCAACGTCGATCCGTTCATCGCAGTCCAGGGCCAACAGTTCGGTTCGTTTGCGCAGATGCTGGAGCAAAACGGCCTCGCGCCGCACCGGGTCGCGGTGGAGCTGATCGAAACGCCGTTCGAGGACGAGAGGCGCCTTCCCGCCGCGGTCGAGCACTACCGCGAGATCGGCTGCCTCATCGTGATCGACGATTTCGGCGCGGGCTACTCGAACTTCGACCGCATCTGGAGGCTCAAGCCGGACGTCGTGAAAATCGACCGCGAGATGACGCGCCGGGTGACGGTGGAGCCGCTCGCGCGGCGCATGTTCACCGGGATCGTCGCGGTGCTTCACGAAGCGGGCGCGCTCGTCTGCGTCGAGGGGATCGAGAACGAAGCCGAGGCGCTTTGCGCGACCGACGCCGACGCCGACCTGATGCAAGGCAACTACTTCGTCCGGCCGGCGGAGAAGCCGCCGGCGGAGAACGCCTGCGACGATCTGTTTGCGCGGCTGTTGAAGGGCTTCCGCGCCGAGACCGCCGAATTCAACGAGCAGCGGCGCACCCGGCTGCGGCCTTACATCGCGGCTCTCGCGGACGCCGTGCTGGCGCTGTCGGGCGGCGTGGACCGCTCCCAGGCGGTGCGGGCGCTGCTCGAGCTCGATTGCACCGAGCGCTGCTACCTGGTTGCGGCCGACGGTTCGCAGATCGGCGCGTGCGCGGAAGCCGGGCGCAATGTCGGCGCGCGCGACCGGCGCCTGAAGCCGATGCGGCCGGCCACGGGCACCAATTGGCAGACCAAGCCCTTCTTTCGCCGCGCGATCGAGGCGCCGGGGAAGGTCCAGATCACGCGGCCCTATCTGTCGGCCGCCGGCCCGAAGGTCTGCGTCACCTTGTCTTACGCCCTTTCCCTGAACGGGTCGTATCACGTGCTGTGCGCAGACCTCGACTTCGGCGCCCTCGCGGGAGACGGCTTGGCGCTCGGGCTCGCGCAAGCGGCGCGCGACGCCGGTGACATGGATGATTTTTCCGCGCCGTGAACACGGGGGATCATGCTCCGCCGCGTGCTGAAGAATACTGCGTGGAAGGCGAACGCGGCGAGCGCCACGAGTTTGGCCTGTCGAGCCATTTCCAGCCGATCTACAGCCTCGCCCATCGCCGTCCCGTCGGATACGAAGGCTTGATCCGGGCGACGGACGCAAGCGGAAGGCAAGTCGCTCCCGGCGAATTGTTCAGCAAGGCGCCGCAGGGCAAGGAGCGGGTGCGCCTCGACCGCCAGTGCAGAACCCTCCATGTCCGCAACTTCCAGCGGTTCGGAAACGCGCGCAGCTGGCTGTTTCTCAACGTCGATCCGCACGTCGCCGCGGAAGGCCCCAAGTCCGGCCCCTTCTTCTCTCAGATGCTGCGCTCGAGCGGCCTTCCGGCGCACCGGGTGGGGGTGGAGCTGATCGAGATGCCGTTCGAGGACGAGAAGCGCCTCGCCGCCGCGATCGAGCACTACCGCGAGCTCGGCTGCCTCATCGTGATCGACGATTTCGGCGCGGGCTACTCGAATTTCGACCGCATCTGGAGGCTCAAGCCGGACGTCGTGAAGATCGACCGCGAGATGACGCGCCGGGTGACGGTGGAGCCGCTCGCGCGGCGCATGTTCACCGGGATCGTCTCGCTGCTCCACGAAGCGGGAGCGATCGTATGCGTGGAGGGCATCGAGACCGAGGCCGAGGCGCTTTGCGCGACCGATGCCGACGCCGATCTGATGCAGGGCGACTATTTCTCGCCGTCGAGCCCCGAGCTGCCTTCGGAAAACGCGTGCTACGACTTGTTCGCGCGGCTGATCGCGGGTCACCGCGCGGACAACGCCGAATTCCAGAATCGGCAGCACGCCCGGCTCCAGCCCTACCTGGCGGCGCTCAAGAATGCGGTCCAGGACCTGTCCCTCGGGGCCGGATTTCCGCAGGCCGTGCCGGTGCTGCTCAAGCTGCCTTGCACGCACCGCTGCTACCTGATCGGCGCGGACGGGTTGCAGATCGGGGCAGACGTGGAGGCCGAGCGCAACGCGCGCGCCCACGACCGGCGCTTCGAGCCGGTGCACCCGACCGAGGGCGCCGACTGGCAGACCAAGTCCTACTTCCGCAGCGCGATCGAAGCTCCGGGAAAGGTCCAGATCACGCGGCCCTATCTGTCGGTCGCCGGACCCAAGCTCTGCGTCACCCTCACTTTCGCCTTTGAAGCGCCCGATGGATCGCAGAAGGTGCTGTGCGCCGATGTCGACTTTGCGGCGCTCGCGGGGGACGACCTGATGTTCGGCGTCGCGAGGTCGAAGCCCTGAAATCCACCGGCGACCCGCGCGGCCCCGATAGTTCGCAAGTTCCCGGCGCCGGGCGTACCATGTGCGCGGCGTTCCAACCCAAAAGGAGGAGATGATGAGACCGGAGTTGACTTTGTTGGTGTGGGCCGCGGCGCTGACGCTGGTGCAGATGCTGGTGGCGGCGCAAGGTGCATTCATGCAGGTCGGGCTCATGCGGCTCGTGGGCAACCGCGACGGCATGCCCGAGATCACCGGCTGGGGCGGACGCGCGGCGCGCGCGCACGGCAACATGCTCGAGAACCTGGTGCTTTTCGCCGCGCTGGTGCTCGTGGCGGTGGCGGCCGGCAAGACCAGCGACATGACGCTGCTCGGCGCGCAGCTCTTCTTCTGGGCGCGGCTGGCCTACGCAGTGATATACATTGCGGGAATTACGTGGGTGCGTACTGTCGTCTGGCTTGTGTCGGTGATCGGGCTCGTCCTCATCTTCGCTCAGCTCGTGAAGTAAACCCGGGGGTTTCTTGCTTCACCCGGCGGCAACGCGAGCGCGCTGCCGCCGGAAGATCGATTGCGCCCGCGAGCGGCCCCGCCGCCCCGGGGCGCTTCCAGCGCTACAATCTGCGCTCCGTATGATTCTAATCGAGGACCGCCATGCCCATTTCGATGTACCAGGCGAGCGCGCCGCGCTTCGTCAACACTCTGACCAATCTTTCCGCCATCCTCGACAAGGCGCAGGCCCACGCCGAGGCGAAGAAGATCGACCCCGCGGCATTGATCGATTTCCGGCTCTACCCGGACATGCTTCCGATGAAGCGCCAGGTCCAGATCGCCTGCGATACGGCCAAGGGCGCGGTGGCGCGGCTCGCCGGGGTGGAAGTGCCGAAGCACGAGGACAAGGAGGAAACCTTCGCCGAGCTCAAGGCGCGGATCGCGAAGACCATCGACTTCATCAAGACGGTCAAGCCCGCGCAGATCGACGCAAGCGAGGAAAAGAACATACACCTCAAGCTCGGGCCCCGCGAGGTCGACTACAAGGGCATGCAGTACCTGCTCGGCCACGCGATCCCGAATTTCTACTTCCACGTGACGACCGCTTACGACATCCTGCGCCACAACGGCGTCGAGCTCGCCAAGCGCGATTACCTCGCCAACCCCTGATAGCCTCCTGAGGTCGGTTGGCGCCGCCGTGCTCCGGGTTCTCTACTTCCGGCGCGAGGCGATGAATCTCGCCCGCTCGCCCACCGCGCCGAGCAGCGACACGGCAAAATCGGGGCTGGCCTTGATCAGGTCGAGGAAGGTGTTTCGGCCGATGGCGAGCAGCGAACAGCCGGTTTCCGCCACCACGGTGGCGAGGCGCGGCGTGCGATCGACCAGCGCCATCTCGCCGAACACTCCGCCCGGGCCGATTTTTTCCACGAGCTTGCCCTGGATGGAAACCGCGAGGCGGCCCTCCAGCACGACGTACATCAGCACCCCGACCTGGCCTTCCTTCACGATCACCTTGCCGCGCTCGTAGGGCACCCTCGTCTGCGCGAGCGCCCGCGCGAGAATGGCGAGCGCGGATTTGTCGAACACCGCCGATTCCTTCAGCTTGCCCTGCGAAGCGGCGCCCGCGTCCAGCCGGCCGATCGCCTCCCGAAGACGGCGGATCATAAGGCTCATCAGCATGAGCGCGAACTCGGGTTTTTTCCGCAGGGCGCCCTGGAACTGCCCGTCGTCGAGCCCGATGACGCGGCACGGCAGGCTCGCGACGGCGCTCGCGCTGCGGGGCGTCTGGCTGATCGAGGCGAGCTCGCCGAAGATCTCGCCCTTCCGGACGGTGCCGATCACCTTGCCGCCTGCGCTCAGGCTGACTTCGCCCTCCAGCAGCAGGTACATCTTGTCGCGCTGGAGCAGGAGCCGGTTTCCCTTCTCGTTCTCGGCGAAAATGGTCGCGCCTCGGGCGACAGGTTCCGGCTTGCCGGCCGAGCTGAAGAACTCCGTCGCCATGGCCGGGTCGTAGATCGAGGCCTTCGCCGGGGGATTCGCTTTCGCGGATTTGCTGAAATCCAGTTCGTCCATTCCGGTTTCCTCCCGGCCCACCATTGTGCGCGACTGCGGCGCCGGACTCAATCCACCCGCGCGCCGGACGCGCTGATCACCTTCGCCCACTTGTCGATCTCGGTCCGGATATGGGCGGCGAACTCGGCGCGGCTCGAGCCGATCGGCACGAGGCCGTCCGAGGCCATGCGGGCCTTCATGTCGGCGCTTCGCATGGTCTTCGCCACTTGGGCGTTGAGCAGGTCGAGCACTTCCGGCGGCGTGCCGGCGGGCGCGAGCAGGCCGTACCATTGGCTCGATTCGTAGCCGGCAAGGCCCGCTTCGGAGACCGTCGGCAGAACGGGCATCGCGGGCAGGCGCTCGCGGCTCGTGACCGCGATCGCGCGCAGGCGCCCCGCCGCCACGTGCCCTCCCGCGTTGATCGCGGGGAGAAACATGACGGGTGCTTCGCCCGCGAGCAGGCCGATCATCGCCGGGCCCGAGCCCCGGTAGGGAATGTGCACCATTTGCACGCCCGCCATCACGTTGAACAGCTCTCCCGCGAGGTGCGGCGTGCTGCCCGAGCCCGAGCCGGCGAAACCGATTTTCCCGGGCTGCGATTTTGCGAGGGCGATCAGCTCCCGCACCGACTTCACGGGAAGCGAGGGATGCACGACGAGCACGTTGGGCCCGAGCGCCATCAGGCTCACCGGCTCGAAGTCCTTCACCGGGTCGTAAGGGACGCTCTTGTAGAGGCTCGGATTGGTGACGAAGCCCGCGCCTGTAAACAACAGGGTCGCGCCGTCGCTCGCCGATTTCGCGGCCGCCTCGGTGCCGATGTTGCCGTTCGCGCCGCCGCGGTTCTCGATCACGAACGGCTTGCCGGAACCCTCGGCGAGCTTCTGTCCGAGGATGCGGGCCGCCGCGTCCACGCCGCCCCCCGCCGGGAAAGGCACGATCACGCGCACCGGGCCTTTCGGATAGCTCTGGCCGAAGGCGCAGAGCGCGGTGAAAAGGAGCGCGAGCGCCGCAAGCGCTCGTCCAGGGTTCATTTTTGGGCCTCCTGAATCGCCCGCCAGATGTTCTGCGGCGTTGCGGGCATGGTGATGTCGCGAACGCCGAACTCGCGGAGCGCGTCGACGATCGCGTTGATGACGGCCGCGGGAGCGGGAGTCGTCGCGCCTTCGCCCGCGGCCTTGATGCCGAACGGGTTGGTCGGCGAGAGGACCTCGACGATCTCGGCTGTGAAAGAGGGCACGGAGTCCGCTCGCGGCAATGCGTAATCCATGAGCGAACCGGTAAGCGGCTGTCCGGTGGCGGGATCGACGTGGCAGAGCTCGGAGAGCGCCTGCCCGATCCCCTGCGCGGCCCCGCCGTGAGTCTGGCCGTGGACGATCAGCGGGTTGATGCAGCGCCCGACGTCGTCGACCGCGGCGAACCGGGTGATCTCGACCGATCCCGTTTCGGGATCGACCTCGCATTCGCAGATCGCGCAGCCGTTCGGGAACACCGGGTCGTGCATCTCGTTGTCGGCGACGACGGCGAGTCCGCTCGACAGCTCCTTCGGCAGCAGGGCTTCCGCAGAGTCCCGCGCCAGTTCCGGGAAGCTGAACGTCTTGAGCGCGTGCGGCGCCGAGAAGCGCCCGTTGGCGAATCGGATCTCCGCCGCGCTCGACTCCTGCATGTAGGCCACGATCTTCTTCCCCTTTTCGATCAGTTCCTTTGCGGCGATGGAGAACACCGTCGCGGCGTGGCGCATCGAGCGGCCCGAATGCGACCCGCCGCCCACGCTCACGACATCGGTGTCGCCGAAGAGGATGTCGATCGCGTCCACGGGCACGTAAAGGAGCGAGGACACCACCTGGGCGAAGCTCGTTTCGTGGCCCTGGCCGGAGGGCTGGGTGCCGATGACGACCTTGACTCGTCCCGCAGGCGTGACGGTGATCTCGGCGCGCTCTTTGGGCGAGCCGATCGAGGACTCGACGTAGTTCGAGAGACCGCGCCCGAGGAGCCTGCCGCGCGCGGCCGCCGCTTCGCGCCGCGCCTCGAAGCCGCTCCAATCGGCGATTCTCATCGCGAGATCCATGTTGGCTTCGTAGGTGCCGCTGTCGTAGTTCATCCCCACCGCGTTTCTATAAGGCATCGCTTCGGGGCGGACGAGGTTCTTCCGGCGCAGCTCGATCCGATCCAGGCCCAGCTCCTTTGCGGCCGTGTCGACCAGGCGCTCGAGCGCGAAGTTGACCTCGGGGCGCCCCGAGCTGCGGTAGGGATTGGTAGGCGCAGTCGTCGTGAAGACGGCGCGGCTCCTTAAAGTCGCCGCGGGAATGTCGTAGCAGCCGGTGATAAGCCCCGAGCCCTTCGAAAGAGGCGAGAGCGACAGGCAGCGCGCGCCGACGTTGGAGAGGTTCGATGCGCGCATCGCGAGAAATCTGCCGTCGGAGCGCAGCGCGAGCTCGACCTCGGTGACGAGGTCCCGCCCCTGGTAATCGGAGAGGAAAGCCTCGGATCGCGAAGCGGTGAATTTCACCGGGCGGCCGAGCTTGCGCGAAGCCCAGAGCACCAGGCCGTATTCCACGTAGACGCGGTTCTTCGATCCGAAATTGCCGCCGACGTCGCAGGTGATCACGCGCAATTTTCCGGGATCGATCCCGAGCACCGCTGCGAGGTCTTTTTTGTAGCGCACGGCGCCGCCGCTTCCGGCGTAGAGGGTGTAGCGGCCCGCGTCGTAGGACCCGAGCGCCGCGCGGGGCTCGAGCGCGACGGCCGTGCACCGCCCGATGTTGAATTTCATCCCGACCACGCGATCGGCCGCGGCGAAAGCGCGATCGGTCGCCTCGCGATCGCCGAACACCGTGTCCACCAGCACGTTGTCCGGCGCCTCGTCCCACACCGACGGCGCGCCTTTGCCCCCTTTCAGCGCGTCCTCGGAGTGCGTCACCCAGGGGAGCTCTTGGTACTCGACCTCGACGACTTCGGCGGCGTCGAGCGCCACGTCCCTTGTTTCGGCGACCACCATCGCGACGGCTTCGCCCACGTGGAGCGCCTTCTCCGCCGGAAGCAGCCTGTGAGAGCCCTCGAAGATCCCGCCGCCGCCGGGGCCGGTGAGCTTCATGTCGTCCCGCGTCGAGGGCAGGGGATTGTGCGGAATGGGGCGAAGGCCGTCGCCGACGCAATCGGCGCCGCTGTATACGCCGAGAACGCCGGCCATCGCGCGCGCGGGGCCTGAGTCGATGCGCAGGATCTTCGCGTGCGGGTAGGGCGAGCGCACCATCGCGGCGTGCGCCTGGGCTTTCAGGTTGAAATCGTCGGTGAACCGGCCGGCTCCCGTCAGGAGGCGCAGGTCCTCCTTGCGCCGCATCGGCTGGCCGATGGCGCCGGATGCGACGTCCCCGGACCTGCCCGGGTCGTTCACCGCGCTTCTCCTCTATGTCCCGCCGCCGTGGCGCGCGAAAGTCTGAGTCCGTCGCGGCCGTCGACCTGAATCGGCTAACATCGCGAACTATGACGCAATTCCACGCCGCTGTCAGCAAACTCGGTTATGGAACTGGCGCCGGCGGCCAGGGCTTCGGAGGCGAAGGCCGATTAGAATGTTCGCCGCCGCTCGAGTTTCGATGACTTCCCGCCATGCGTGAACAAGCGCTCGTGCTTTTTTCGGGCGGGCAGGATTCGACCACCTGCCTCGCCTGGGCGCTCGCGAATTTCGCGGGCGTCGAGACGGTGGGCTTCGACTACGGCCAGCGCCACGCGGTCGAGCTCGAGTGCCGCCCGGTGATCCTCGCCGAGCTGCGCAAGCGTTTTCCCGCGTGGGGGAAAAAACTCGGCGAAGACCACGTGCTCGATCTCGGCGTCATCGCTTCGCTCGGCGCGACCGCCATGACGCATGACATCGAGATCAAGATGGGCGACGCCGGGCTCCCCAACACCTTCGTCCCCGGCAGGAATCTGCTTTTTTTCACCGCGGCCGCCGCGCTTGCTTACCGAAGAGGAATTCGAACGCTCGTGGGCGGCATGTGCGAGACGGATTTCTCCGGCTATCCGGACTGCCGCGACGACACCATCAAGGCGCTGCAGGTGGCGCTCGGCCTGGGCATGGACCGGCGCTTCGTGCTGGAGACGCCGCTCATGTGGATCGACAAGGCCGCGACCTTCGCATTGGCCGAGGAACTCGGCGGCGAGCCGCTCCTCGATATCATCATCGAGCAGACCCACACCTGCTACCTCGGCAAGCGCGAGCGCCACGACTGGGGGCCGGGCTGCGGCGAGTGTCCGGCGTGCAAGCTGAGAAAAGACGGCCACGCGCGCTACCGCGCCGCGCGCGCAGCGCGGCGCAGCGCCTAGAGATCGCGCATGTATCAGGTCAAGGAAATCTTCTACACGCTGCAGGGCGAAGGCATGAACGCCGGGCGTCCCGCGGTGTTCTGCCGCTTCGCCGGCTGCAATCTGTGGTCCGGCCACGAAAAGGACCGTGCGGGCGCCGTGTGCAAATTCTGCGACACGGATTTCGTCGGCACTGACGGCACGCTCGGCGGCAAGTACGCGTCGGCGGACGCGCTTGCCGATGCGATCGAGCGCGGCTACAGGTCGACGCGTCCTTCATCGACGCGCTGCACGTGCGCGGTTTCCTCGTTGCGATCGAGACGAACGGCACGCTCGAGCTGCCCGCCGGGATCGACTGGGTTTGCGTAAGCCCCAAGGCGGAGGCGGCGCTCAAAGTGCAAAAGGGGAACGAGCTCAAGCTCGTCTATCCTCAGGCGGGTGCGTCGCCTTCAGCTTACGAGGCGCTCGCCTTTGAGTATTTTCTGCTGCAGCCGATGGACGGGCCGGACGCGCAGGCGAACACCGAGCGCGCGGTCGCGTACTGCATGCGGCACCCGAAGTGGCGCCTGAGCCTGCAGACGCATAAGTTTCTCGGAATACGCTAGGAGATCGAGTGGAGATTTACCAGGAATTCACGTTCGACGCGGCGCACCGCTTTCCCGGCGTTCCGGAAAGTCATCCTTATCACGGACTGCACGGGCATTCCTTCGTCGCGCGCATCGTGCTTTTCGGGCGGGTCGATCCGAAAACGGGATTCATCGCCGACCTGGGCGAGGTGGAGAAGCGTTGCCAGGCGTTGCGGGCGCGGCTCGACCACAAGTACCTGAACGAAATCGATGGTCTCGAGGTCCCGAGCCTGGAAAACATCGCGGTGTGGATCTGGGAGAGCCTGAAGCCCGAGCTTCCGGCGCTCGCGCGCGTGGAAGTGCGGCGCGAATCCTGCCGGCACGGCTGCGTGTACGCCGGGAGCTGAGCTGGAATTCGAAAGAAATTTAAAACGGAGCTCCGCGCCCGGCGCGGCTCTCCGGGCAGTTAGTCGAGTGGCTCGACCTTGACGATCGACGCGCCGTGGTTGCTCCCGACCCACAGCGTGCCGGGGCTCGTCGAATCGTCGAGATAGACGCGGCGGATGTTGGTCGGGCGCGGAAGCATGTATTCGGTGTACTGGCCGCTCTTGATGTCGAGGCGCGACACGCGGTCGGTCAGCATCGACCCGGTCCACGCCTCGCCGTTGCGGCCGGCGACGGCGTCGTAGGGCGCGCTCCACGGGGTCGGCACCTTCCACTCCGTGATGCGCTCGGTCCTGGGATCGAACATGCCGATGGCGTTGCCTTGGTATTCGGCGAACCACAACCGGCCTTGGTGATCGACGCGGCCGCGCCGCGGGCGGGAGTCCGGAGTCGGGGTGGGGTAGACCGTCGCGTTCCTGGTCTTGGCGTCGATCCTGACGATGTTGCCGGCCGCGAAGTCGAGCAGATAGGCGTTGTTCTGCGCGTCCGAGTGGATGCCGTAGGTGCCGATGCGCTTGCCGCTGCGCGGATCCTTGAAGGCGCCGAGGTTCTCCATCTTGTCGGAGACGAGATCGAGACGGTAGATATGGCCGCCGTCGGAGTTCTTGATCCACACCTTGTTGTCGCTGCGGGTGCCTTCGATCGCGATATGGCCGAGCTGGCCGGCGTCGGTGTCCCATTCCTTGGGGGTCGTCCACATCCGGAACTTCTCGGTCTTCTTGTCGAACTTCGCAATGGCGCTCTGGTACATCACGCCGACCCAGGGGTTGTCGTCCTTGTCGAATTCAAGATCGAGCGTGCCTTCCGACCATCCCGGCTTGACCACGGGGATCGGATACTGCGTCACCTTGCCGGTCTCCGGGTCCATCTTGCCGAGGAACATCTGGCCGAAGTCGGAGTACCAGACGCTGCCCTCGCGATCGAGCACCACGTCGTGCGGCTGGATCAGCGGATTCGGCAGGTCGTATTCCGTGATGATCACGCGCGTGGATCTGCCCGTGAGCCGCGGCTGGGTCTTGAGCGGGAAAGCCCAGGTCTGCTGCTGGCTGAGGTTGACGCTGGCGAGCCATTCCGCGGTCTTCCTGCCGCTGCCGCCGCGCTCGACGTCGCGCGTCGCCTTGCCGGCGAGCCGCTGCGGTTTCAGCGGCGTGCTGCCGGGATAGTAACCGGCCATGCGCTGGAAAATCTGCATGAAGCCGTCGGCGTCGTACGCCGACTTCATGATGCGCTCGAGCGTGTGGCAGCCGTTGCAGTTGAGGAGGAAGCGCTTCTGCTCGTCCGTGCCCGGCATGCTCATCATCCATTCGGCATTGGTCAGGTGCGCGGAAAGATTTTTCACTTTCTTGAGCTTGATGTCGGCGCTCGCCACACTGCCTGCGGCGACGTCCGCGGCCTGGGCTGCGTCGATCTCATAGCCGGCGGCGCGCGCCTTCAACGCGTAATGCCCGGGCTCGAGTCTCGCGGCCGGAAAAGCAAAGCGGCCCTGCGCGTCGGTGACGACGCTGATGCTGATCGTCGAGCCGTCCTTCCTGGCGCTGACGACGACGCCTTCCATCGCCCCTTCCTCGGCGGAACTGACCCGGCCGGTCAGCGCCACGGCCGCTTGGGCCTGCGCGGGCCTCGATGCCTCGCTTTGAGCGTGCGCGGCCGCCGTGAAAAGAGCGAAACACGCGGCGGTTACGGTGCGGCAAATAACGGTATCCATCTGTCTCTCCTCTCCCAGGTTCGAGATCCAGCAGTCATTCACCAGGTGCTCTGAGCTTGTCCGTCCACAAATAATAATACGGATCGATGGTGCGGGCCGGTGTACCGTAGAGCGGGGCATGGCGGATACGGTCGGTAAGACTGCGCCGGAGGCGAAGCGCCGGCCGGGACAGGGGTTGACGAGCCGGGCGAGGCGGGGCCATCATTTCGTCCGCCTCAAGTCCGGGTAACCCAACTCTGGAGAAAAAACATGACGGTATGGCGTTTCACGAGTCGATGGTTGTCGGCGCTGGTTTTTTCCGCGATCGCGGTCTGCGCCTTCGCGCAGGCGCCGGACGCGGAATTCAAGCCCGAGGTCGGCCAGTCGGGCAAGGACGTCGTCTGGGTGCCCTCGCCGCAGGAACTGGTCGACAAGATGCTCGACATGGCGAAAGTGACCTCCCGGGATTACGTGATCGATCTCGGCTCGGGCGACGGCCGCACCGTGATCACGGCGGCGAAGCGCGGCGCGCGCGCGCTGGGCGTCGAGTACAACCCGGACATGGTCGCGCTGTCCAGGCGCAACGCCGCCAAGGCGGGGGTGAGCGACAAGGCGGGCTTCGTCGAAGCCGACATTTTCAAGAGCGATCTCTCCCATGCCACCGTCATCACCCTGTTCCTGCTGACGGAATTGAACCTGAAGCTCCGTCCGACGATCCTTTCCCTGAAGCCCGGAACCCGCGTCGCCTCGAACACCTTCAGGATGGGGGACTGGGAGCCGGACGAGACCGCCGAGCTCGGCTGTGACTCCTACTGCACGGCCTATCTGTGGATCGTGCCCGCGCGCGTCGAGGGCCGGTGGCGAACCCCGCAGGGCGAGCTCACGCTCAAGCAGGAGTTCCAGAAGATCTCCGGGACGCTCAAGTCCGGAAACGTCGCCGCGCCGATTTCCCGGGGCGGTTTGCGCGGCGATCAGCTCTCGTTCATGGCCGCGGGTGCGGAATATCGCGGTCGCGTGAACGGAAACACGATCGAAGGAACGGTTAAAACCGCGGGGAACTCGGGCGGCTGGAAAGCCACGCGCTAGCGGGTCGCGTCGTGCGCGCGGCGTGAGTCCCGCGGTCGGGGCGTGCGCGTGGCGCGCGCTGCTCGCCCGAAGCGGCGGAGAAAACTAATCGATCTTCGCGCCGACGGCCTTCACGACCTCGCCGTACTTGAGGTACTCCGCGCGGATGAGCGCGGCGAATTCCTCGGGCGTGGAAATGAAGGGCTCCAGCCCGCCGACCTTGCCGATCTTTTCGCGAACGTCCGCGCTGGAGAGCAGCCGGTTGGTCTCGCCGTGCAGCTTGGAGAGCACCGGCGCGGGCACTCCGGCGGGAGTGAAAATTCCGATCCATGCAGTGACTTCGAAGCCCGGAAAGATCTCCCCCAGGGTCGGGAGATCCGGGAAGCTCGCCGAGCGCTTCTTGCCCGCGACGGCGAGCCCGCGCAGCCTTCCCGCCTTGATGTGTCCCGTGACGGAATTCCCGCCGAACATGACCGGAACCTCGCCCGCGAGAAGGGCCACGGTGGCGGGTCCGCCGCCCTTGTACGGCACGTGAACGAGCTGGATGCCGGCGCGCGCCTTCAGCATTTCCATGGTGAGGTGGTGCTGGCTGCCGTTGCCGATAGACGCGTATGCAAGCGGCGGGTTGGCGTGCCGCGCGTATTCCAGGAATTCCTGCAGGCTCTTCGCCGGAACCGCCGGGCCGACAGCGAGCACCATCTGGGTGGTAACGAGCGTGGCGACGGGCACGAGGTCCTTCAAGGTATCGAACGGCAGGTTCGCGTAAAGATGCGGGCTGATGACGATCTGGCTGTCCTGGCCGAGGAGCAGCGTGTGCCCGTCGGGCGCGGCTTTTGCGGCGAGCTCGCTCGACAGGTTTCCGTTCGAGCCCGGGCGGTTCTCCACGATCACCGGCTGGCCAAGCGCCTCGCCGAGCCTGGGGGCGAGCACCCGCGCGATCGTGTCGGTCGCGCCGCCGGGG
>WNFX01007060.1_pt1 | contig 21344 bp, 14 predicted proteins | sample 5400111 | NCBI WGS metagenome assembly WNFX01 (sample SAMN13153363, study PRJNA577476) | soil metagenome | isolation source: 40 cm soil or saprolite under grassland replicate 1 | place: USA:California | collected 2016-06-15 | reverse complement strand
GATCGCATTCGTTTTCTGTTGCAACCCGGCGCCAAAAGGCGCACACTTCGTCCATGACAACCAGGGTTTTACACCTATGCGGTTGGTCGATCCGGTGCGCGAGTGTAGCGTTGTCGCTCGCACTTTGCGCATCGGTACTTGCTGATTCGAGCAAAAACGTAGTCATCCCGGCAAAACAGCAGCCGGCCCAAAAGACGGTAAAGAAAGTGCGCTACGTAATGATCTCAGGCTGGGGTATTCCGCAGCCCTGCGATCGGCTTGGCGGCATTCCGACCACCGTTTATCCGATGGACCGCCTCGCAAGATAACAACTTAGTCTTTGCGCGACGATCTCAGCGGGATTAGATCCGTTGCCATTACGGCGGCGGATCAACGGCATTTTGTTTTCCAACTCATGAGGGCGCGAAGCCTGCGGCCCACTTTCTCGATCGGATGCTTCTCCGCAGCGCGGAGTAACTTCGCGTAGCCTTTTCGGCCGCTTTTCATTTCGTGGATGAATTCGCGCGCAAATTTTCCCGAGCGGATTTCGCGCAGCGCTGCTTCCATTTTTCGCCGCACGATGGCATCGACAATCCGTGGGCCGACGGTCAATTCGCCCCACTTCGCCGTGTCCGAAATGAGCGCGCGCATTCCATTGATTCCCGCCTCATGAATAAGATCGACAATAAACTTGAGCTCGTGCAGACATTCGAAATAAGCGAGCTCGGCGGGATACCCTGCGCGGACCAGCGTTTCAAACCCAGCGCGAATTAGCGCGCTCGTTCCGCCGCAAAGGACCGCTTGCTCGCCAAACAAGTCTGTTTCCGTTTCCTCGCGGAAATTCGTTTCAATCACGCCCGCGCGGGTGCACCCAATCCCCTTCGCCCAAGCCAGCGCCGTCTGTTTAGCGCGTCCGCTCCGATTTTGATAAACCGCAATTAACCCCGGCACACCACGACCGCGCACAAATTCGAGGCGGACCATCGGACCGAGGCCTTTGGGCGCGACCATTACAACATCGACATCTTTTCGGGGAACGATCGTGTGGTAATGAACGGCGAAGCCGTGCGCGAAAAGCAGCGTTTGGTCGGAATGCAGATTGGGCGCGACCTCATTCCTGTAGACCGCGGGCATTTTCGTATCGGGCAAGGCAAGGAAAACGACGTCGGCGCGGCGCACCGCTTCAAGCGTGTCGAAGACTTTCAGACCGTGGCGGCGCGCGACCATGCGCGATTTGCTCCCCCGGTAAAGGCCGATTGCGACGCGGAATCCGCTGTCGCGCAAGTTCAACGCATGAGCGCGGCCTTGCGCACCAAAACCGATTACGGCACACGTTTTTCCTTTGAGCCAGCGAAGATCGACATCTTTATCTGTGTAAATACGCGTGGCCATAGAGAGCCGAGGCGAGCCGCCGATGCTAACGTATCAGCTACCCAAGTCAAATCGGTGCGACCGCTCGCATTCGATCTCGGTTTAGTTCGCGACCGTTTGGTTCTGAACTAAAGCTCGAAGATGTGAGGCTCGGGCTAGCGTGTCTCGGGCTTCTTCGCGCCGCCCCATTTTTTCGAGAATGCTGGAAAGTAAAATGTATTGCCGTGGTTCATCCGGTTGGCGTGCGACAGCGCGTTGTTGGGTTCGGAAGGCATCGCTCAGCCGGTTTTGGCGCAGCCGCATGAATACAATCAGGCGCAACGCTTCCACATCGTGCACATCGAGCCAACTAGCGTGGCGCAACGCTGTCTCCGCAAGATTTACATCGCCTTTCTGGGCATATAAGCGGCCGAGCGCAAGAGATGCGCCGTAGTGCCACCAATTATGGTGTGCGAAATTTTCAACGAGACACAGAGCGGCGTCGGGTCCTTGCGTTTCACGAAGAACTTCGGATTCAAAGCTGATGATTTCCCAAATGTCCGGGTATGCGACGCGAGAGTTCTGAAGAATAGCCAGCGCTGCTTTGTCGTCTTTTGCGTTATGTCGAAGATGCGCGAGGTTGACCGCAGCGACCCATGTGCGCGGATATTCTCTGCGCGTTTGCGCGGCGGCCCGTGCCGACAAATCGAACATTGCTTCGGCCTCGGCCGTCTTGCCCACTTGGAACAGTAGGCCAGCGAGATTGTTGCGCGCGATCGGATAATCGGGGGTGATCTCGAGCACGCGCCTGAATATCTTCTCGGCGGCCGCGTAATCACCGCGATGCACGTAAATTTGACCGAGATTGACGGCGACCCTCGTGCTCGTGCCGCCTGCGGCAAGCGTGCGCTTGTAAAACGTCTCCTCGTTTACCCAATCGCTGCTGCGCGCAACGCTGCGGACGCCGAAGGCAATCACCGTGACAGATACAAATGCACCGACGACACGCCGATAGCGCACCGGCAATTCAAACGCGCAGCCGGCGAGAAAAATCAGGAACCCGACGCTCGGCAGGTAGAGCCAGTGCTCAGCGAACGTCGCATTCAGCTGGATAATGTTGGAAATCGGCAAATAACCAGCGATAAACCAGCTTGCACCGAAGATGCGCGCCGGCTGACCGGGACCTCTTTTTGCGCTGCCGCAGACCAAAGCAGCGAGGATAAACAATCCAACCACGGACAGGTATTCGATACCAATCGCCCGTCGCCAGTCTGCATTGCTGCGGCAGGCTGCCGGATCGAATACCGTGCGTTCCATGTACAGGTTGCCGGGAAAAATGATCAGACGACCGTAATCGCCGAGCGTTCGCGCCATCAGCACGGCGCGAAGGGGTGCGCTCCACCCCGCATCGGGCAGAGGCGTGGTGCGTCTTTCCGGTAGATAACGGAGACCCATGTAAATGACGAGGAGCGCGCCGCAGCAGACCACCGCCCAGATTCGCGAGCGAAGCCGCACCTGCTTTTCGACCAGAAGCAGGTGAGCGACAAAGAGCGCGAGCCAGACGCAGGCGATCTCGCGCGATAACAACGCGAGCAGACCTGAGACGGCGGCGAGGAAATAGAGCGAGCCACGGAGAATTCGGTAGCGACCGGGCGGGGTCCGTTGCGCGCGCAGAAACAGCAGCCATCCGGCGCTGGCAAAGAGAAATGCGAGACTATCGGAGCGCCCTGAGATGTAATCCACCGCCGCGCTGTGAACCGGATGCACAACCCAGATCATCGCCACGGAGAACGCGGCCATGGAGAGCCAGGGGAACCGCCGTTGCGCGCGGTCACGGACCGCAACTGAGACGCGGCGCAAGAAGAGCGACGCGAAGAGTTGGCGGAGCAGGAAGTAGAGCAGAACACCGCTGCCGGCGTGCAGCAGCACGTTCGTCAGGTGAAAGCCGGACGAGTCGGTGTTCCAAAAAAAGTAATCGACGATGAATGAGATGTTCTGCACCGGCCGGTAATAGGCCGAGAACGAGTCCAGAAACAGATAGTGTCGAAAGGCCTCCAGGATCAGGAGCGGACTCTTGATGAATGGATTGTCATAAGACAAATACTGATCGTCCCAGATGCGCTCTCCTTGCAGGGCCGGCGCTCGCACGACGACGCCGATAACCAAGAGGAGAACGACACGCAGCCATTCTCTGCGCAGATAAATTGCGAGTTTCGCCAAACGGGAAATTGAAGCCCAATAGCCAACCGAGCGCCGACACGGGACCGGGTGCGTGGTTCCCGGTCTAACGAGCGGGCTTGGTGGGGCGAGCACGAGACACAACCGCGAGATCGAGCAACTCCCGAGTCTTGTTCGCGCGACTCATTCCCTGCCACTCCCGCTCTAAGGGAATGACAGGAGAATGAATCGTCGCCAGATTCCTACGGGGCGATGGGGTAGGGCGACCAGAACTCTGTCGGTGCAACGTCCGACAATCCGGCGAAACTCGTCGACGGAACCCCCGGCAATGTGTCCACCACCTGGGCACCGTAGGGGTGGCCGAGGAGGTCATTACCGGTGTTGTAAAGGACCGTGCCTCTTTTCAGGTAGTTCTCCCAATCGGAAACGTTAACTGGATTGCCGGTGACCCGGTTGGTTTCGATCGCGTATTGGTCGACCGCGGAGTCGATCATGCGCAGATCGTTTAGGATTCGGGTGGCCTGCGAACGTTTGCGGGCCCGGAGAAATCCAGGCACGGCAATCGCCGCGAGCAACGCGATGATCGCGACCACGATCATGATTTCCACGAGGGTGAAGCCCCCGCGGCGTTTGTTGATGGTGTTTAACATGCTATTGCTTTCTTTGTCTTTTGTTTGTTTGACTGCGCTCCGCGATACGATCGTGGAGGTACCTTTATGAAGCAGTGTTGATGCCAACCTGAGCGCTTTTCCACATTTTTTCGGGAGTATGCACTTCACCGCAAACCTGTTACACCGGGCGCACGCGTCGTGCTTGAATAGCGGCGTGAGATTCTTGAAATCGGCCTTCCGACACTCTGTCGGCGTCAGCCACTACATTTTCATGGCTGTCTTTCTCCTGCGCATCGTTGTCCTGACAAGACTGACAGATTCTCCGTTCCTGCTCCCCATGCGTGGGGACATGCACTTCTATGATGATTGGGCGCAACGCATCCTGCACGGCCAACTCACAGATCATCTGGCCTTCTACGGTCTGCCACTCTACGCCTATTTGCTCGCGCTGATCTATAAACTGGCAGGCTATGGCCCATTCGTTCCCGGGTTGTTGCAGGCCTGTCTCGACGCCGGAACGGCTGTAGTTCTCTACAAGCTCGGGATCAGCGTTTTCTCGCCGCCGTCGGAAGAGGAGTCAGGAAAAGCTCGCGGCGTCCCCCTGAGTTTTGTTCTGCGGAAGGACGGCCACGTCGTCGGCATACTTGCCGCTATTGGCTGGGCATTTTTTGTTCCGGCGCAGGCCTACACAGTCATCCTAATGCCGACAGCGTGGTCGGTTTTTATTTTTTGGTTTTTACTCTGGTTAATCGTGCGAACAAAATCAGCGCCAAGCGGGCCTGCCTCTTTCGTCTATGGTTTGTTCACCGGCGTCGCTGCGATGGGTGTTGCGACCATCCTTTTCCTCACTCCGCTGTTCCTTGTCGCCATCATTTTCAAGCCGCCACCGGCGAGCCATGAACGATCATGGATAGCGAAACTAAGTGCTATCGCCCTTCTTTTTCTCGGAATCGGCCTCGGCACTTCGCCTTGCTGGATCCATAACTGTTTCGTTGCGCGCGATCCTGTTTTTCTGTCCGCTCACAGCGGCGTGAATTTTTGGATCGGCAATAACCCGATGGCGACTGGCTATCCCCGGTTCCCGCCCGGGTTGCATGCCGGGCAGGAAGTCATGCTGAAGGAGTCAATCAATGTCGCCGAAAAGGCCGCCGGCCGGCCGCTTAAGCGATCAGAAGTTTCTGCCTACTGGTTTGCCAAGGCGAAAGGTTATATCGGTCACCACTTCGGCACATGGGTGAACTTGCTCTGGACCAAAGTGTGCAATTTCTGGAGCGCATTTCAATACGATGACCTTAGCATGATCACCGCGCTCCGGGAGCATTACGTAATTCTTCCTGGGCTGCGGTTTGGAATTGTCGCCGCCTTGGCCATTCCCGGTCTATTGATCGCCTGGATCGCACTGCCTCTCTCACGCTGGATCACTGCCGCGGTGGTCCTGCATATGGTTTCGTTGCTCAGTGTTTTTGTCACGGAGCGCTATCGACTCGCGGCGGTTCCCGGCCTGCTTCTCTTCGCCGCTTACGGCACATGGATATTCTGGAAGAGCTGCGTCAGCGCGAATTATCGTCGCGTTGGCATTTATGTTTTGCTTTTAGTTCTGGCAACCTGGTTCGTCTCTATCCCGAAGCGCGACCCGTCGCTATGGGCCTTGGATAGTTATAATGCGGGTTGGCAGGCGCTCGAGTCGAACGACTTGTCTCTGGCCGAGCAGAAATTAAAGCTGGCCTACGCGTACGTTCCCGAGAACGCGGAGACAAATTTTGCACTGGGCAATCTTCGTCTCGCACAAGGGAACAGATCGGAGGCGAAGTCGTACTATTTCGCCACACTTCGTCTCGATCCGCAACACGAGGGAAGTTACAATAATCTCGGTATTCTCGCCTTGGAAGAGAAGCGTTGGGATTTGGCGGTGAAATTTTTTACCAAAGCCCTTGAGCAGAATCCGCATGATGCGAAAACCCATTATTTGCTCGCCAGAGCGCATCTCAACCTAGGGGATATCCAAAGCGCCCGCGCCGAGCTCAGCCAGGCAGTTCAACTCGATCCGACGCGACCAGAATTTAGCGTGCTAAAGAAGAAATTGGAACGAAAAGCCACTCAGCCCTGAAGCAGGCATTGCCTCCTTTTCGATGTTGCCGCGGCTGCTATTTTCGCTCCGCATCCTCACCGGCACCAAAGCTGCTGAACTCTCGAGAATGGAACTCTCTCCGCCGCGATGCGCTGTTGAAGGCGCTATCCCGCCGTTTGCAAAATCGCCGTTGCTCGTTAGATCGACAATCTTCCATAAAACTGGAACTCGCGCCGGTTTTTGGATTGCGATCGCGGCTTTGCTCGGCTCAGCTCTGAAAGCTGCCGTTGCCTGGAATACGATTGGCACCAATGATGTCATCACTTTCTATCAGTTTGCCGCGTCTCTTCAGAATCACGGACTCGCGTGGACTTACGCACACGATATTTCGTTCAACCATCCACCGTTAACGGCCTACTTCTTGATCGGCATTTACAAACTGTCGCACCTCCCGGTTATCCAGGAGAATGCGATCAGCTTTCCCTTCCTCCTCCGGCTTCCCGGAATTATCGCCGATATAATCACCGTCTGGGTCGTCGTCCGACTTGCCAGATTGACGCAACACAACATTCCGGCGTGGACGTTGGTCGTTTTTGCGCTCAGTCCCGTGTCGTTGATGATCACGGGATTTCACGGCAATACAGATCCGATTATGGTGATGTTTCTGACCGTCGCCGCCTTGGCTGCCATTTGTGATAAGCCGATTCTGTGCGGTTTATTTTTGGCTCTCAGCTGCCAGATAAAAATTGCTCCGCTGCTCGTCCTGCCGGTCTTCTTTTTCTACTGGATGCATCGCCGCGCGGCATTCAGGTTTGTTAGTCTCATGGCAGTCACGTGTCTCGCGCTCTGGAGCCAGCCACTTTTTAATTTCCCGCTTCTCTTTGCCAGGAATGTTCTGTCCTATGGGAGCTTCTGGGGCTTATGGGGCGTGACCTACTGGCTGCGCCAAACCGGTTGGTCTGAATTCACCAGAGTGACTTATCATAATTTCACACCAGCGGAAAATGTGACCGGCACCATTTTGAAACTACTGATTATCGCTGCCGTCCTTTTAATCGCGTGGAGGCGTCGAGCTCTTGGAAGTCGAGATTTGCTTCTGTCTATCGCCTACGCGTGGATTGTCCGGGACCCTTCGCTGAAGCTTATTAGCCTCAGCCCCTTAAGTCCCGCCCGCTAGCTGTGCAATACCCGAAAGCACCGCGGGTTGTTTACATCGGGTTGGCAATCGTCCTCGCCATCGGAATGTTTCTGCGCCTGCCGCCGCAGGCGTTCGCTCCGGGCGGATCATTGCATGCGATCGAGGCCATTCATCCGCAGCCCGCATTTACGCAAATCGGGTTCGATGAGGGACTGTATCGCGAATACGTCACTGCTCTCATAAAACACGGTCTCACCTCTTATCCCGATATTGTCGATCGCTACATTTTCGTGCAACAAAAACTGCCCGGATCCATTCTCCCGCCGGTGCGTTTTCTTTACATCTTCGCCGGCTACGTGTGGCATTCCCTTTTCGGCAGCGAAGCGCTCCAGGCTTTGCATGATGTCGCGGCGCTCTTCAGCGTGTTAACGTTGGGTTTGGCGACATTTTTCGTCTGGCGCTTGCGCGGATCGACATGGGCGCTCGGTGTCGGCGCACTCATGGCGGTCGCCCCGACTCAACTTCATATGTCGCAGCACGCGCTGGTCGATGGCTTCTTCAGCTTTTGGGCGCTGCACGTGCTTTGGCTTTTCTGGGAAAATCTGCGCGCGCCGCGCGACTGGCGCTGGTTGGTCGGTTACGTCCTGAGTCTAGCTTTGCTCGTTCTGACAAAGGAAAATTCGTTCTTTGTCTGGATTGCGCTCGTTGTGCTGATTCTCGCGAACGGCTGGCTGCGGTTTGGAGTCGTTACACGTGAAGTCATCGTTGCCACGATCCTCGGTCCCCTGCTGGGAGTCGTGGTGCTCGTTTTCCTTTCCGGCGGTATCGGTACGCTGATTCACAGCTATCAATTGTCGGTCGGGAAAAACTTTCAACTGCCCTACGCCGTTCTCACGGGCGACGGACCCTGGTATCGCTACCTTGTCGATCTTATGCTGGTCAGTCCGATTGTTTTGCTACTCGCGCTCGGAGCGGTGTTTTGCCTCGATCGAACAAAAAAGCCTGAGCTGTTCATGTCGATCTTTATCGGTGCGACCTATTTGATCATGTGCAACGTGAAATATGGGATGAACCTGCGCTACGCCAACATGTGGGATATGCCGCTGTGCTTTCTCGCCTTCGGCCAAATCATGACGCTAGGGAGCCTAGCCAAGCAGTACCGGGGTTGGATAGTTTTTGCCGCCGTCGCGATGGTATCCCTCATCGATCTGCGCCAATACTACATCCTGGCCGTGCAATATCCGCTTTATGAGTTAGTGACGCACGACTTGCTGCGGGCTCTCCATATATTGAAGACGCGCTGACGGTTCGCCAAAGCTTTAGCGCCACCCTTCCGCCATGCTAAGGCTGAGGCGCTCAAATTGTTGGACATGAACTCGCGGGACGTTTTTCTCCGTATAGCGCACCACATGTGAGCGGATGAAATAGGCGGCTTGCTGCACCCAGACGTTGTCAAAATTCCCACCCCGCCAATTTCCGCTCGGATCGCGATAACCTATTGAGAATGCAGGCGGAGAAGTGTTGGTAGGCGGAGAGGGAAGCGCGCCTAAAAAAAAGACATGGTGGCCGGAGCGCAAGACCTCCTCCACTCGATTAAACACAGGTTGAAGCGGTTGCGCCGTTAACATCTGGTGTAGGGCTAGATCATAGCGATGAAAGCGATGATCATCGATGGGCGGTAAGGTCATGATTTCTGCCGGTCCCGAATAGTAACGGTTAAGGCTAACCGCATATTGCCAATGCGAGGCTATGATCAGGTCGTTCTTTGTCGCTTCCAAGCGAAGCTGTCTTGCGAGCAAATCAACATTCGTGTGACGGACTGGCAACTCTTCCCAAGCGGGAAGAGCGGCTAGGCACAGCAGAATGAATGCAGAGCCGAGCCGAACCGCCGGCCATAGCAATCGTGCGCCCGGTTTTTCAGCATAAGACCACGCTCCGAAGACAACATCTAATGCGCACGCCGCAAAGGCGGCAAGCGTTATGTAGTACCAGGGTTGGGTACAATACTTTAATGCCCAGAGAAACCCTGCATAAAACGGCACTGCCACTGCGGCTGATACAGCGGCAAACAAGACCGCGTCGGGAATGCGATGTTGATCACCGGGTCCAACGTCGTGGAGAAAAGGTCGCTGAGTTGATTGATTCCAAAGCCTCGATAATCCAAATGCGAAGACAGTGCTGAGGCCGAAAACGAAAAGACCTGTCCACAGCCAAATACCTAACGGATCCGGCGAACCGAGCACCTCGCACGCGCGCTTCCAAAGCCACGGGAGATCGACAGGGTAGTTGACTAAAAACGTCCACTCATGCATCCGGCGCATCATTGGCAGATAGGACAACATCGAGACGGCCGCCAGAACACCAATTGCAGTTACGGTAACGGCCGTGCGCCATGCCCGTTTTCGCAAAGCAACTGCGCCGCTTGCCGCGATAATCGCAGCAAGCAGCACGCAATTGTAATGGAGGCAATGAACACTAAGGAGAGCTAGCACCGTTGCCGCCAGGATTTTTCCTCGAGAAGGGCGCCCGGGGACATTCACTAAACGCCAGAAACTTCCGAAGGTAAGCAAAATTAGAAGTATTCCCAGGCCGTAGGCTCGTGTCGAGTCGCCGTAGCGAATAAGCATCGGATTCAAGCCGATAAGCGCGAACGACAGCACCGGCCAACGCGCGCCAAACGCGCGGGCGTTACTCCATAAAGCTGTAAGCACGGCAAGCCCGATGAGAAATCCGAGGGCCCGAAACGCTGCGTCGTTGCCAAATCCGAATATCGCGGTCCACGATCGCAACAGAACAAAAAACAAGATGGGAAAAGAATCGTAATCGAGATTGGACGCGACTTCTCCGAACGTCGGCAAAGCAGCAAGTTGGACGCTGTTAGCCTCATCGCGCCACAGGCCTCCAACCGAACTAACAAAGCGAACGTGGAGACTTATCGCAACCAGCGCGATGATCGCTACGGCCAGCCATTCGCAGCGGATCATCCAATGCCAAACCCGCCTGAGATCGTATCCCGCTTTGAAAGCCATAGGGCAGCTTAACGCGTCCCCGCATTCTTCTCCGGTCACGCTTGGCTCTGTAGTCGCGAACGGAACTGCTCTCACCGCTTGGTTCCGACTACCACGGCCTGGACCAATAGATCACGCATCCCGAAGTAATATTCGACCAGATTGAATCCGGCGCGTTCGACGATTTCACGCGCTTGATCGCGTGATCCTAACAAGGAAATCTCAGGTGGATGCAGCCTTACCTGTGATCGGCTCGGACGGCGAAAAAAATTCAGCACCAAATGAATTAGCTTTAGCACGAAAACGCTACTTGCACGTCGATGCGGCCAAAAGATTACCACTTTCCCGCCTGCTTTGAGAGCGCGACCCATCTCGCCGAGAATTTGGATAATTTCGTCTTGTGAAAAATGTTCGACAACACCCAGGTTGTAGAGAGATATCAACGGCTGTGATTCGCATGTCCCGCGAAACTTCTGAATCGACCTGTCCTGAACCGCAGCCGGCGTGAAGAAGACGCGCGCCTGGCGAAAAGTGTTTGTGAATGAAATGATTTAGATTACGCCGAATCACGAGTCGCCGATATACGCTCGCGATAAAGGAGTAGACGCGTCGGCTTTTCTCCTGACCTCGCTCCCAATAAATGTCCCAACCTTGAGGATCCTCTAGCGGCAATTCGGCGTCGAGAATCGGCGGTCCGGATGAGGTCAGTAAGAAGCTTTCGGGATCGCGAACGCTGGCGCGGTAGAGCTCGAACAATCGGGAAATGCTTCTCAGAGTCTCGGCTAGCGACATTTTTGAGCTTCCATACGTGCGTGCGGGCAGGGAAATTGGCATTTCTTCGATCTGATACCCATTCCGGTGAAAGACGAACAGACTTTCGAAGAAGAACGAATAACCGAGTGAGCGCACGCGATCGAACAATTCCTGCGGCAGAACATCAAGACGATAAACACGTAAGGCGCCGGTCGCGTCATGAGGCAGACGGAGAAGCTTAACGGTCAAAATATGCCCGAAATGCGTTAACGCTCGCCGTAGCAGGTTCCAGCCGGGCAGGCTGTCAGATTTCATGTAACGCGACCCAATCGCTATCGCTTTTCCACTCGCCTCTGCAAGCTCCAACAGCTGTTTCACATCTGCCGGCTGGTGAGTAAAATCGCAATCCAGCGTGATCAGCGTGTCGTAGCCTTGCCTATAAGCGTAACGAATACCATCGCGGTGGGCACTGCCGATGCCGAGTTTACTCGCGCGATGCATCGTTCGGACGTGGGAAAATTCGAGCGCTAAGCGATCAACAATTTCGCCTGTCCCATCGGGTGAGCTATCGTCGCAAAAGAGAATATCTGCGCCAAGATTTAGCGCGTTCAATTCCCGACAAAGGCGCTCGGCGTTGTCAGCTTCATTGTAAGTAGGAATGAAGATGAGGCGCTTAGATGATTTCATGGATTTTATTTGCTTCTTGTACGAGCTTCCTTACCAATTCCGGGAAGCTCAACGTTGGCGACCAGCCGGTTGCGGCCTGCAACTTCTTGTAACTGCCGCGCAGAGGATAGCAGCGCCTGTTTAGCAGATGCGTGTCCGTTTTAACGTGCTTACGCCAATCCAGGCCAACTTCGTCGAAAGCAATCTGCGCAAACTCTGTCACGGTGTGCACTTCTCCCGACGCCACTACGAAGTCGCTGGCCTCCGGCAACTGTAGGATACGAGACATCGCGTCCACGTAATCGGGCGCGTAACCCCAATCGACGCCTGCGTTGAGGTCGCCGAGAACGAGACGGAAAGCTGGATCGCGTCGCGATTGTAATGCGCCTTGCACGATTTTTTGCGATACAAAGGAGCTCTTTCGCAGCGAAGACTCATGATTAAACAAAATGCCGGTCGAAACAAACACGCGCTCTTCTCGACGGTAAAGTTGGCAACATCTTATTCCAGCGGCTTTAGAGATACCGTAGATAGAATCGGGCTTTAATGGTGTATGCTCATCTTGCCAATCTGTTGTGGAAGGACCGAAAACGTGTGAGGAACCGGCGTAAAATAGCCGCGCTCGCGGACAAATCGGCTTCAGGGCCCGCAGCACGTTGAGGAGCCCAAGCACATGCACATCGAAACTTCGTCGCAGCAGTTCGGCCGTCCCACCCCGAAGCGGATCTTCCGTCGAGTGATGGAACGCCGCGAGGTAATAAATTTGATCTGGCCGCAATGCTTCAAGTTCTTTCTCGACCGACGCCGGTTGCAAAATATTCACGATGGCGCATTGGCACGGCATAGGATCGACAGGTTCGGTGCGAGTCCAGCCGCACACGGCATAGCCGCGCTGGAGAAGCAAGCGCGCAAGCAAATGGCCATCTTGCCCGCTCGCGCCGATGATCAGTGCGGTTCGCACAGACTCTCAACTCCAACGATCTCTATCGTCGGCAAAGGAAAGATCATCTTCCCTCCCCGCCGAAGGAATGCGCTTTCCCGTTGAATAAGATTACGCCGAAAATGCCAGGGAAGCACAAATAGGTAATCCGGCTTCATGGCATGAGCTTCGAGTTCGGGGAGAATCGGGATATTTGTTCCAGGAGTAAAGCAACCGAATTTATCTTTGTTCACCTCAGCGATAGCTGGCAGAAGATCGGAGGTAATACCACAATGCTGGAGCAGCACATTGCCCTTGGTCGAGGCCCCGTAGCCAAGCACAGTGCGTCCCTGCTCTTTTAATCCACGCAGCAAAGCGATCAACTTTTCCCGGTGCGTTTTTACTGCCTTCGCGAAAACGCGCTGCCGGGTTACGCTGCTCAAACCCGCTCTCTTTTCGTTATTCAACGTCTCTTTAATCTGTTCCTTATTTTCGGGATACCGTGAGGATCGCCGCGCGACGGTCACAGTAAAGCTGCCTCCATTCGTTTCGTTAAAGCCTACGTTTACGATTTTCAGGCCGCACCGATCGGTCATCCATTTGATCTGGCGCAGGGAATAGTACTCTAAGTGCTCATGGCAAATCGTGTCGTATCCCATTGTTCGGATCAGCGCCGGAAGGTAGCTCATTTCGAAGTGCCAAATGCCGTCCTCGTCTAAAATGGAAGCGACATCCCTCATGAAATTGAGCGGATTTTCCAAGTCATAGAACATCGCAATCGAAGTGATGATTCGCGCCTTGCGTAGCCCGAACCGCTTACGAAACAGCGCAGCCGAGAAGAAGTCGGGAATTACGCAAATATGTTTTCGATAAAAAGCCGAAAATTTGTGCGCAGTTGGATCAATTCCCACCACAGTTACGTTCAATTCTGGGTAAAACGAAAGCAGCGTGCCGTCGTTGCTTCCGATGTCGAGCACCAGATCCCCCGGACTTAATGGATAGCGTTCCAAGAGGTAATGTACCTTTTCATCGAGATGCTTCACCATCGCGCGATTTAGAGAGGAGCGGTAGCCGTAGTTGTCCCCGTACATTTCGGTGAGATCGTAACTCTGTCGAAGTTGAACGAGGCCGCACGCGCCAGGATTCATCTCTCGGTTGCAAACAACTAACTCCAGCGGCCCTTTGCTGAGATCGGCGCCACGCGCATTCGGAAAAACCCCGGTCAGATACTGTTCGCCCAGGGAAAGAATGGAAAGCAGGTTTTTGTTGCCGCAAATGCGGCAGCTTTCGATCTCGCGAAACATCCGCCGTGCGGGTCGGACCGTGACAAGCCCGGGAGGTTCCTGAAAAATGTGGGCAGTCGGAGACCTCAGCGCGACAGTAGGCATAGCCTACTTTTGAGCAGTAGTTGTGCCAGTAGCGTCAGCGCAAGCCGTCGCAACACCGAAAAGGATTAGGCAACGTCAGCGATTACTTCCGCGCGTAATGCCATGCTGCCAGAAATCGTTTTCCGCAGCAGGTGGCGGGCATCGGGAAGAGCGCGCGCCCGAATGCAAATTTGATACGCGAAAAGGCTTTTCGAAATCCGCAACAGCAGCCCGTTTAGCTTTAGCAAAAAACTACTCCATCGATTCACGCCCAACGCGAGCGGAAAGGGAACGGGAGCCCCACTGGCCTCGAGAACTTCGTAACCGGCTTGCTCGAGCAACGCGCGCAACGACTTGAAAGTAAAGAGCCGGCGATGGCCGATTCCAAGAATTCCTTTTCGGCTGTAATTGAACTGGCCAAGCGCAAGCATCGCCCGTGTCACGAAGAACGCAACATTCGCGGCGGTGATAATCACCTCCGGCCGGTGACCATGGCTGTTGCGTCGAAGCGTGTCCATGAAAGTCTCCGGGTCGTGCAAATGCTCGATCAAGTCCATCAGGATAATTTGATCGTAACGCGCTATGTCCACCGGCACCACCGGAGTCGAAACAAATGGAAATGCTCCCGGCTTGCGCGCGAGTTCGCTCTCTCCACAATCGACCGCGGTCACGCGACAGAGCTTTTTCTCGAGCTCCGCCGCAACGTTCGCGTGGCCGATTCCAAGTTGCAATACATGGCGACCGGACACGCATGATTTCACGGCAAAACTTTGCGATGACCAAAAACCGAGCTTGTCACTATGCGTGCCAGGCTGCGGATCGAGGTCGAATCGGCGATCGTAAAAAAGCTGAATCCCACAGAGCCGCGCCTTAATTGTCGATCGAAAGATATGCCACGCGTACTTCATTCCGTTCACGTGACAAATCTCATTACCGTAGTAGGTCGGAATCGGCTGCTCAACTATGCGTAATTTCTTTAAGACTAACTGAATGATGATTTCTGTGTCGAAATGGAAATCGTTCGTGTTTTTCTCAAACGGGATTTGCGCGAGTGCGTTTGTCGAGTAAAGCCGATAGCCGCTGTGAAATTCCGAGAGCCGCGTCCCGAGCATGTAGTTTTGGAACGCGGTCAGAACTTGGTTACCGATCCATTTATAGAATGGCATGCCGCCGCGGAGTGCGGTCCGTTTGTCAATCATGCGGGAGCCGAGAACGGCGTCCGCTTCGTCGCGGACGAGGGGCTTCAGTAACCCGGGCAACTTTTCTGGCGCGTACTGACCGTCGCCATGAATGAGCGCGACAATGTCAAACCCGTTGTCGATCGCATAGCGATAACCAAGTTTCTGGTTGCCGCCATAGCCCTGGTTTTCCGGCGTGCGCAAAACAGTGATTTTGAATTTGGAATTGCGCTGCTGGTAGCCCAAGCCTTTGGCGAACGTATCGTCTTTGGATGAATCATCGATAATGAGAACTTCGACATCATCGGAACGGAGTGAGGCGGGTATGCGGCCTAGTACCTTTTCGATCGTCGTCTCCGCGTTATAAGCGACGATGAAAATGAGCAGCCGCTTGCCCGCAAGATCGATATCGTCGGACGCGATGCGTTCCAGCTTTTCGGGGTGCATTCCTTTTTGGCAGCTAGAATTGCGCCAGCGCATGGCGATGTCGCGCGTCAATCCGGTTAGCGATTACGAGGGGATTAATGCTCAGCCAGCGCCGAATTTGCGGCCGCCATCAACGTCTTATCGTCGTTGCTTTTTAATCCGGCGAGAAAACCGCGGATGCGCCGGAAAGATTGCCGTAGGAAGAGGTCGGGCACGCCATTAGCCGAGGGGCGGGAGTCGCCGTTGCGGCGGGCAAGTTGAAGCTCGGCGTCCCAACGGCTCAACACGCACGTCGATGCGAAAAGATCCATCGCCGCGCCGGCGATCCGTTCCTGGACCAGTTGCATGTCCAGGATAGGCTCGCGATAGGCGATGAGTGCCCGGTTCACGGAAAAATTAAAACGCCAGATCAAGCGACCGAGTTGATTGGCCAGTGAATTCAGTTCGGAGCTGGCCACCGGCACGTCTGGAATTCGCACCGTTGTCCCCAGCCGGTGCATACCCGCCGTCCACGCTCGGCCAATTCCCGCGCGCGATGGTTTCAACATTGTGTCGTAGATTTCCTTGAATTCCATCCCGGGGCCGCGCATTCCCACGAGCGCGATGAAGGAAGTGAGCACTTCATTACTGCCTTCGCCGATTTGATTGATCCGTGCGTCACGCAGCATGCGTTCCAGGGGAAGATCGACAAAGTAGGCCGATCCGCCGTAAATCTGGAATGCGTCGTTAATCGCTTCCCAAAGTCGTTCGGTCGTAAAGACTTTCAGCATCGCTGTCTCGACCATGTAATCCTCCAGGCCGCGATCGATCAGTGACGCCGTGATCGTGGTCATCGCTTCCATGGCGTAGGCATCGGCGGCGATACGCGCGATTTTCTTTTTTACGAGATGAAATTCGCCAAGTGTTTTGTTGAATTGTTTGCGCGTGTTTGCGTGTTTGGTCGCCAACCGCAAACAGGTCTTGGCCGCGCCGGTGCAACACGCGCCGAACGTGGTCCGCCCGAAATCGAGCACGGTCAGTGCGACTTTCAGACCTTTGCCCATCGGGCCGAGAATATTTTCCTTTGGGACTTTGACGTCGCGGAGCGCGAAACGTCCGGTGGCGGTGCCGCGGATTCCCATCTTCGGCATGCGCGCTTCCAGTATTTCGAAACCAGGCATGTCCGGTGTAACCAGAAATGCCGTGATCGCGGTTTTATTTGATCCGAGAACTGGCGTCCGTGCCATGACTGTGAGTACATGCGCAATGGCTGCATTCGTGATGTAGCGTTTCTCGCCGTTCAAAATAAAGTGCGAGCCGTCTTCGCTCGGACGCGCCGTCATTTGCACATTGGCGGCATCGGAACCGGCCTCACGTTCGGTGAGCGCGAATGCACCGAGCTGTTCGCCGTTCACCAGCTTGGGCAGCCATTTTTGTTTCTGCTCATGCGTTCCAAAGAGCAATAACGCGCGAATGCCGATGGAATGATGCGCGTTGACGAAAACGGACGTCGACGCGCAGCAGCGACCGATTTCTTCCAGCACTTTGCAATTCGCCATTTGTGTAAAACCTCGGCCGCCGTACTCCGCCGGCGCGGTCATTCCAAGCACGCCTACGCGCCCAAGGCCGGCAATGACCTCGCGCGGAATATCTGCTTGTCGATCTATCGCTACGGGGTCGAGCTTTTCGTCCAGAAATTCGCGTAGCTCCCCGAGCGTCTTGTCCAGTTCCGTTTGCTGTGCCGCCGGAATTCGCGGGTAAGGCAGAACCCAATCGGCCACGAAATGACCTTGGAAAAGACCTTTCGCAAAACCCAGCGCCTGTGGCCCGGCGAAAAGCAACTCTTCCGCCTGCTGGATCTCCTTTTGCCGCTCAATGTCGATCTTGTTCATGAGAATGAATCCGCCCGAACGGGCGCGGGGTCACGAACTGTAGCCGGTTGCGTGCAGCTGTCCAACATCCCGGGCGGGAGCCAACAGCTCCTGAAAGCCTAGCTACAACCCTGACTTGTTCCGCATTCCGTGCAGACTCCGCAGGCGCCGGCGCGGATTACTTTGTCGCTTCCGCAATGCGAACAGACGATATCCATGAACATGTTACCGAGCGCTTCCTGCACGCGGTCGGCGTGACTGCTGCCGTTGCCCGCCACCTGCGGTGAACCATCGTTGGGCGAATGACTCGTGATCACATCGATCAATTCCTTTTCACCGGTCCGTGCCAGGTCGGACACCGGGCGATTGAGTGCCTTCTTTTCCATCTCCGGAATTTCTTTCAACGGCAACTCTGCCTGCCCCCGTGCTGGTGAAGTTGCCTCCTTGTAGCCCTTGATGAATTGGCAGGCGAGCCAGCGAAACACATAATCAGTGATGCTGGTCGCGTTGCGAATATCGGGATTTTTGGTGAAGCCGCTCGGTTCAAAGCGTTGGTAAGCGAACTTTTTTACCAGGCTCTCTAACGGCACACCGTACTGGAGCGCGATCGATGTGAGCGTACCGACCGTATCCATCAGGCCACCGATCGTGCTGCCCTCTTTCGACATCGTGATAAAGAGCTCACCTGGCTGATTGTCCTCATACAAGCCAACCGTGATGTAACCTTCGTGTCCGGCGATCTCGAACCGGTGCGTTAAGGACATTCGCGTATCCGGCATGCGATGCCGGATCGGTTTGTCCAGCTTGCCCCGCAACATCCTAAGTTCTTCCTCCAGCTCGATAATGCGCTTCTGCAATTCGTTGCGCTCGATCGAGACGCCGAGCGCAAGATCGACATCTTCGGCCGCGCCCATGTCTTTCGTCTTGCGCGTGTTCAGTGGTGCCGAGCGTTTCGAACCGTCGCGATAAATCGCAATCGATTTTAACCCGAGCCTCCAGCCCTCCACGTAGGTGCTGGTGATGTCTTCGACCGTGGCCGATTCCGGCATGTTGACCGTTTTGGAAATCGCGCCGCTTAGAAACGGCTGCGCCGCCGCCATCATCCGCAGATGCGCCATGTAGTTAAGGGAGCGTTCGCCTTTGAACGGTTTGAACGCGCAATCAAAGATCGACAAGTGTTCCGGTTTCAATCCGGAGGAAATCGTCGATCCATCGGTCTCAGGCACATCCTCGATCGTGTCGAACGCGTCGATGTGCGCGATGATTCGCTCGATCTCTTCCGAATTGTAACCGAGTATTTCCAGCGCCGGTTTCACTGTCTGGTTGACAATTTTCAGCATGCCACCGCCGGCCAGCAGTTTGTATTTCACCAGCGCGATGTCCGGTTCGATTCCGGTCGTGTCGCAATCCATCAGAAAACTGATCGTCCCCGTCGGTGCGAGCACCGTTACCTGCGCGTTGCGATAACCGTGGCGTTTGCCTAGTTCGGCCGCGCGCTTCCACGCTTTGGCGGCTTCCTTTTTTAAGCGAGCGAATTCTTCGACATCGGGAATTTCATTGACTGCACAACGATGGAGATCAATCACTTCGAGCATTGAGCCGACGTTGTTCTTCGCGACCGGTTTCGGCACGCCGCTGCAGTGCGCATCCCGATAGCCCGGAAACGGTCCGATTGCTCCGGCCAATCGGGCACTTTGCTCGTAGGCTTCGCCGGTCATAATGGAAGTGATCGCGCCACAGAGCGCCCGGCCTTCCACGCTGTCGTAACCATAGCCGTAACTCATGATGAGCGAGCCGAGATTCGCGTAACCCAGCCCAAGCGTGCGGAAAATGTGCGAGTTTTCCGCGATCTCTTTGATCGGATAACTGGCGTTATCGACGATGATTTCCTGGGCGGTGATGAAAATGCACACGGCCGCTTTGAATCGCTCGACGTCGAATGCACCATCCGCCGTCTTGAATTTCATTAAATTAAGCGAGGCGAGATTGCAGGCGGTGTTGTCGAGAAAAAGATATTCCGAACACGGGTTGGTGGAATTTTGCCGGTCGGTGCCTTTGCAGGTGTGCCATTTGTGGATGGTGGAATCGAATTGCATCCCGGGATCGCCGCAGACGTGCGTTCCCTCGGCAATTTTGCGCAGCAACGTCCGCGCATCTTTGCATTCGCACGGCTCGCCGTCGCGCACCCGGTGCGTCCACCATTCGCGCCCTTCCAGCGCCGCTTCCATGAATTCGTCGCTCACCCGCACGCTCAGATTTTCGTTCTGATACATGACTGAACCGTAGGCGTCGCCGTTGTAACTTCCGTCGTAACCCTGCTCAATCAGAGCCCAAGCTTTCCTTTCTTCTTTTTGCTTTGAGTCGATGAACTCCTCAATGTCGGGATGCCAGTCTTTGAGCGTGTTCATCTTCGCGGCCCGCCGTGTTTTGCCGCCGCTTTTCACCACGTTAGCAACTTGATCGTACACTTTTAGAAACGAGAGCGGTCCGCTCGGTTTGCCGCCACCGCTCAATTTTTCCCTGGTTGATCTTAGCGAGGAGAGATCGCTGCCGGTGCCGCTGCCGTACTTGAAGAGCATCGCTTCGCTCATGGCCAGCCGCATAATGTCCTCCATCGTGTCGTCCACCGATTGAATGAAACAGGCACTGCCCTGCGGATATTCGTATTGAGTAGTGGCGCGTTCCGCTTCTCCCGTCGTCCGATTGTAAAAATAATTGCCAGCGCCGGCGTTTTTGCCCACCCCGTACTGATGATACAAACCGACGTTAAACCAGACCGGCGAATTGAACGCGCCGTGCTGATTTACGCAGAGCCACGTTAGTTCGTCATAAAAAATGTTAGCCGCCTCGGCGTCCTCAAAATAACCGTCCGCCAATCCCCAGTCGGCGATCGTTCGCGTCACCCGATGCACCAGTTGACGCACGGAAGTTTCGCGGCCGCCTTTGTGTGGATCGGTTCCATTGCCGATATCGCCGTAGAAATATTTCGAGACCGCAATTTTAGTCGCGAGTGCGCTCCAGTTCTTCGGCACCTCGATATTGTCCTGCTTGAAAATGACCTTGCCGCTGTCGTCCGTGATTTCTGCGGTCCGCCGTTCCCATTCGATCTGATCGAACGGCTTAATCGCAGCGTCACTGAACAGGCGCTCAAAACGCACACCGCCATTTTTCTTCTTTAAAGTGCGATTTTTCCGTCGATCGGGTGATTTGCGCGATTGAATGAGCGAGGAAGGCGGTATGCCAGATTTAAGTTGGATCATGGCGGGAAGGGCGGTTAAGAATTATGAATAACTTCGATTTTCGAGGCAACGAACCTGCCAATAACCTGTTAAAAGGTGGGAACGACCGCTAATAACAAGATACTGGGGCTGCCGCCTTGCGGACACACAATATGCGGTGCGAAAATACTCGCTGGCAAGTCCAAAATTGTAACATTTTTTTTGGCCTCTCATCCCCGCTTCAGACGGACGGTGAGGGGCCTCGCAAAGCGGCCGGAAGTTCCCCCTACCACACAGGCAAACGAACATCGAGCGCCCTCTTTTCCCTCCATTTGCAAACGCTTAGCCGCGCCGCATAATTGTAACGCTTTTGGCCGATCAGTTAATCAATTGTCGATCTTTTGACGTGGAAGGGTGGCTGAGTCCGGTTTAAGGCACTCGACTCGAAATCGAGCGTGGGGCAACCCACCGTGGGTTCGAATCCCACCCCTTCCGCCAAGGTTGACAATCCGACCCATCCTAAGACTTCTGCCGAGCCATGTTGGTTGGCGCTTCGGAGATTCGAACATCGTTCGACTGGTGGGGCGCGTTACGCGCAGGGGTTAAAAGCGAAGCTCTGACTCCAGAGCCAAAGC
>WNFX01002957.1_pt1 | contig 21354 bp, 28 predicted proteins | sample 5400111 | NCBI WGS metagenome assembly WNFX01 (sample SAMN13153363, study PRJNA577476) | soil metagenome | isolation source: 40 cm soil or saprolite under grassland replicate 1 | place: USA:California | collected 2016-06-15 | reverse complement strand
AAAGGTAGAGCCGTGGCTTGGACGTGAACAGGTGGCCTGGATGCTCATTGGGTGTGGATGCATCGCGTGGGGCATTGGAGAGTGCTTCTGGCGCTACTATGTGGCGCATGGACAAAGTCCTTTTCCTTCCCTGGCCGATCTCGGTTACGCCAGTTTCTCTCCCCTGGTTTTTTGGGGGCTGCTCTGGCAGCCATTCTCCAGCGGCGGCGCTCGAAGGCGCCTATTCTTGGTGTTGGATAGCCTGATCGCAATGGGCGCTCTGCTGAGCATCGCCTGGTTTCTCCTGCTGGGGTCTCTGGCACAGACCCCAGCCGAATCGATCCTGGGCAAATTTCTTGGCCTCTATTATCCCTGCACGGATGTAGCGCTGCTCAGTTGTGTCATCTTCTTGCTACTTCGGGGACATGACCGTGTCTACCTGGCCAGGGCTCGTCGCGTCAGCCTGCTGGTGGTCGGACTTGGCCTGAGCGTTTACGCAGCCTCTGACTTTGTCTTTAACGTGCTGGTGAATATGGGACTGCCTGTAGAAGGGATCTGGATCGATCTGGGCTGGCCATTGGGTATAATGACGATAGGTGTGGCCGCGTACCTGCGTCGATTTCTGCCCGCCAGCACCGCGGGGAGCGACGAAGAGAAGCAGGAGGTAAGGCGCACCAGGCAGTTGAGTTTCGGACCAGCACAGGCCGTGCCCTATCTCCTGTTAGCTCTGCTATTTCTTGTGTTAGCCGTCAACGTGTTCTCCTCTGACAAGACCCAGCAAGACATCCGTCCTGTGCTCATCGTTGCGACACTCCTCGTAGTCGGCCTGGTGATCGTACGTCAGGTTGTCACCATACGAGAGAATGACCGTCTGATGCAGGAACAGGTGGCAATACACAAACAGCTGGAGCAGGTGTATCAGGATATCTCAAGACGCAAAGCCGAATTAGAGACGGGTGTGACCCATCTCAAGGACGTACAAACCCGTTTAGCCAATGGGGATGGCTTGAATCTCATGGCAGACCGGATGATGCGATCTGAGCAGCGCCAGAAGTATGCACAAAAGGCAATCAAAGCACTAGGCGATTTAAGTCTGGCACTGGAGCAAAGGGGGAACAGGATCCCGTTTGTTCTTCCTGCCTCCTGCCTGGATGCTCCTCCTGAACTGCACCACCTCTTACGGGTTATGGGTTTGAAACCAGCATCTAGGACTCCTCCTTTACAGAGGTAGGTTCCTTTGAAGGGTTCTGTTGAGGGTTTCTGTAGCAGCGAATACTGTTGCTACAGAAACTCCCTTTTGCAAACAGCCATGCAAGGCATCCAAATCAAACAGCAACGCTTTCTTGGGAAAGGAAAGCCCACGAGATGCTCATGTAGGGCTACACTACCCCTCATGAAAAAGGGTAGAATGAGCAGGAGAGTTCCGACGCAAAGATCGCGCGCATATTGTGCCGATGAGCCAGACCACCAGACTGATCCGGGTGGGTGCAGGAACCACCCCTTGTTGCGCTCTGACAATTCTACACATGTTCAAGGAGAATGAATGTGAGCAGCGAGATGAACGCCTTCCAAGACCTGCTGGACATAGATCCATCCGCGCCACAAGGTCTTCCATCCAGGAGGCCCATCATGCTTACGGTTGAGATAGCCTCCGAAGCGGGCAATGGTGCGCCACAACTCGTTGGCGCTCAGGACGCACTGCGGGCGCTGATCCAGTGCGGCCACCACGCGCACCAATTCCAGGGAGACCACTGCAGTCGCAGGGGTTTCTGGGGCGCTTTGGGCCATCTCTGGCAACTCCAGGAGGCGCACCGCAATGGGGGTGAGCACTCCAAGCAAGCGCATCAGGGCGGCGGCGCTGCGCAAGCAACGCCGCTCCATGTGACAGCCAGTCTTGAGCGCGTGATGGAAGTCCTCCAACGTCCAGCGCAAGCGGTACCACGCCACCCGTTCCTAGGCATCCTCGACGGTGAACACAGGCAGCGAACTGATCAAGATCCAGTCCAACGCTTCGACACCTTCGGGCGGCGAGGGCTCCCAGGCGCGCACAATCCACGCCTTCACCGCCGTTTTGCTCAACGCGTCTCCGTTCTGGGGCGGCTGGATGAACACCTGGGTAAAGCTGATCTGCACGAAGGCATCGCGAGCTTTGCGGTGATGTTCGGCAGGGACAGGTTGGATACGTCCCCCTTGGGCTGGCAGTTGACGGGCCAGATGCAGCAGGCGTTCGGTTTCCGGATCCTGCTCTTCTGGCGCCTGTGGCAGCACCACCCGACGATCCTGGGCCGCACGTACCAGGAAGGCACAGTGCATCTGCTCACACGTTTGCCAAAAGGTGAAGATGTCGCTGTAGCGGTCTTCGACATGCACCCATTGCCCAGGGGAAGGGGCCGGACCGATCTGCTGCACCGAGCGTTCCCAGATCTGCGATTCACGGGGCCGCTCGCGTCTCTGAGCGCGTGTTTCCCCTTTGGGAGCCGGTTGGCGCACAAGAGGTTCTTGATAGGCACAGCCCAAGAGGTGCTGGGTAGTGGCATCCATCGCCAACATCGTGTGCACGTAGAACCCGCGCCCGTTCTTGCCCTGTCCTACCGGACCCAATCCTTTCGTCCTGCGATGCATCGAGTAATTGAGTTCGGTGGTGTCTGCGATCAGCAAAACAGGTTTCCTCTGGGAGGCAAGCTGGCGTGTCTGCATCCAGTGGGGGGTCATCACCTGCTCATGGCTGATCTGCTCCGTATCAAGCCAGCGATAAGCCGCGTGCGTATCGCTGAGGGTGCGCATGCAACGGGGCAAGGAGGCCGCCGGGTCGTGCGCCAGAGCGGCTGCTATGCTCACCAGGCGATCCGTGCGTCGAGGATCGCCCAATTCTGCCGTCCCGAAGGTCGCGACCGCCCAGTGCTCCGGGCTCAACTGCTCTTCACTTGCCATCACACGTTCTCCTTTGCTTGGTTTCGCTCTTTACTTCTAGCTTACCAGCACATGTATAGAATTGTCAGGTTGCGCTGACGAGAAGGCGTTTCAAGGAAGAAGAGCACAGGAGCCTTGGAATGGAAATCCTCTACACCAACTGTGCCGGGTTGGACATACATAAGAAGACGGTGGTAGTGTGTGCTGACATATGTGTCCAATGGGCAATCTCAGAAGGCGTTTCGTACCTACTGCTCTCTTTCCCCTCTGGGAGACTGGCTCCTTTCGGCTTCTTCTCTTTCGGCATCGGTCACTCACTCTCAATAGAGGATTGCCTATTCTCTGCTCTTTTGTACTTATTCCATTTTTGACAACGAAAGGTGGTTAAATCTTCTCTGGCTATCCGTAAACTAACTAAGGCGCGTGCTTGTTTGCTTTTAACTGCGGGGCTTTTCTCGAAGGAAGTTCCGCAAGGTTTGGAGATAGCGCTCCATCTCCTCAAGATGTGGCATATGTGCGCTCTGCTCGAAAACTACCATGTCTGACTTTGGCAGTAAACTTTGATACCAGGCGGTCGTATCTGGCGTTGCCTCGTCATAACGACCACACGTGAATAGCGTCGGTATGTCGATTTCACCTAAACGAGCAGTGCAATCGTAACCCGAGAGGTTCCCGGTGATAAAAAACTCTGCTGATCCCCACATCGTATTGTAGACCGTTGTACCCTCTCCTGCTGATGCTCGTTGCAAGGGTTCAGGCCAGGGATTGAGGCGGCAGAGATGGCGTTTGTAGAACTCCATGGTTGCTGCTTGGTATTCTTCAGAATCGGTCGTAGCATTGGCCTCGTGTTCGTCAAGAACGTGCTGTACTTCAAGAGGAAGCCTTCTTCTATAACCATTTGTATCCTTGAGCCATTGTGGGATGGAGAGCGCCGGGCTAGCGAGAATAAGACTGGCAATGCCGCCTGGTTTCGTAAGAGTGTAATCAATAGCCAACATGCTTCCCCAGGAATGCCCGAAGAGATGGATCTGCTCCAGTTGAAGCGTCTCGCGGAGCTGACCAAGTTCCTCGACAAAACGTTTCGACTGCCAGAGATTTCTCTCGTCTGGTCGTTGAGACTTGCCACAACCCAGCTGATCATAGAAGATGACTGGCCGCTCGTTGGCTAAATCCTCTAGCGGCTCAAGATAATCATGAGGAAACCCTGGACCGCCGTGGAGTGTTAGTAATGGAATAGCGTTCTTGCTGGGGTTTACTACCTTGTACCAGACAAGACCGCCGGTGACAGAAATGTACCCTTCACGAACACTGTTCATTGCCTGAAACATCTACCTTGCCTTTCTCAATGTGAGAAAACATCGTTATACATCTGAAGAAGCGGTTGAGATAGGTTTTTCGCGTTCCTTCAAGCAGTCTTGGAATGCCTTAATCAGCTTTGAAGGATTCATCTGGTGCGGATCAAGTTCAAAAGCCCTTTCTCCTATATCGTATCGAGGAGAGAAAAAGAGATGCTTGATGAGGCTCCACCCCTCTTCGCTTTCTGCATAGGCGTAGAGTTTTGCAATTCTTACTCTCGGGTACTGATTGCACCAGTAGGTAAGTACACTGTTGATGAGATCTCTCATATAGGCTCGGTGCTCTGGTTTAAGGACAATGGAGTTTGCGTAGACAGTATAGGCTCGGTTGTCTCCGTAAGTGAGGATATGTTCAGGTCTCATATCACGCTCATGCATTTCCCGTCGGAGAAGTTTAAAGATGGTCGCTTCCTCCATAGGTACGATGGTGAGATATCCCCAAACATCTTTTCTCTCTTCCGCGTTATAGAGAACACGGCACATATAGGGGTTCTTTTTCCACCAATCGTGAGTGATTGAGAGATCTACTGTTTCCTCTATCCCATACATTTCGTAGTCGAGTGCAAGGAGGTAAGGAAGATCACTTGCTTGTACCCAGTCAGTCTCACCTTGCGCATCTCGTTTGCTTCTGATGGCTTCGATGCGTTTTCTTCTTTTCATACGGTGTTGTTCAACAATGCTCCTAATATCCTCTGCATTGTAGAGTGCACCTCTTTGCCGTTCCTCTGGCAAGGACTTTCTGATCTTTTCCTCCCTGGCATGACGGTAGAAGGTATTTTCGGATAACCCGACCTCGGCATACAGTTTGATGCCTTGATCGGCAGTCATCGCCTCTTCTTTCATATGATTTCCTCTTGATAACTTCCATACTTGGTAGCTATTGTAACATAACTTTTCTCTCTTACAAAATGTTAGTTAAATAACACTTGAAATTACTTTTATTGTTAGTTATAATATTATTACGTTAGTTATTTTTGAAAGTTGGAAGTTAATCAATGCCTCCTGCTGTAGAGAAAGTAACTAACATTTATCCTGGCGAGCTCAGTACGAGCTTTAAAGCACTTGAACAACCGAAAAAAACCACGGCTTACTCAAAGAGTGGAGCTCGTAGCACGTTGAGGGAACCTGTTTCTGTTACAAGCAACTCCGCACACAGGAGTTGTAGGGTCGGCAGGGAGGGTGACAGAACAGCCAAAGGACTACCGTCACAGGTGATGACCGCTAAGCGTATCGGGGTAAGCTGCTGTTAAGGAACGATAGTTTCGAAGTGTGAATACTGCGCCTTTCTCGCGGTATTCACACTCTCCCACGGCGTCCCGCTCTGCAAGAAACCAATGGCATTGTGTGCTGTGTTTTTATCGCTCCCATTTTCTCTTACAACCGCCTATATTTCCTTCTTTTAGCCGTTGGAGGCGGAGATGATTTCGATTTTTTCTCTAACTTCGGATAGTAGGGTTGTGTGCCAGTCTTCTTAAGGCATACGTAACAGAGACAATACGTTTTTGATACCCAATGCATCGGCTTTACTTTTTCACAGAGAGGACACTTCCCATATGATCGCTGAGGGCTCTGTGTTATATGCATGCCAATATTATCTGTACGATGTATCCTCGACATATGCTACTCCTTTCTATCCGTGCCATGACTCTTTTATAAAAGCCATTATACCATAGATACTTGTTTCTTTACTTCTTTCACTCATATCCTCAACCGCCATTTGGTGCAGCCATTCACAAGAACTTTCTTCACATTTGGCACTTTCGAGAGTGCTGGATGCGAGGGAAAGAGTTCTCTCGGTAGTGCCACAAGGCAGAAAGGATCTACACATGGATTGGCTTAAGCTCATTGATGGGGTACTGGCTTGTACCACGATCTTGCTCACTGTCGGCATTGCAGCCGCTACCGTGCTGACCTGTCTGGTCTACGATAAGGCCACTAGTTCGCCTGAGAACTTTGCAAAGGTGCTGGCAACGATCAGAGAGCAGATTCGATGGGTCCAACCAGGGCCACATGAGTAGCGCGTAACAAGAGGCGGCGCGCCTGTGCAACGAACACGGGCGCGCCTTGAAAACTTTTGAGCAATCATCACAACCACAGGAGACATTTCATGAGTGCCTTGATCCCTCTGCCTCCCCAGTGGAGCAATGAGGAATGTTGGGAATGCAAATTCCTTTTTGAGCGTGGTGACGCCCGCTTTGTTCGGGCTGTCGTATTGCATGTGATAGAACCTTTGTTTGAAGGTGAAGAAGGACCCTGTTGCGCGCCTTTATGCGGGCATCACGCCGAAGTGGAAGAGGTTGATGGCGTTCTCTTAGATGAGTGGAATGCTTATCTTTATCCTCAGTAGGGTGAGCTCTTCGCAAAAGTGCAGCAAGTTTATGTACGTCAATTTGTAACGGTTATTGCAGGGGAAGGTGAACGCTCAAATTTAGAACGGCAGGAAGGGACTGGCGGCGACTGTACCTCTTGTGGGATCTTCGCTCTGAGAAGCCTTTTTCGAGGGGGGTAGGTACAATCACTGGCCTCGGCGTGACAAGGCCGGTATTTTCTGACCCCCTCGGGTGGAAAAGGGCATCATTGGCCTTCGATCAGACAAAAAGCAATATCGTGTTGGGGAGTGGCCATTCAGTCATAGTTCTATCTGCCCCTCGTTCGAGAACCCCAATTGCTCCAGATCTTGAATGTGTTCATAGCAGTGGTCAATCGCAGCTTTGGTTCGTTCATAAACGTAGCTGCCAGGGCGAACAGCGTTCTCGTCTAGCTCGCTGATTATTTGAGCATCCGCCTGGTACGTTTTGCGCAGAGTAGCATAAACAGTGTCAAATGGCAGATCAGCTATCATCGTGATGACTGTCGCATTGATTGCATCATCCATTGCAATGTGTTGGGCCTCAGTTGCATATGTGATAGGCGGTATGCCCGCAATAACTCGAGGAATACGCGCAACGGCCATCGCTTCCCATCCCGCAACGTGAGCCAATATCTCACGCGGCCCCCATGCATCGCTTGTTCGTCTGACACCCCGTTCATAGGCCGCTATAGCCGCTTTAATCAACTTCTCGTGGACATCTGTAAGGGATTGGATGAGTTGCTCTTTCGATATTCCTTCGTGGTCCTCCTGGCTTTTCACGGCTGTCTCGCGCGCGATCCACTCCAGATAAGCCTGACTCCCCGCTTCTATAGGGGTTGCGAGAATGCCAGGTACCTCGTAGGGATGATTTTCCTTGATTGCCTGCTCGACTTCAAGGTACAGACCAGATCGCGTCTTTGCCGTGCAAACCCACTCTTGTGTGTTTTCTACGGTTCCTTTCCACCAGTAGCGGCTGGTGATTGGCCCTGACACCCAGCAGCTCGCCACAAGCCGCTTCGTCACCAATATCTCTGCTATTGTATGTGCGCCTTCTTCTGAATCAACAGCAACGGTGATCTGGATGAAGTCTGACATGGTTGACTAACCTTTCTTTATGGGTGATTGTGAGTGTGTACCTTCTTTTCATGGCACTCACTCACAATCACCCTAAAAAGCCCGTTTGAAGGAGATAGGTACAATCCCTGATCCCTTTTCAGCAAGGCTGGTATTTTCTGACTCCCTCGGCTGGGAAATGAGATTCTTCCAGACGGTTTTACATCTAATCATGTTGAAACACATCCGGCGTACAACCAGAGTGCTAGTGCAGCTTCAGGATCGCAGCGATAATCAATTCTTGTCGCTTCTAACGCTTCTTCTAAAGAAAACGTCCGTACGAACAACTCCTCCTGATTTTCCATCTCTAGCGGGTCCCACTCCAGATCATAGGCTACGAAAAGGTGTACTTTGTGGGCAATATATCCCGGATGACTATGAATGTCCAGAAGCTTTTCCAATCTGCCTGTGCGGTAGCCAATCTCCTCCCGCAACTCTGTTTCTGCCTGCCTTCGCAACCTTTCAGGCGTTGGGTCAGCTATTTTCCCGCCTGGAAGCGTTAACTGCCAGGTCTCCGCCCCTAAGTCATATTCCTCGATCAGCAAAACGGTGTTCTGTCGGCCTACAGGAAGCACCAACACACTTTCGGGCCGTTCAACAATATCCCGATCGATCTCTTTACCGTCGGGCATGCGCATATGATATTTGTTTACTGTAAGTACTGGTCCCTGGTAGACAGTTTGCTTTGTAACGGCAAACTTTCGCTTCGCCGCAATATGCTTATTGACGGAACTTTGAAACAGTGTTCCATAGTGGTTGATCGTATGCAGCCTCGTGTGAATGTGGACAAAGGGGCAATGCCGCAAGCGTGCATAGCTGGCTATATCTCCTGTTCCACCTTTTCCGAGAGCAGGATATCCATTCCACGCCAATATCACCAGGTCACTATGATCGACGATCCAATGACCCGCTTCAAGAAAAGCTTCATCCGAGCAGAGCTGCTCGGGAAGCTGATGCACTTTTCGACTTTGTGCAAGCAGTGAGTCGTATTCGTTGCGCGCCTCTTTAGAGGTGAATATCTCTGCATATTGCGCACAGGGAATGACAACTTCAACAGGAATGTCTAACTCTAGTGCAGTTTTCACAAACATCTGGTCAGTGCCTATTGCGAGGGCAGCATACACCACGATCTCCCGATGTTGCTGTACCGCCTGCTCCCGATAGTTCAAGAGCAACGTGCGGGACTGCTGAGAAACAAATTGAATTGTCGTCTCGTCACCCAGGTGTTGATGACCGCTAACCCCGATGCAAAGCATTGATGTGCTCATCGTCACCACCATCTCTTTATATTAGTGTTTAGTGTCACGTTCTTTAGATCTAAGTATATCTCAGACAAGCCAAAGGGGTGTCTGAAAGATGGAGATTTTAGACAAAAAGAATAATGTTGAGTAAAACAGAGTATAAATGGTATGATGAAGATGAAATACAGTACAAGGTTATTAGCGCGTTACTGAGTGAGTGTGAATAACTATGCAGGAATCTTCACATCATGGCCGCATAATAAGAGAGTATCGAGAAGCAAAAGCAGGCATCACCCAAGAGGAATTAGCCCAGAAAGTCGGCAAGAGCCGAAGGACTATTATCACTCTGGAGCAGAGTGCCTGCATCACTGATACAAAATTGCGCCGCACTCTCGCATGGGTCTTACAAATCCCTCCTCAATTATTAGGGCTTACCGAAACTTCTATGCCCGAGACAGTTGTACTCAACCCATTAGAACCGCTTCCCACCGCAAATAGCAAAAAACTTAATCATATTGTCCTTGATACGCTGGTTGAGAATATACGAATGCGGTTAGATTTATATTATCTCGGTGGTGCTCTTGGTGCGGATAGGAATTTGAACTCCCATATTGATCATCTGACGCAGTTGGCACAAAAAAGCGGCTCTTCTAAAGATCGCTATTCGCTTATCACACTTCTAAGCCATAACTATCAACTGAAAGGCATGATTGCACGGGACCAGCTAGACTACGCTGTTGCAGAAAATTGTTTTGAGCAATCTTCGTTATTGGCACAGGAGGCAGGAAGCACAGAACTTCATGCCTTAGCAATAGCGCGCTTGGCGTTAGTAACCCTCTGGCAGGATCGCGCAAAAGAAGCGACTGCACTTTATGAAACTGCAAGAGAAATCTCGAAGCGGTCCTCACCTGTGTTACGAACATATTTAGCATCAGCTCATGCGGAAGCACAGGGAACAATTGGAGATCCAAACAGCTTAAGATCCCTTGATGAAGCGCGTAGTCTGCTGAAACGTGTTGACCCCAAGGATGATTATCTTTTGTTATTCCATTCAACACGTCCCTCGGAACAATCGATAAACGACGGTTGGCTCAATTGCCATACCTTGCTTGGAAGGCCGCTTCTGGCGATTGAGAACTACGACACTTTAGAGAAGAAGTTGGATCTGAGCATGACACGCATGAGAGCGCGCCTTTATATTCAATATGCTGAAGCGCTTTATGTGAATAAAGATTTGAGTAGTTGCTTCTATGCTATTGAAGGGTTAAAACTTGCTCGATCTGTAGGTTCTCGCCGCCTATTCCAACGCGCTAGAGAACTAGCGGTTAAATTAGCTTCCCGATTCCCAAACGATTTAAGAGTACAAGAACTGTTTCAGGCCATACAAAGCTACTTGTAACAAAGCAAGCAAGTGCAAATGATGTGCAAAGTGCAGCCTTTGTGCAAACACCCCCTTTTTCCCGCCAGCGTCCCCTCATAATAAGCTACTATTCACAACGACAAGTCTGCCTCGTGGCGGAGTAACTGCGTTAGGTAAGTCTTGCTCAGACCCAAATGGTTAATTACCTGGATAGTAGGAAATACGCTCCGGTTTGGGTTGAGATCTATAAGTCGGGTCTTTTTGAGCATTAGCTTACCTCGCAAATCTTTTCGAGATGCATCTGAACACTTGGTGTAGGTTGTGCAGCTTTTTAAGCAAAGAAGGGAAGTTTTCATGGACGCGATGACCGTGACGGTGAACTTCTGGTTCCTTTTCTCGATGTGTCTGATTTTTCTCGTGATCGGGTTGATCATTGGGGTGGAAATAGTCCTTGGTGGGCGCAGTCGCCGCGATCGTAGCCCCTATCGCTACTAAAAGAGGTGAGACGTGAGCACACTGGTTTTTATCCTTCTGGCATTCGCGTGGACGCTCATTTCCTTCCTGACAGGGGTCATTGTCCACTGGTGGGCTACCCGACAGCAACGCCGCTTGCTCAAAATGTATCGCATACGTGACCGCGAGCGGCAACGGTGGAATAGGCCCATTGAATAATACGCAAGGTTGATTGGTATCTTTTGAAAGGGGAATACTTATCGATTAGGGTGAGAGTGCGACAAAGCGGCGCATGCCATGAGTGGATGCTCGATGGTTGGAACAATGCGAACGTGACAGTACGATGGCAAGTGCAACAGGCGTGAGTGCAAGGCTCACAAGGCGGTTCGAGTCCGACCTCGCTGAACTTCTCTTATTTGCATCGCTCTGAGAAGCCTTTTTTGAGGGGGTAGGTACAATCACTGGCCCAATTCTAGCAAGGCCCATTTTTATCGGCCCCCTCGGGTGGAAAATAGGACTGTCACAAGTGTTTTCAAGACTGTTTCTTCGCTTTTATTGCCTTTGCTACCTCATCGACCCCATAGGTATGGAAGAGGAATTGAGTAAGACGCATTCTCGCCGTTGGATGCCACAACGTTTTACTGAAGAGCTTCTCAACAACAGACGGAAGATCAGTTGGCAAGAGGGCAAATTTGGACGCTTCATCACGATCCCATGCTTTGAGCATCCAGTTCTGTCTGATCTCTTCCCCGGTTAAACGCAACTTTATAAACGTAATAATGTCCATCGAGAGGGTAAGATACTCCACGTTTAAGGAGAGTACCTTGATAGCTTCTACTGCATCGGTCGGGATTGCAAATTCTTCATCAAGTCCTCGGATAGCACCTGCAAAAAAATCTGCATCATCTGAGCGAGAAGGGTTTCCTTTGCGGTCAAGCCCTGGCGCATTCATCGTCTCTTCAAAAGAGGCTGACCAGTGGTTGGGATAAAATGCAACGGAAGAAGAACGCCGCATCAGGATGATCTGGTGGTCTTCCGTTTCGACCACACACTGAATGCTGACTGGCGCAGGGATAAGAGATGTTCCCTTATCCGTCGCGCTATAGGTAAGCGCCGTGTTTCCATATTTCTGCCGGATAGAAACCTTTGATCCATCTAATGCCGTCAGAAGTGGCTCATCGAAAAAAGGAGTTATGCTATAGTAGTCATGGAAACCGAGCGGTGCTAGTGTCACTTCGAGGCGGTCCAGATCGCTAAAGGAGGGGGTGTAGGACACGAGCCGATAATGAGAAGAATTAAAAAAGTCCTTCTCAATAGCTGGAAGTTTCTCCTGTCTGAGTTTTTCCAGGTCATCAGGGATAGGAAGAGACGTATTTAAGACCGTCGTCTTAATCTCGTCAGATTTCCATCCTCGAAAATCTCTACTATTGGTCAGAATGACACAGTCATCTACCGCGAATCGCTCTATATCAGCAAGTTCCATAAGCCTCCGGGCGCTTTCTGAGGCCAAGGAGTAGAGGCTGTAGGTGATTATTTCAGGATTTAACCCTTGTCCATATTGGTATCCCACCACGAGTTTCCCTTCCAGAGCTGTTGCATACGAAACCTGGATCATACGTACCGGGTCAGTTTCTGCCAGCTCTTGCTTATTAAAAATTTTATCCAACCTTCTCTGGATTTCTTGTTGCGCATTTGTGTATTCCTGAAGTTTGAGCTTCAGAATAGGGGGAGAGCTACTCACACCCAATGTTATTTCCCTTGCTTCTAACTGTTTTAGTAGCTGCCCATAGATGCGTTGTAATTGTTCAAGACTAGCAGCCTCTGTAGGAGATCCGATAGCAACAGGCGTGATGAACCCCAGCTGGATACCTTCGGTCTCAGTAAGCAAGGACAGCTCAATGTCCGCCAGGTCAAGATAACGTTCAGTTTCTTTTCGAGATGAGCAGAGTATCTCAGCAAGAGCAAGTACTAACTTCCGCATATTCCCTTTGAATGGTTTCACGATTTCATTGTTTTCCAGGCGCGATAATGTGCTTTTGCTGCTCTCAACAATCGCCGCTAATTCTTCCAGGGAAAGGTCCGCACTACTACGCAAGTTAGAAAGAAATGCTCCAAAGTTTTTCATTGCTTCATTTCCCAATTCATAAAGCAGGTCATTTATACATACTCCAAACTGTCCCGGTCTTTTTCAAGATCTGTCTAGCATTCCCAACATTCCCAAGTAGACTTTAGATGCAATGAGGTGAGGCGCTTTAGCCTTTTCCATTCTGCTCACCATCATTGTCGCTGACGGTGGGCATCGTATTAGAACTTTGCGCAGATGGTGACTTACGTGCTCCTTTAGGTCCTGGCTTACGCGGTTGAGCAAGGAATGATTTGAGGGAATCTTCATAAACCAGCCAATCATGTCCTGGTTTGCGGCCCTCAATGCGCCCTTCCCGTAGCAGTCGCTGAATGTGTTCACGGCTCAAACCAGACATCTGCACTGCTTCAGATGTTGAGAGTAGCACACGTTCACTCCTGATATCTTGCGGCATAGGCCCTCACGGATAAATCTCGCTGTGTATACGTACAGTTTCTTTCTGTAAGTATAACATCGGCACAGATTCATGGCTAGAGGGCTTGACAATTATGCTGCATATACTACATAATATAATCATGCTGTGTATACAGCATGATTATGAATTTGATATACGTACCAGTGAAAAACCAATCACTAAGCACCTTCACAACCAAATAGAGCCCGCTACTGAATATGTTAGGGATGTGTTGAGCGGTGACAGAACTGATCTTGCTCGTGAGCTAACTCAGAGAAAAGGGTGAATGGATGGCCCATAGCGTAAACTTCAGCCTCGTTGAGCACCACTGAGGACAGGACAGACTGGATAGAGACGGTTAGACCCTACATCCAGCATATGAACAAAGAACCTTGCAGTAGCAAACGGCAGGGCCGTTCAACAAGCACAGATGAACCACAGGAAAGGATGGGTGTAAAGATGTGGGACATGTTGCTTGTTCTCTCTTTTTCACTCTCCTCATTCCTTACTTGGTAATCCTTCGCGCCTGCCTGATCACACTGGTAGGTAGACGCGAGGGATGGTCCCTCGCTAGCGGCTTCACAAGCAGGAAAGAAGCAATGATGGCAGGAGAAAATGAGCGCATACCACTCAGCGAAACTGTACTGGGTGCGGCTGCACAGAAATGGTCCGAAGAAGTACTGCAACGCAATCTCGAAAAGTTTGAGCGTGTAGCAGCAGAAGAACCTGCATCCGACCACAATCAGTTCGTGTTGGATGTCATTCACAATGAGCGCGGTCGCCGCCTCTTGGAGTCATTGTCGTTCATGTAGTGAGGTGGCACGCCTGATGGACAAGATCAAGCGTGCCAAGTCGAAATCTTTTTGTAATCAATCAAACCTCAAGGAGTAGTATCTAAAACTAGTGTTTGGTTTTATAGCGTTTTATTGATTTTTATAGCGTTTTATGACAGGGTTTTGAACCTGAAAAACCATCCTTGTAGCTTTCACTACTCGGATGGTTTTATACTGATTTCAGGATCTAGACCGTATCTCGGATAATGAAGATGTGTCTAAACATTTCCCCTGATTGCTTTTCACTACCAACTGCATATCTCTTGGACAGATAGCAACTCCATTGTAGCGCCAATAGGCTGTGTTTGAACAATGCAGACCGGGGGAACTTTCTCTCTCACACTGGCAGGCGTCTATTTCTTGCATTCCCACAGCGTCATGGTAATAGGCAGTAAAGAATTGGCGAAGGGCCATGCGAAGAAGCCTGATGTGATTAAATGCCAGGTAAGGAAGGCTCTGCAAGTTTTCTACTGAATGCCATTGCACACGGGAAGCGTCATCACCAGCCTCAACGCTGGCTTCTGGACTTAATGGCTCTCTTAGGACATAGAGCAAACAAACGTACTTTCCGCGTGGATCTTCAAAATCCTCATAGGTTTGGACTTGTTGAAACAGATGCAGAGGGATGTCAAGCCCCGTTTCTTCCTGTGTTTCACGCTGAGCAGCCGCTTCTAACGATGCATCCTCTGTATTTAAATGGCCTCCGGGAAGTGCCCACGCGCCTTGATAGGGTTGTTTTTTTCGTTGGATCAACGCCACTTCCCATCCAGAGGGAGAAAGACGCGGAATAACGATATCTACTGTGACGAAGACGCTTGCCACTTGATCTGACATACAAGTAATCTCCTTTGTCTACATTGCGCTGTTATCCAGGCGCATATATGTTTCATAGAGAAGGTTTTTCAGGTCTTGCACTCTCGGATGGTTTCGGAAAGGGCTATTCTCCATTTTCCTCAAGAGCTTGCGAACCCGATTCATTTGATGTGGTGAATGGCATTGGTACGCCATGATAAAGCCCTTACTTACCACATCTACTGCTGTTGTGATATCACCAGCGTCACAGAATGCTTGACCTCTACTGATTTCTAAGAGTGCATGCCAGCGTGGTGTTACAGACTCAGCTTTGTTGAGTGATTTTTCTGCAAGTTCCAGGTAAGGAAGCGCTTTCAATGGTTTTCCAAGATCACGGTTTGCCTTTCCTCGGATTTCGTAAATCTCAAAAGGGATGAACTCTTTTTTCGTGATGTCTCTCCCCTCGCCTGTAAAGGCAAGAAGATCTGTTGCTTCTGAAATTGTTTGCTCGAAGGCAGTTTCATTGCCGATGTCACCATAGGTGTAGGCAAGAAGTTGGAGAATGTGCCCTAATGTGGCTTGATCGGCTTTAGTGGCCTGGTCCCTGGCATTTCCCATGTAGCTAATAGCAGTTGCTTTGTCATTTTGTTGTCGTAACACATCGCCCATGAGAGCAAGGTAGGTAACGGTTAAATTGGTGTCATGGATTTCTTCTGCAAACTTGTGCGCCTGGATGTAGTGGTAAAGGGCAGAGTCATTTTGTAGAGCATCAAGGTACATTGCGCCAAGTAGTCCATGACATCGGATAACAAACTCTTTTGTGCGGAGTACCTGTACAGTGGCTAGTGGCATGTAGATCATTCTCTCAAGGCCGGGAAGTAGCCTTGTTATTTCTCTTGTAGCGAGTTTTGGTCTTGAGGCAAACCACGCTTCCCAAGCGAGATTGATAATGCTTTCAGCCTGGTCAAGTCTCTCGTTTATTGCTTGGTTTATATCTGTTACTAGAGTGATAACAGTGGATGACTGATTGAGTAGAGGTTGAATAAATCCGAGTTCCTCGGCATTTTTTCCATAGAGGACACAAAACTTTTCCTGAAAGAAAGGGCTTGTTGTCCTCTCTCCACGTTCCCAACGACTCACAACGTCCTCGCTTGTCCCTACTAGCTCGGCAATCTTCTGTTGAGACCATCCCCGTAACTGACGTTCACGACGGAGAATGTTGTTCGGTTTCTTCTCGCCGTCCATTTTGCCGTTCCTTTGTGTGCTCTAATGCTTGGAGAAGTCGTTCGCGACGGATATGAGCAGCAAGGGCAAGACGCCCTTCTTCAGATAATTGGCCTACTTCGACTGCATACGCCAGATTGTCTATTGCTCGTTGAAGCCAGTCGGACTCATCAGAAAAAGGAGAGTCGATAAGACCCGCTTTGCGTAACACTAACTCAACAGGGACATCAAACGCACGTGCAATTTTTTGACATGAGGCAGCATCGGGAAGCATTTTCCCGGTACTGTAGCGGGAGACAGCCGCCGAACTGAGACGCTCTTCTTTGGTGTTTCCACTCTGGGCGATGAGTTTTCCTTGTGTCCACCCACGCCTCTGTAGCTGCTGGTTGAACCACTCAATAAATTGTAACGATCTTATCTCTTCTTCCTCGCTCATAGTGTCCCTTCTCAATGAAGCAATTGCAACGAATATGGTCACATATTACCATATTTTTCTCCACTTTGGTAGGGAAAATTTCCATGAGCGAAAAATATATGCTAATTTGACGGAGTAAAGTGTTGACAAAGTGGAGAATAGCAGGTAAAATTACGTTTGTGGAGTAAATAATTTCACTTGTGGAGAATACAGGTCATCGACCTTAGTGGTCGGGTAATGGTCGGGATAGAGTCGGGTTTATGCCATTCTGCACTGAGGGGAAATTGAGTACAGTAGATAGTGGAAGCGGTAAGGGTCGCGTCATCGCCTGGCAGCATTGAGTACGACCCCTACCTCACCAGAGACCGACAATGACCTTCTGGCTGTCTTCATTCTATCAAAGCTAGGAGGTTCACGACAAATGCGGTCTACTGCTTTTGCTTATCAAGCACGTTTACAACTGAATATTCGCTTGCAGGTGACAGATGCAGGCATTTTGCAGTCAAGCCAAACCACCAGCTAGGGGAGAGACCGCACAATAGCTGATAGGCTATCCAACCAGGATGAGAAGAAAAGAAGCGTAAATCTATCGCTAGAAGGCACTTTCCAGAGTGAAAAAGCTCAAGTGGGACGCAAGGCGTTCGTAGCCACGACGAAACTGCACAAGTCTAGGCGGAATGGAAGCGGACAGAACACCCCTCACAAGAAGAGGCCCGCGCCACAGTGACATTTCGCATATGGCATTGAAGAGGGAGCATACGCAGTCAAGCGAGCATGATATAGCCCTGCTTTGTGGAGGTACTCACGTTGACGTGTCCGTGAGCCACAGGTTCCGGCGGGAGTAAGGGAACTATCGGCGACTGTGCCTCGTTGACAATCTCATCTCTTCTACCCTTCTATTTTCAATTCCGATCTCGCTGAGAAATCTTTCTTATTTCAGTGCGTCCCCCGTTTCGAGGAACTGTTTACCTGGGGAGAGCACATGAAACTACGAACATTTGCCGAGCGCATAGGTGTGCGCTACGAAACAGCATGGCGCTGGTACAAAGCTGGCAAGATTAAAGGGCGTCAATTGGATACCGGAACCATTATCATCACGGAAGATATTGACCAACCAGCACAATCCGATGTGGTTGTGGTAGTTTATGCGCGTGTTTCAGCTAATGAGAACCGGCCTAACCTGGACTAGCTGATCCAACCGTTACCATCATTGTGGTTGAGCATAAAGACCGTCTAACCCGTTTCGGGTTTAAGTACATCGAGACGCTGTTAGCCGTTCAAGGTCGCTCTATTGAAGTGGTCAACATTGCAGAGAACCCGCTTGAGGACTTGATAGCCGACCTCGTGAGCATAATTTACTCGTTCTCAAGCAGACTTTATGGGCAACGGAGAGCAAAACGAAAGACAGAACAGATTGTGAAAGAGCTAGAGCTTCAAACACAAACAGGGAAAGGGGGTGAAAAGGATGCAGTTAGTTGAAAAATATGTGATTGACCGGAGCGATCCACGTTATGCAGCGATTGATGAAGCGGCTTTTAAATCAAAGAACCTGTACAACGCTGGCAACTACGAGATACGCCAATTCTACATTCTTCAAGGAAAGTACCTCAACTACAACGAGATGGACAGGCGTATGCAGTTCCACGAGGCGTACAAGGCTCTACCGACAAAGGTGAGTCAGCAGGTCTTGAAGCAACTGGATCATGATTGGGATGCCTTCTTCAAAGCGCGTGCTGCCTACCGTGAAGACCCTTCCAAGTTTAAAGCTCGTCCCAGGATACCAGGGTACAAGCACAAGAGCGAAGGCCGCAACATGCTCGTCTACACCATCCAGGCCATTAGTCGAGGAAAGAAGGGCTTGAAGCGTGGCATGATTAAGCCTTCGATGCTCGACATTTCGGTGAAGACGAAGCAGAAGGACATCAATCAAGTACGCATCGTTCCGCGCAAAGGCTTCTACGTCGTGGAGGCCGTGTACGAGCAAGAGGAGAAGCAAGCGCCAGTCAATCCTGCCTATTACGCTGGCATAGACATCGGAATGAACAATCTGGTTGCGCTAACATCAAACAAACCCGGCTTCAGGTCGGTAGTAGTTAACGGGCGTCCAGTGAAAAGCATCAACCAATGGTACAACAAGCGCAAGGCAGAACTACAGAGCCAGCTAAGACGCAAAGGCACAACGAAGCGCATGGAGCGTATGACGAACAAGCGCAACAGGCGTATCGATCAGTATATGCACACTACCAGCAAGCGGATTGTCGATCTACTGGTAAAAGAGGGCATAGGCGTACTGGTGATCGGTAAGAACGATGGCTGGAAGCAAGAGGCGAATATGGGTAAGCGCACCAGTCAAAACTTTGTCCAAGTTCCTCATGCTCGTTTCATTGCCATGTTAACCTACAAGGCTGAACTGGTAGGCATCACCGTGAAGGTCACGGAGGAGTCCTACACGTCAAAGGCTTCGTTGCTGGACCTGGACCCGTTGCCAGTTCGCAACAATGGCAATGAAAAGCACAAATTTTCCGGCAAGAGGATCAAGCGTGGACTCTACCGCGCATCTGATGGACGGAAGATTAACGCCGACATCAACGGGTCAGGCAACATTATCAGAAAAGTAGCCCCTGATGCTTTCTCGGAAGTGGAGGGGGTAGAGGATGGTAAAGCGGTGCTTGCATCGCTGGTAGTCCATCCAGTGAGGTTAGTCGTTGTCCCCTCACGAACCCAGAAGGCTAGCAATGGCGGAAGCAAGCGATCAAGAGAACGCTAGAAAACGCTATGAAACGCTATGTTTTTTGGAACTATAGCACATGGAACCAGAAGAGTACGACTCAGCAACCGACCCACGCAATCCTGATAATCATCAGGAACACCAGTTCTGCACTGACCCCAACTGTGCCGATAAAGAAGACCCAGATGAGATTGCTCTACTGGGAGCCTTTTATGACGAGGGGCCGGTCTCCGCCGGGGATGCCGACAGGATCTATCGTGGAGGGACGATCTAATGGCTAGAGATCTTCCACCCCATCCTCTCACGGAAGAGCCGACAACCTTAGAAGAAGAGTACGAGCAGCAACGCGTCGACTCCCTCCCGGTCTCTCAGCAGGCGCTCGTTGCCTTGCACCATGTCGATCAATTGGAAGCTACCCCATCCTACGTCGAGGGGCAAGCACAAGATTTTGTTCAGTTGTGTGACGCTCTCGGCATCGTATCGCAATCTAAGTGATCATACCACCAGGGCAGCATGGTGAGATTATGCTGCCCCCTTCACACCAGCCTCTTTGCCGAGGAGGTTGATGCGAGGGAAGTTCCCTCGGAAAATAGCACAAGCTAGAAAGGCAGAATGCCAATGGATGGCGCAAAAGAAGTAGAAGTCATTAACGAAGCCATTGAAGGCGGGAAAAGCCTGACAACGCCAATCTGGAAAGGCGTTTACACTCCTGGAAGCCAGTTCCAGGTGGTGTATGCGCTCGGACCGCAGTTACTGAAAGTTCAGCTTCCCGATGCGGATGAAAATAGCTGGACCAAGGAAATCGAGGTAGATAGCACCGAATGGAAGGTGCTCGTTGCCCGCACGCGGCAATAGGAGGTGTCCCTCGAATAGCCGAAAGGATCAACGGCTCTATGAGAATATGCATTCGGTTTCAGCCAGAAGAGCACACTCCGCAAGCTGGCGAAACGATCACGGTCACAGGAGGGTTGAGCGGCCTCGATTATGAGGTTCGCATTCATCGGGTTCTCTCCGGAGAGACCAATTCGGATCAGACGAAATCGGTGTGGGTCGAGGGCGTACGACGCTATCTCGATTCAGCAGATCGTGAAGTGGAACACACAGCGGAAATGATTGCACTGCTTGAGCAGAACGGGCTCCATGCGAACAGTTGGGTCTATGGCTCCTATTGCCGCCCGTTAAGTGGAACATGGTTTCGTGTGCCAGGGGCAACACTGGTTCAGACTGGACACCATGACCCGTACACGTACGCCGTGGTTGCTCAACGATTGTCTCGTGAGGATGTCAATGCCAATGAGCTGGATCTGGTCTCACGACCTACAAGAGAGAAGTAGTGGAGCATTTGAAATGCCAATATCACTTTCAGAAGCAATCCGTGAGGGTGCTAAGCTACGCCCTCAAGCATTCGGGTTTATGTTCAACAAACGAGATGGGGTGTGGTGTAGTTGTGCGTTGGGTGCAGCTCGTGAGTACGTTTTCGGTACTGGCCCTGGTACTGCCACAACCAGTGCTAATGATGTGACTGCTCTTGCTCAACAGTGTGATGTTGACCTCAGCCAATGTTGTACTGATCCTCAAGAGCAAACCTTTACGATGCTCCATACGATTATTCTCCGCTTGAATGATGAGTACCATTGGACACGCGAGCAGATTGCTGATTGGTTGCAAACTATTGGACAGTAGTACTGTTCGTAGGCTATTCAACCTGGCATCCTGTCGGAAAGGAAAGCAAGAATGGATCTAGAGACACTGGTTATCAAAAATCTCCAAGAGATACTCAAGACACTTGAGGCGATGACCCCGTTACCAGAAGTGGGTTCACCGGAGGCAATAGCAGATCATGAAGGGTGGATGAAACGAAGTGAGCAGATCAATGATATCGCACGAAAAGCGACTGCGCTTGCGCTTATGACATTGCCATCTGGCGTGGCAGAGATCTACAACGCGGTAGAAGCGCGAAAATATACGCTCCTGCTCAATCGCTGACGGTCAAATAGAGTATCACACAACCAACATCTACCCCATCGAGAAAGGCTTGTTTTCTATGAGTGAATTACAACAGCA
>WNFX01001870.1_pt1 | contig 21357 bp, 20 predicted proteins | sample 5400111 | NCBI WGS metagenome assembly WNFX01 (sample SAMN13153363, study PRJNA577476) | soil metagenome | isolation source: 40 cm soil or saprolite under grassland replicate 1 | place: USA:California | collected 2016-06-15 | reverse complement strand
CCGGGCGCTGCCTCGGCCGGCCGCGGCTCGGCGACGGCGGGCACCATCTGCGCCGGCGCCGCCGGCTCGCTCCTCTGCGGCGTCTCGGGAGTGTCGCCCGCACCGCTCGGCGCGACGGGAGCCGCGACCTCCATGGATCGGATGAGCTCGGGCAGATCGGACGCCTTCGCGTCGTCGCCGGCTTGAGCGGGCTGCGCCTCGGTCGCCACGAGGTCCGCGCGAGGCCCCGTCATCGGCGCCGGAGGTATTGCCACCTGGGCAGCCTTGCGGTCGTCGGTCGCGGGCCAAGCCGGCGTGGTTGCCTCAGCTTGCGGCGCCGCGTCAATCGCATCGATTGCCGCGTCCGGGATTGTCGCCTGCGCCAGCACGATTGCCGGCACGACATCGCGCCCGTCGGTCCTTCCGTCCATCGCGATTGCGGGCGCGGGCGGTTTCGGCTTCGGCGCGAACAGCTTGGGATGCTCGAATTCGACCGGGGCGAGCTCGTGGTGAGCGACGATGACTCGTACGCCGAGGTTGGTGATGGGCCACAGCTTCTGCGCGAAGTCGTGCGACATGCGAATGCAGCCGTGCGAGGCCGGATAGCCCGGCAGCACGCCTTCGTGCAGCGCCACCCCCGACCAGGTGATGCGCTGCATGTATGGCATCGGCGCGTTGCTGTAGAGGTTGGAGTGGTGGTAACGGTCCTTTTCGATGATGCTGAAGACGCCCGTCGGCGTCGGACGGCCGGGCACGCCGGTGGAGACCGGCCCCTGCGCCACGCGCACCCCATTGCTGAAGAGCGTCACTTTCTGGGTGCCGATCGACACGACGATCTGCAGCGGACCTTTCGGCATTTGGCCAAAGCCCGCATCCTTCTTAGGCTCGGCCTTGTCCTTTCTCGTGGGCGCAACCCTGGCCTTGCGAGCGGGCCTTGCCGCCGCCGGCGGAGCGTACCAGCCGTCGTACCAGCCGTAGGGCGCGCCCATCCCGGGCGTGGCCGCGTCCGCTGAACTCGCCCAGCCCAGAAGGCAGCCCCACGCCGCGCCCAAGACCAGCGCGATGCGCAGCGCCTCAAGCCGACAACGGCCGGGTGCCAGCGGGGCGGTCCCCGTGAATTTCACCAAGCGGTTCTCCTGATTGTTGGATTTTCAGGCAGCTCCGGGTTTGCCCATGCTCCCTGTAGACATAGGTGTTGCGCGCGCGAAGTCGATGAACTCGTCGGCATCGCAAGACGCGCGACGTCGAGGCTCTTCTGATTCGGTAAACAATCGCTAAGCCGGCGCGCTCGCAGAGAGCCGCCAATCACTCGGTTGAGGTAACGGAGTAAACCGATCGAAGGGTTCGCTCAGCTCTCGAGCGCGCGGGTGGTATCGTCGAACAGGTCTTCGACCTCGATTTTTCGCGGAATGAGTCGCTGCTGCAGCGCGTAAGTGATGATGGTCTGCAGCGCCGGCCGGCAGGCCTTGAGGCCGAACGGAAGAAAATCGATCGCGCCCGCCTTGGGCAGCCCGGTGGCCTTCTTGGCTTGCAGCAACAACCGGTAAATTTCCTTCACCGTTTGCGGGTTCGACTTTGCGAGTTTTTCCGTCACCACCACCATGTGGTTGATCGGCACCACCTTATGCCGCGCGTACCATCTCTGCGCCGAGGACTCGGCATCCGGGATCAGGCTTTTCAACGTGGGGTCATTGGGCAGGTCGGCGCCGTAGATTGCGGCGTCGAGCTCGCCCGCGCGCAGCATTTTGAGGAGATTCTTGTCGGCGCCCGCGCGTTCGACGCGCTCCGGCTCGTGGTACTCGGCGACGTGGCCATCTTCGAACGTGACCCAGCGCACCTTGTCGAGGTCGACGCCATAGTCGTTCTCGAGGATGCCGCGCACCCACACCGCCGTGGTCTGGCTGTAGGAGCGAACGCCGATGCGTTTGCCGGCAAGCTCGGCCGGCGTGAGCGGGCGCGCCGCGTTGCACAGGATGGTGCCGTGCTGGAACCGCCCCATCATGGTCGCAGGCATGAGAACGAGCGGCTTGCCGTAGGCCTTGGCCTGCACATAGGTCGCAATCGCCATCTCGCTGACGTCGAACTTGAGCTCGCGCACCATGGGCTTGAAGAACCGGTTCGCCGGCTTGATGTCGGAGAAGGCGAACGCGACGCGCGGCGAGTTGATCTCGCCGCGCTTGAGCGGCAGCGTGTGCGGGTAATCGTCGAAGGCCGCGCTCAGCGTGGTAACATGAGTGTCGACGCTCATGAGCTCATTCCTTGCAAAGCAGACGGGCACGGCGCCCGATCCATTCTGGAACATTTTCCGGGCCTGACGCGAGCGTCTTGTAGGGCACTCCAGCTCTAGGCGCGCAAACCTCGGGGGAGGGCTATCATAGCGCCGCGCCGGCAATCGATGGCGCGATCCGGAATGAGGAAATCACTGCTATGCTGTCACAGCCATCACAGGCGCGATGCCCATGACGCTGATCCTCTCCAACGACGACGTCGAGAAGCTCCTCACGATGCATGAATGCATCGCGGTCATGGAGGAGGCCTATGTCGAATTGGCCGATGGACGCGGTGTGTCGCGCACCCGCTCCGACTGCTTCACGCCCACGGCGCAGGCGGACGCGCTCTACAGCCTCAAATCCATGGACGGCGTGGCTCCGAAGTTCGGCGTCGGCGCGGTCCGCATCAACTCCGACATCATTACTTGGCCCAGGCGCGGCAACACCATGCGGCGCGAGAAGGTCGCGGCCGCGCCCAACAACCGCTATGTCGGACTGGTGCTGCTGTTTTCGGTGGAGAACGGCGAGCCGCTCGCGATCCTGCCCGACGGCGTCATGCAGCGCATGCGCGTCGGCGCCGCCAATGGGCTCGGCATCAAGTACCTTGCCCGCAAGAATGCGAATAGCGTCGGTATTCTAGGCTCCGGCTGGCAGGCGGGGGCGCAGCTGATGGCCGCCTGCGCCGTGCGCGACATCGAGACGATCCGTTGCTTCAGCCCCAATCCGCAAAGTCGCGAAGCCTTCGCCCTGGCCATGCGCGCGGTGCTCGGTGTCGAAGTCATGCCCGTCGGCCTGCCGGAGGAGGCGATCCAGGGCGCCGACATCGTCATGTGCGCGACCAATTCCATCGATCACGTTTTTTTCGAACGCTGGATCGAACCCGGGATGCATCTGAGCTCGATCAAACGGCCGGAAATCGAGGTCAAGGCCGTCAAGCGCGCCGATCGCGTCATCATTCACTGGAACGATCCGACTCCGATCCACGTCGCCGCCAAGGACGTCGTGATCGAGGAGAAGGTGGCGGGCCGCGGATGGCAGCTGGCCGAAGAGATCGACTTCGACAAGCTTCCGACCTTGCCGCAGCTCGTCGTCGGCCGGGTCGAAGGTCGCAAGTCGGACGCCGACGTCACCTGCTTCATCAACAATATCGGACTCGGCTATCAATTCGCGGCCGCGGGGTCCGTAGTCTACCGCAAGGCGAAGGAGTGCGGCCTCGGCCATGACGTGCCGACCGACTGGTTCACCGAGGACGTGCATCCCTAATCCGTGAGGTGGGTCCGCACCGTCCCCACAACGGGGCCTCGCCGGAACATTCCAGCGTTTTGGCCGTTTATTGAACAGCGTTGCGCGCAGATCGCAGAACGCGGCGCGCGCTGCGACAATGACGGAGCACTGCCATGCTTGGTTGGGCTTTGACGTTTCTGGTCGTTGCGCTGATTGCGGCCGTACTCGGCTTTGGCGGGATCGCAGGTTTCGCGGTCGAGATCGCAAAAATCATCTTCTTCGTTGCGATCATCCTGTTCGCGATCTCCGCCGTCGTCGCCCTCATTCGGGGCCGTTCGCCGACGGTTCCTTGAGTAAGCTTCCGCATAGTTTTCAGGCGCGCGCGTGCTTTCGCCCGGGTTTGGCCGGGCGAGAGCTTCTTCCTTGTCCTGAATTGATGCCGGATGGCGCGAGGCGGTTCAGCCGCGCCCGCCCGCGGACAGAATTGCGCGCGTCGTATGATCCGGACCGAAGTCGTCGGCACCGTCGATGGAGAGCAGGTCCGACAGCCGAGTGCGTGCACGATTGACCCGGCTCTTGATCGTTCCCACCGCGCAATCGCAGATGGCGGCCGCCTCTTCATACGAGAAGCCCGATGCGCCGACGAGGATCAGCGCTTCCCGCTGGTCCGCCGGCAGCTTGCTGAGCGCCACGCGGAATTCCTCGAATTCCACCCGACTGTGCTGTTCGGGATGCGATTTCAGGCTCTCGGCATAGCTTCCGTCGGTGTCCTCGACTTCGCGACGGCGCTTGCGATATTCGGAGCGGAACAGGTTGCGCAGAATGGTGAACAGCCACGCCGACATGTTCGTTCCCGGTTGGAACGAATCGATATTCGCCATGGCACGCAGCAGAGTTTCCTGCACCAGGTCGTCGGCGCGATCCACATTGCCGCAGAGCGAGATGGCAAACGCGCGCAAGCTCGGCACCGCTGCGAGCATCGCGTCACGTACGGATGATCGCATCGTCATGATCTCGACCCCTTGTTGTCGAATGCCTTGGCCCTAACGAGATGATCGTCCTCCCGCCCGCTTTGCCCGCGCATCGTCTCGGCGACGCCAACGTCTTTGTCGAACTGGTCCAGCAGGTGCTTGAACCGGTCGGGGACGCCTTGGCGCAACACCTCGTCGTAGACGCGCTGAAGGATGTCGCCCAGCCTTCGCTGGTCCTCGCGGCTGAGGCGCCCCCCAGCCTTTCTCACTTGCGCGTCGGTATGCATGCTCGCCTCTGACCTCGGGGGCTTGGGTTGCATCGCGTCCGGCCGCACAGCCTTTTCCCCCGCCATGGCCGCCCGAACCGGCTTGCGTTCGCTCATTCTCTTGTTCCCGGGCGAAATCCCCCCGCCCGGGCCCCTCAGTGCTTTATCTCAGCATAACGTGACGCAGAACGGTTCGTTCCGTGACATGGAACTTTTTTCCCGCAAACCTGTTTTTGCCGCGTAAGCTTAGCAATCAAACGGGAGGGTTCCGTGCCCAATTCGTCCGCTGCGGTAGCCCAATACCTGCCATTTTTGCGACGTTATGCAAGAGCCCTGACCGGAAATCAGGCGTCCGGGGACGCCTATGTCGCTGCCACGCTCGAGGCCTTGATCGCGGATCGCGCCGTGATCGAAGACCCCAGGGGGCCGCGTGTTGCCCTCTATCGCCTATTCACAAAAATCTGGAACTCGGTGGCGGTCAACGGCGCCGCCACCTCCGGCGAAGGCGTGCTCCCTGGAGAGCAAAAGCTCGCCAACATCACGCCCCTCCCCCGCCAGGCTTTTCTCCTGGTCGCGCTCGAAGGCTTCTCGGAGCCGGATGCCGCGCGTGTGCTCGACATCGATGTGATGAAGCTACGCGGGCTGGTCGAAGAATCCGGTCGCGAGCTTGCGGCCGAGATCGCAACCGACGTTCTGATCATCGAGGATGACACGTTCATCGCGATGGAGCTCGAAACCCTGGTGGAAGGTCTCGGCCACCGGGTGCTCGGTGTTGCGCGCACCCACGCGGAGGCTCTCGCGCTGACCAAGAACAAGCGGCCCGGGCTGATTCTCGCGGACATCCAGCTCGCCGACGGCAGTTCGGGGCTCGAGGCGGTCAACGAGTTGCTCGCATCTTTCGAGGCGCCGGTGATCTTCATCACCGCCTATCCCGAGCGCTTCCTGACCGGTGAGCGGCCCGAGCCGGCGTTCCTGATCGCCAAGCCGTTCCAGCCGGCGACGGTCTCGGCGGTGGCGAGCCAGGCGCTGTTCTTCGAGCGCACGGCAAAACGCCGCGACCGGCGCGTCACGGCGTAACTGCAAAGCGGTCAGCGACGGCAGGCGGCGTCAACGACGCCGAGGGCGAGTGCGTTGATGGCGGGGGCGGCTAGCGCGGCGCTGGCTCGCCAGGCCGACGAGAAGTCCAACGCCAACCGCAACTGCAAGCGTGACCAGCGGGCGATGCTCGACCTCGTTGGACAGGCGCCGCAGCGCAGCGTTGCCGAGCTTTGCCGCCTCGCTGCCGATTTTCGCCGCTTCATCGCGCATGGAGTTGGCACCGCCGCGAAATCGTTCGGCCATGCCGTTCAACGCCGAAGCGATGGTCTCGCCGACCCGGTCGGCGGCCTGCGCAGCGCTCGCCGCGGAGCGGCCGCCGACGCGCTCGAGTTGCCGCTCCAATGCGCGCAAGCGCTGCTCGATCTCACCGAATTCGGCGGAGATCGCGCGAGAATATCCCGATCGAGGAAACATGCTTTCACCCAGCGCCGACGCCTGCGGCAGGGTTGTCGTCGTCAACTCACGCTCTTGAGCCAGCTGTCGATTTGGCGCTCGGCCTCGTCCTTAGCCACCCCGTAGCGCTGCTGAAGCCGGCCGGTGAGTTGCATGCGCTTACCCTCGATGACGTCGAGATCATCGTTGGTGAGCTTGCCCCACTTCTGCTGAACCTTGCCTTTGAACTCTTCCGATTGCCTTCGACACGATCCCAATTCATCACTCCGCTCCTGTTTGCTTCGTCCCCGTCGCTGGAATGTCCAGCCGGAGAACCCAGCGCGCCAGCAAAAGTTCCGATGCGCGATGCGGGCTCCAACGCCGTGCCGTCCCTGCAAAAGACGGGGGCGTAGCCGACCTCTGTGTCGACTACGCCCTAGCTAACCGGCCGAGCACGGGGAGGGGGAAATGGGCGGCCGGCTACCCCTGACAATGCGTGTCGCGTCGATTGGTTCCTGGGGATCGGCCGGAACGCCGAAGACGCGGCAATTGGAACAGCGAATTTCTCAACGCTGGCATTGCCGCAAACGCCCCTGCCGCGAGCCATCGCCGGCCCTATCCCGGCTTGGAAGCCTCGCCCGGTCCGGCGGAGAAACTCATTTTCTGCCAAGGCGTTAGCCGCAGGAGCCATCCCGGTCGACACCTCTGCACAAATCCCAGCGCGACGGATGAACCTAAGCGAGGGTTAGCGCGACTAATGGGGACAGGGATCGTGGGGAGCAACCCATGCGGCGTTATTCGGGATATCTCGTCGGCTGCGGCGGCGCGGTTTTCGCCATCGCGATCTTCCTCGTTGGTCTGGAAGTTTCGTCCACCACCGCTGCGCCGTCGGTCGCGCGGAGCGCGCCAATGGTGAACCGGACGCTCAAGAGCGACCGTATGCCTCTCGTTTCGACCAAGAGCCGCAATGCGGTGAACGGTCCGGCCGAAATGAAAGCCCCGCCGGCGCCCGCGCCCAAGCCCAAACTGCTCGATGGCTGCGAGCCGGTGGTCAGCGCGATCGGACACTCGCCGTTGGCACAGATCCCGGGCCGCTGCGTATCGTAAGCATCCCGGCAGGTCCCCTTCTCGGACATCGAAGCTTTTTTGCGCCCCGCGCGGTCGCGCCGTGCCCAGGGCGCATATGGCCGTCGGCCCGAGAACCCGCCGCCGAAACTGCCGAGCGCCACCGCGCCCCAGCACGGAACCTTCGAAATACCAGCGGCTTATAGAGGGAGACGGGCAATGGAGGCTGCGCGATTTGCTTCTGGCACACTGTCGGCCTGATGGGGGCGGCGATCCCCGTTCGCCGTCCGCTTCCTTGCGCCTGGACAATCACTGTCGGGCCGCGATCTGAACCAGTCGCGCCGCAGGCAGTACCAAGTGAATGAATCCGCTGTGGTCGTCCTCGACGTCTCACGCGTGCACGCAACAAGAAAGGCTGCTTGCAAGCCCCGAGCCAACGTTTGACTCAACCGGACCCGAAGGAAGAATTCGCATGCACGGTCCCTTCGTCGAACTGCTGCGTTGCCAGCGCGCCCGGAACCTCCGCTGCGGATCAAATAGAACCGTCGCACCGTGGATGTGAAAGTGCCTCAAGCGCAAGACAAAGGTGAAACGGGCGACACTCCTGTTTGCGAACGAGCGTCGCCTTCCCCTTCCGATCTTGAGTCGTTTCGATCGGCGCTCGATGCCGGCCGCGTCGGCCTATGGTCGTGGGATCTTCGATCCCATCAGATGGCATGGTCGACCAACCTCGAAGACTTCCACGGCCGTCCCGAGGGCACTCTCGAGGGCACGCTCTCGATCGTCCCGCAGGACTTGGAAGCGCAGGACGCGACAGGCGTGCTGGCGGCGATCTGCAAAACCTTGCAGACGCACGAGCCGTGTCGTCTGGAGTACCGCCTGCCGGGACGATCGGAGCACGAGGAGCGCTGGTTCGAAGCCTCAGTCACCGCCATCGTGCAGGACGGCGCGGCGGTGCAACTGCTCGGCATGTGCCGAGACGTGACCGAACGCCTGCGCGTCAATCGCGAGGTCCGTGTCCGTGCGCGCCAGCAGGAGACCCTCGCGCGGCTCGGCGAACGGGCGCTGACCGAAGGCGACTTGCAGAAATTCCTCAACGAAGTGGTCACCACTGTCGGCGAGATTCTCGACGTCGAAATGGCGAAAATACTCGAACTGGTCCCGGGCGATGCCGAGCTCCTGCTCAGGGCCGCCATCGGCTGGCAAGCGGGGCTGGTCGGCACCGCCAACGTTTCGACCGGCCGCGACACGCAAGCCGGCTATACGCTCGCGTCCGGCCGCCCGGTGATCGTGGAGGATCTGGCGTCGGAGACCAGGTTCACGGGCGCGCCGCTGCTGAAACAGCACGGTGTCGTGAGCGGGCTCACCACGCCGATCGCGGGGCGCGATGGCCGCGCCTACGGCGTGCTCGGCGCGCACACGGCTAAGCGGCGCAAGTTCAACGACTACGACGTGGCATTTCTCGCGGCGGTTGCGAACGTGGTGGCAGGCGCCATCCAGCGCCGGCAACTGGATCAACGCCATGAACTGATGATCCGTGAGTTGCGCCACCGCTCCGGCAACCTCTTTTCACAGTTGCTTGCCCTGTTCTCGCAGACCGCCAAGAATTCGCGCGGTGTCGCCGACCTTGTGGCCAAATACGAGGCCCGCGTTCTGGCGCTGGCGAATGCCCATCGCCTCATTACCGAGGGCGGCTGGAAATCAACCTCGCTCAGCGAGCTGCTCAACACGCTGCTCGCTCCGTTCCTCGACCGCATCTCGTTCAGCGGACCCAACGTCTTCCTCGAGCCCGATCCGACCTTCGGGCTCAGCATGGCGGTGCACGAGCTTGCGACCAATGCCAGCAAGCACGGCAGCCTTTCGAGCGCGTCCGGCCGCGTCGTGCTGTCCTGGTCGGTCACGCGTACGCAGCAAGGCCTCACCCTCGTCCTCGATTGGAAGGAAAGCCGCGGGCCCGCGCCCAGGCGGACGCGGCGAGCGGGTTTCGGCTCGCGGCTGATCAACATGGTGATCGAACGTCAGCTCAACGGCCAGGTGGAGCAATCCTTCGCAGCGGAGGGATTGCATGCGCGGCTGACCGTTCCCCTCACCCATGAGCGATGGCCGGGCGGCGCGCGCTCACCGTCGCGCACCGACCTGCCGTAGCGGGGCCAACCGAAATTCGGTCCTATTTCTTCTTTGCGTCTTGGTAGGGATAGATGATGTTGCCGGTCTTATATTCCGGCGGCCACAGGATGACCTGGTGCGTGGTATCGCGGAACTGCGCGAGATCGTTCCCGCTCACGCCCTGAAATTGGGTGAAGAACTGCCGTGACTTCGTCCATTCGCCGTCCTTCCCGAATGCGATTTCGCCGGCCACGGTCGAGAATTTGTGGGCATGGATGTAGTTCGCGAGCTTGTCGTGGTCGAGGCTTTTCGTCGCCTCGACCGCTTGCGCCAGCACCTGGCCGGCGGCGTAGGCGAAGGGCGTAAACCCATAGCCCAAGGGATCGATGCCGAGCGAAGGCGCCTTGGCCTGATATTTGTCCAGCATCGCCTTGAGGCCCGGGAAATCGAGCGTCGGCGCGGGGATGAAACTTTCCATGATGACCAAGCCGTTCATCAGCGGGCCGAGCTGCACCTTGATCGGCGTGGCGAGCAGACCAATCATCGCCCCGCCGAACATCTTCGCGTTCAAGCCGATCTCGTTCGCGGCGCGCACGATCCCCACCGTATCGGGCGGATAGGCGCAGGCGAAAACGAGATCCGGATTGGTCGCCTGAATAGCCCGCACGATCGGCACCATGTCGGTGGTGCCCGGGGGATAGCTCTTGTCGTAGACGATTTCGAAGCCGCCGGCCTTGGCATTCTCGCGCGCGCCGTCGCAGGCGGTCTTGCCGAATTCGGCGTCGGCCGCGATCAGCGCCACGGTCTTGGGCTTCGGCGTCTGCGCGGCCGCAATCTCGAACCAACCCCTCGAAAAGGCCAGCGTCCCTTCATCGCCGCCCGGCACCATCGAGAAATATCTCGAATAGTTGAATTGGCGATTGACGTTCACGCCGAGCATGCCGATCGTCATCTTGTTTGCCTGCATGATCACCGGCATTGCCGGCGCGATCATGTTGGTGGCATAGGGCCCGATCAGCAGGTCGACTTTGTCGACGCTGATGAGCTTGGTGTAGATGCCGGGCACGTTGTTGGGATTGCTCTGGTCGTCGTAATAAACGAGCTCGACGGGACGTCCCAAGAGTCCGCCTTTGGCGTTGACGTCGTCGCGCCAAATTTCCAGCGCCAGGAGATTTTGCTTGCCATTGGGCGCAACCGCGCCCGTCAGCGCCATGCTGAAGCCGACCTTGATCGGATCGGCCGCGCGCGCCGGCGCCATGGCGCCCAGGACGACGGCGAACAAAATTGCGAGCAAGGCGCACGAAACGGCGCCTCGTGTGGTGGCAAACATCGGCTGATTCCTCCGCCCGCGCCGGTGACGGCAGCGACCGCTTGGCGCTTCGCGCTTCTGGTCGCATCGGCAAAGTCTAACGCGGCCCGCTACGGCGCGACACCCTCTTCATCACAGGCGGCTGATTTGCCGCGTCCGCCTGACCAAGAGGTCACGGCATCATCGGTGATGCCTGAAGGCGCATGCCCGAATCGCGGTCGAGTCCGAGAATGCGGCATCCTCCATGTCAGCGACCCAGAACCGCCCAAATACGGCCTCATCCGTGGACGCAACCGGGCCTTCCGTTCCTATCGCACCGTGTGCCGGATTGCAGAGCTGCCGATTCGAGAAATTTTGAAGAAAATTCGAATCGAGGCTGGCTTCAGGTCCCTCGTAAAACATCACCGAAAAGCGGCCCGCTGACCGCCGCAAGGCCGGATTCAGGTACCGTCGTTTGCAAAACCGCGATCCGGACGGCTTCTGCGGCTCGAGTGCGTGCTATTCGTGCAACACTCTCCCGAAAAGGATCAACGGTGCAGGCGTTACAGGCGCTTTTTGGTTGTGTCGTGAGTGCGGTTAGAGCATCGTTAATCGTGCAGCGGTGGAAACCGCTCTGGCTAAGTGGTGATGGAAAGAGGGGGGCGTCCCTCTTCGGTTGCTTCATCTCTGGGGCTTCCGGAAGGCGATGCTGCCAGACACAAGGGGAATAGTCATGATGAAGATCGTTGTACTCGCTACGGCTGCATCCTTGGCCATGCTGAGCGCTGCCGCCGCCGCCGACCTGCCGCGTAAGGAGCCGCCGCCTCCGGCGCCTCCGGTTGGCAAGGCTCCGATCGGCAAATATCCGGTCGGCAAGTATCCAGTCGGCAAATATCCACAGCCCGTTGTGACCAAGGGCTAACTCACAGTGTCACCGACGGGGTGCTCGCGCGCAGAATCGTCGCGAGCACCCCCCGGACATTGTCTCCAGCAGTGCAAAGCGCCGACCGCTTCAGCCGTTGCTGAAGTGATCATGATTAGGGGAGCCACCAATGCGACATCTCCGGACGAAGAGGCGCGGCCTCGCCTTCAGGGTGGGCTTGTATGCCGTCGCGCTCGCCGCGGGGCTGCAAATTCAGGCGGCCAGCGCGCAGGACAAAGCCGCCGCGACGCCGACCAGCGCCAAGCCGCAGACAGCGACCAGGGGCGTCTATTACGTCGATTTCCGCGCGCGGACCGCCGCCAGCTATGGCCATGCCTTCGTGTGGTATGGACGCGCCGACCAGAAGCAGATTGAAGTCGCCGGCCTCCATCCCGCTTCCGAGAGCGTCATTCCCTATATCATCGGGCACGTTCTGCCGGTCCCGTCCGAAACGGGCAAGAGTTACGGCGACCTCGACGACGAGTATTTGACCGCGAGCTACCGCATCTACATGAACGAGGCCGAGGCACAGCGGGTGTTCGCCTACATCAAGCGTCTACAGTCGACCTCGCCGCTGTGGAACGCCGCCACCTATAACTGTGTCGCGTTCATCCAGGACATTGCGCGATACATGGGCCTGAAGGTTCCCGGGAATCACTTGTTGTACCCGGAGGACTGGGTCAACCGTCTCAAGGAGCTCAATGGCGGACGGCGCTATATGTCGAGTCCCGCGGTCGCGCAGGCCTCTTCCAAGCCCTCCGCTTCGGCGCAGAAGCCTGCGACCTCTGGATACGCATCGGCCAGCTATTGACACGTCGCTGACTGAGGTTAGCGCAGCTTAGAGCGGAGGCGTGAACGCCTCCGCTTTTGCGTTGGAGCAGCGAGCCCCGGCAACGCGGAACTTTTCCGATCCGCGACAGGGTCTTGCCCGCGGTCCGCCTCCAAATTTACCGCGAGTTCCGGCCTTTTTCGCAGCGCACTGCCATGTTAAAGTTGCTGCGATTGATGTATGCATCTCCGGCGCGTCGGCGGGGAGCGGGATTTATCGGCATGGTGGGTGCATTGGCGCAGCCAAAGCGGCGCTTCCAGCTCGTTCTGATCAAGCCGTCGCATTACGACGACGATGGCTACGTCATCCAGTGGGTGCGCGCGTACGTCCCCTCGAACACGCTGGCGGTTCTCTACAGCCTGGGGCGCGATTCGGCGCAACGGGCTGTGCTCGGAGACGACACCGCCATCGACATCGCGGTGATCGACGAGATCCACACGCGCGTCAAAATCGGGCAGCTGCTCGCTCGGTTTCGCCGCCACGGCGGGTTCGGCTTGTTGGGAATCGTCGGCGTGCAGTCGAATCAGTACCCCCGCGCGCTCGATATCGCCCGCCCGTTCCGCGCGGCGGGCGTGCCGGTGATGATTGGCGGATTTCACGTATCCGGCTGTCTCGCCATGCTGCCGGAAATGCCGGACAACCTTAAGCAAGCGCTCGACATGGGCGTCAGCTTGTTTGCCGGCGAGCTGGAAGGGCGGATGGACCGCATCCTGCAGGACGCAGCGAACGGCACGCTCGAGCCGATCTACAACTACCTCAAGGACCTGCCGTCGCTCGAATCGGAGCCGACCCCGATCCTCCCCGTCGAGCATTTGAGAAAAACCTTCCAGGCCTTGGCCAGCTTCGATGCCGGCCGCGGCTGTCCCTATCAGTGCTCGTTCTGCACCATCATCAACGTGCAGGGCAGGAAATCGCGGCGCCGTTCGGCCGACGACGTCGAGCGGACGATCCGCGAGCACTATGTCGAGGGCATCCGGCACTTCTTCATCACCGACGACAATCTCGCCCGCAACAAGGATTGGGAGCCGATCTTCGACCGGATCATCGCGCTGCGCGAACGCGAGAACATGAACATTCGGCTGATGGTCCAGGTCGACACGCTGTGCCACAAGATTCCCAACTTCATCGAGAAAGCCGCCCGCGCCGGCACCAACCGCGTGCTGGTCGGCCTCGAAAGCATCAATGCGGCAAACCTGCTCGCGGCGAAGAAGCGCCAGAACAAGATTACGGAATACCGCGCGATGCTGCTCGCCTGGAAGAACGCGGGGGCGATCACCACGGCCGGCTATATCCTCGGATTTCCCTTCGACACGCCCGAATCGATCCGCGAAGACATCGCGATCATCCAGAAGGAGCTGCCGCTCGACATCCTCGAATTCTTCTGCCTGACCCCGCTCCCGGGGTCGGAGGACCACAAGGTCCTGTGGCAGAAAGGCGAGTGGATGCACGAGGACATGAACCTCTACGACGGCGAGCACGCCGTCTCGCATCATCCCAAGATGAGCAAGGACGAGTGGGAGCAGGTCTACCGCTCGGCCTGGGAGATGTATTACACGCCCGAGCACATGGAAACGATCCTGCGGCGCGGCGCCGCCACCAGCTGCAGCATGTCGCGCCTCGTGAGTTTCGTATTCCTGTTCTGCTCGTCGGTGCCGCTAGAAAATGCCCACCCGCTGCAAGGCGGTCTGCTGCGCCGGAAATATCGGCGCGATCGCCGTCCCGGAATGCCGATCGAGCCGATCTGGTCGTTCTATCCGAAATTCGCGTGGGACTTCATGAGCAAATATTCCCGTGCGGTGCGCCTGTTGCTGTGGCTGCACCGGACCAACCGGCGCCTGCAGAGGGACCCGAATCGGTACAAATACACCGATCTGGCGATGACACCCGTGACCGAGGACGAGACCGAGAAGCTCGAACTGTTCACCCACAGCGATGCCGCGCGCCAGGCTGTGGCGCATGCGCATAAGATCGACCAGCTCACCCACGCCCACAAACCCGCGAGGGCCGAAGCCCACGCGTGAAGCAGGGTCGATGCCGCTAATAGATCCCGGGTAAGATGCGCGAGGTGCGGGCCATGTAGCGGCGGTACTCGTCGCCAAAGGTCTCGGTCATCAGCGCCTCCTCGCGCCCGACGCGCAGAAAGAACAGCGTGCCGAAGCCGATCAGGCCGGCCGGCCCTGCGATCCAATTCGGTAGCAGCAAGGCCTGCGCCACCGCCCACAGCCAGAACGCCAAATACATCGGATGCCGCACGCGGCTGTAGACGCCGTTCGTCACCAAGGTGTGCTGGTCGCGCACTTCCAGCGTCACCGACCAATTGCGCCCGAGATCCTTGTGCGTGCTGTGGAACAGCCAAAGGGCGGCCGCGAACACCGCGGCGCCGAGCCATGGCTGCCATGGCCGGAGGGCGTAATCGGCGAAAGCGGGCGCGCTAGCGATGACGTAAATCGAAGGAAGCACGCCCAGCCCGGTGGCCGAGATTGCCATCAGCACGATTTCGCGGCCGCGATCGCTGCGCCGCACTTTCGGCGTGCGCCGCGCGCGACGGCCATGAGGGTACCGGATGATGCACCAGCCGACGACGCCGACAATCCAGATTGCCTTGGCGACAATGAGCGTCATAGTGACGGGTGCGCCACCATGGTGCGCGGCCGCGACGGGTCGCGGCACGTGCCGTCCTGCGCGATAAAATCCAGGAACCCCAGCGGCGATAGCGTCCAGTCGCTGAATGGGAGCGGGCCGCACACCATCAGAAAATAATCGTAAGGCGCGCGCCTGTCGTTAGCCATGACCGAGCGATAGTGCAGTCGCAAAACGCTGCGGCGGGCGCGGGCAAACGTTTCGGGCAGCAGCATATCGTGGATCTGCACGCGTCGGATCACCGGCTTGCCGTCGAGCCGGTCGTCGGGAATGTGCCGCAGCGAGACCGGATCGAATTTGTAGAAGCTGATGGCATCGGCGCGCGATTGATATTCGACCCAGCCGATCGAGGGCTCGGCCACGATGCGCGCGATCTTGCGGCGGAGACCCTGCGCGCGCGGGTGCAGCGCGAATTTCGGGATGGTTGCGCCGATGGTGAGCACGGAAATAGCCGCGCCGCGACGGCCGAAATCGGCGTCCCGCGCCAGGGCGCGGACGAGCACATCGAGCACGAGCATCGCGCCGAGGCTGTGGCCGACGACCACGATTTCGTCCACCGCGCCCTCACGCGCACGCGCGAGCAGCGTCTCGGCAAAACGATCGAGGCGCGCATCGATGTCCGGCCGGCGGCCGTGAATGTAGTCGTGGGCGCAGATCCAATCGTCGAGCAGTTGCTGCACGCGCCAGCGCCGTCCGGGCCAGCGCAGCAGCACGAGAAAGACAGCGATGCCAATTGGTAGGCCGACGGCGACGGCGCTGAGGCCTTCGAGGCCGAGGAACGCGGTCAATAGACGCGCGGCGAGCCATCCACCGGCGGCGAACAAAACGAACGAAAGCATCGGAAACAGGAAAAAGGTGGTGTAGCGCTGGTTCGCGATGATGTAGCGAAACATCGTGCCGGTAACGACGAAGTCGAGATATGCGCGCGCGGCCTTGAAGAGCCGCACCGGGAACGGTCGGGCGAAATCGCCGCGCACGATGTCGTCCCAGAGCAGCGCTTCGTGCACCGCCTCGACCTGCCAGTTGGCAGCCCGCGCGCTGACGGTCCACCAGGCGCGCGACTGCGCGTTCGACTGCTCGAGCGCGGACAACGTGGCGTCGACGTTCCAGGTGCGTCGGAACACGTCGAGCTGGCGCGCGAACCGCCGGTATTGCGCGCTGGCGTCGATCGGGTCGTATCCCGCCACGTGATAGACGTGTCGACGCCGTATCATGCTCACGGCCGCCTATTTCATCATCTCGTCCGGCGGCGTGATGCCCCACAGATTCGAAGCCGATGGGTCCTTGGGCCACACTTTCGGTTTCTGCGGATGGTCGCGGTGCCACGGCCGCGGCTCGAAATAGCCGAGCTCCTCGTTCACCTGATCGAGCTCGGCGAACAGCTCGGTGATCAATCCGTTCGGCGCGCGGTGATAGGCGAAGAGGTTGTGGCCGATGCCGTGCCGGCCCGGCCCCCAGATCAGCTTGTAGCCGTTGAGGCTGAGAAAATCGCACGCGGTCTGCAGGTGGGCCCAATCGCGCAACTCGAATGCGGTGTGAAAATGCCGGTTCGCGTCGGTCTGCATCAGATTGATGGTGTGGTGGTCGCGGCCGCAACGCAGGAACGAGAAGAAATCCGCCATCCAGTCGGACTCGCGAAAGCCGAGCACGTCGCAATAGAACTTTGTCACGTGCTTGACGTCGGTGACGAAAAAGGCGACGTGGCCGAGCTTGTGCGGAACGATTCCCTTGGTCGGAAAGCGCTGGCCCGAGAACGCGTCGCGCTTGAAGACCTCCATCACCGTTCCCTTCGGGTCTTCGAACGTGACCATGTCCGAGATCGAGGGCTCGGGATCCTTCCGGCGCTGGGTTTTGATGCCGTGGCCTTGGACCTGTTTCTCGAACGCGTCGAGATCGTCCTCCGGCGTGATCTGGAAGCCCAGGCGCACGCATTTCGCCTGCGAGCCCTTGCGCAACACCACCGAGTGATGGTCGACGGTCGAGGCGAGATAGACGGCGTCCTTGCCTTTGTCGGTCACCGTGAGGCCGAGCACCTCGGTGTAATATTCGGTCTGCTTGTCGACGTCGGGCATTTCGTAAACGGCGTGGGCGATCTTCTTGACGCGGATCATGGGGACCTCCGTTGTTGCTTGTTTCCCTTGAAAGTCAGGCCTTGGCGCGCGGCAGCGCGCTGACGACGTCGACCATGGCGGCGACATCCTTCTCGCCGAAACCCATGGCCATGAACTTGTCGTAGAGCTCGATCGCGCGGTCGAGCATGGGCGTGGCAACGCCCACGCTGGCGGCGAACTCGCCGATCATGTCGAAATAGTGCTGCAAGGCGGACGCCGTGCCTTGCGCGGGAAGGAAGCGCCGCTGCGCCATCCAAGGGGCGCGGATGCCGAACTGGGTCGAGCCGCCGCTGCCGGTGGCGATGGCCTTGATCATCAGATCGATGTCGACGCCGGCTTTCAAGCCCAGCGCCATCGCTTCCGCGGTCGCGGCGATGTTGATGGCCACGAGCAGATTGTTGACGAGCTTCACGCGGCTGGCGGCGCCGAAGGGCCCAAAATAGAGGCAGGAATCGGCAAATCCGCCGACGAAGCGCTCAGCCTTGGCGCAGGCCTCCTTGTCGCCGGCGAGATAGATCACCGCCTTGCGCGCCGATACCATTCCCGGCGTCCCGCTCACCTCGCCGTCGAGAAAGCTCGCCCCCTTGGCCACAAGCGGAGCGACATGACGCTGCTTGTCGGGGACGGGGTGGGACCCAAGCTCGACGATGATCTGTCCGGGGCGCGCCGATTTGATGAGCCCATGGGGACCCTGCACCACCTCCTCGAGCGCTTGCGAGGACGGCAGGCACGAGAACACGACGTCCGCCTGCGCGCCCACGTCGGCCGCCGAGCGGCCGGCAATGCCGCCAACTTTCTCGAACTCGGCGAGCGAGCTGCGGCGGTAGCCCACCACCCGATAGCCGCTCTTGATCAAGTTTTCGCCGATCGGCAGTCCGATCTTGCCGACACCGACGAGTCCGACCGTTTCCATGCTCTCATCCCTCGCTCGTATCTGACGCCGGCGCTCGAGCTTAAGCCAGCTCGAGCGACTGGTCGGAAAAATTCACCTTGATCCCGAGTGAGCCTTCCATCACCGTCCATTCCCGCAACTCGAAGCTGCGCAACCCCTGCACGACGAACGGATCGGCTTCGGCGATCTTGCGCGCCGCCTGCGCGCTCGCTGCCCGTACGATGGTCAGCCCGTCGCCGCGGGTCTTGCCGTCGGCCTCGGCCAACGGACCGGACGCAAACAGCACGCCCTTCTTCTCCAGACCGATCATGTATTCGAGGTGGCGCGGCAAATGCTCGGCGATCTGTTCGGGCGCCGCGCCGCCCTTGGAGAGGACGACGTAGAGCTTTTTACGCAGCATGGTCTTGGTGAGCTCGCGGATGCGCTCTTGCGTCACAGGGTCCCTCCCCTTCGGGCGGCTTATCGCGCCCCGTTATCGCCTTGCACGGCCGCGAGCATGGCGAGACGGCCGGCGGCGATCAAGGATCGCGCGTGCGCCTGAACCCATTCGGTGCCCCTGTTTTCCTGTAAACAACAGGAGAAAAGCAGGAGACCGGGCACAACTGGCGCCTGCGGCTTTCCCGTAAGCTCCAGGATGACAACAGGAAATGCGCGCGACCGGCGGCGAGTGGATGGGCCCGGATTGCCGTCGATAACAGGACGAAACAGGACGAAAACAGGAAACGGGCGCAACCCGCGCTTGCACAACGGCAGTTCGCAAGGCGCCTTGGCGCTGTCGCGCCGACTGCGGTTTTGTTCGAGCACGATTCGAAGTCGGCTCCATCACCCCGATGCAATGACACATGTCGGTGCTTCGCACTCGCATCTCACGATATCAAACAGCCTACGCCAACCGCCCGGCCGCTCATCGCGGCGCGGGACACGCCTTCACCTCGCCGCGCTAATTGTTTTCTTTGCACGGCACGCCCTCAGCGAGCGAGGATTGGCGACCCCTTACCATGGCTTCGAGTTGTAGTCAATAGCTAAATTCATATCGTAGTCGCCGTCTCCTCCTCCTGGTTCGATGCCCTCGTCTGCTCGGCACAGCGAGGCTTGAGCAGCGCATATGGGCCGAGTAGATCGGCCCGTTGCCGCCTGCGGTCTCCGCCGCTCACTGAACCCCACAGCTCTCCTGCTCGTTAACCGCCTGATGAGGACCTAAATGGCGCAACTGCTCTCAGTGAACGTTGGTCTGCCGCGCGACATCGAATGGAAAGGCAAGACCGTGCACACGGCCGTGTGGAAGGACGCGGTCCGCGGTCGCCGCAAGGTAGAGAAGCTGAACATCGACGGCGACGGCCAGGGAGATTTGCAGGGTCACGGTGGCGAGCACCGGGCCGTTCTCGTCTACCAGATCGATTCCTATCGCTATTGGGAAAGGCAGCTCGGGCGAAAGGACTTCGTGTTTGGACAATTCGGCGAGAACTTCACGGTGGAGGGATTGCCGGACGATGAGGTCTGCATTGGTGACCGTTATCGGATTGGCAGCGCGCTGTTCGAAGTGACGCAGCCCCGAGTGACCTGCTACCGGGTTGGAATCCGAATGGACGAGCCGCGCATGGCCGCCCTGCTGGTGGAGCATCACCGACCCGGGTTCTACTTCCGTGTGCTGGAAACCGGCGAAGTCGCGGCCGGGGATGAGATCGTGAAGGTCAGCGATGGTCCGGAGCGCATGAGCGTCGCCGAGGCCGATGCGCTCCTCTATCTGACCGGTCATTCCCGCGCTCAATTAGAACGCGCCTTGCGCATCCCGGCGCTGCCCGCCGGTTGGCGGAGTTCCTTCCAAGCGCTGCTGCAGCAGCGACCTGGGCAGGCAAAGGGAAACCCCGGCCTCGCGGTCGTGAGCCCGCCGCCCGCGTGGACGGGATTTCGCCCCATGCGGGTGTCGCGGATCGACCGTGAAAGTGACAGCGTGTTTTCTCTGGTCCTCGTGTCCGCTGACGGTGAACCCCTGGCGGCTGCGCTACCTGGGCAATTCGTGGTTCTGCGCCTTCATGTGCAGTCCGGCGCGCCGCCGGTCTTGCGCAGTTACTCGCTGTCAGACCTGCCGGGCAGCGGGCATTATCGCGTGACCATTAAGCAAGAAGAAAAGGGCCTTGGCAGTACCTATCTGCGCACTCGCATAAAGCCGGGGAGCGACTTGGAGGTCAGCGCGCCCCGCGGCAGCTTCACGCTCCGTTCGGGCAGCGAGCCGGTCGTGCTATTGAGCGCGGGAGTTGGCGTGACGCCGGTGTTGGCAATGCTGCACGCCCTGGCCGCCGGGAAGTCGAGCCATCCGGTTTGGTGGCTCTACGGAGCACGCAATCGGGAGGAGCATCCATTCCGTGAGGAATCGCGTGCTCTGCTACAAGAATTGAAGCACGGCCACAGCCACGTCCGGTACAGCAGGCCAGGATCAGCCGACCAAAGGGGTGTCGATTTCGACGCTGCCGGGCACCTGGCTGTTTCCGCGTTCGACCAGATCGGCGTTCCGCGTGAAGGCCAATTCTATCTGTGCGGCCCCGCGGCGTTCTTGCGGGAGCTGACCGCCGGCTTAGCAGCGTGGGGTGTGAGCGCCGATCATATTCATACCGAGATATTCGGCACGCTTGATTCGATCACACCGGGGATGAAAGCCGAGACGCATTCTCCGCATTTGCCTGCGGAGCCGGCGGGTTTCGGACCGCAAGTTTCCTTCGCGCGGAGCGGACTCACGTTGCCTTGGGATGCAAAATACCAGAGCCTGCTCGAACTTGCAGAAGCATGCGATGTGCCTGTGCGGTGGTCCTGTCGAACCGGGGTCTGCCACACCTGCGAAACGGCGCTGATTGCCGGCGACGTGGACTACGACCCCGAGCCGCTGGATCCGCCCGCAAAGGGAGACGCGCTGATTTGCTGCTCCCGACCTCGGGGTGAGGTGGTCCTCGACCTATGACGGACGGACAACGGCCTCAGCGGTTCTGTCATCGGGCCAATTGGGGATCCCTGTGATTGTGACGACCGTTCCACGCACCGTGCGCGTCATCGAGCACACGTTGATCCCGTTGAAAGACGGCACGATGCTGGCGGCGCGCAAGATTCAGCAGTCTAAGCAATGCAATCGGAGAAAGGCCAAATGGTTCACGATCCGGCGAACGTTGTGGCTGCTCTATCCCCCTCGGATACAAAGCTCCGTGGCTTGTTGGGGGGAATGTCCGTATTCACGATGATCATGACCATTCCCCAGGTGTTGGCCATATGGGTCGGTCATCAAGCGGCGGGCGTTTCGATCCTGTCGTGGAGTGCGTATCTTGTCTCCGCCGTTCT
>WNFX01007719.1_pt1 | contig 21378 bp, 18 predicted proteins | sample 5400111 | NCBI WGS metagenome assembly WNFX01 (sample SAMN13153363, study PRJNA577476) | soil metagenome | isolation source: 40 cm soil or saprolite under grassland replicate 1 | place: USA:California | collected 2016-06-15 | reverse complement strand
TAACTGTCAGCATCTCTTTCTGGCCATATTACGAGCAGCGCGATATGGCCGACAAGATCGACAACACAGTCAATTACTCGATCGTTGCTGAGGAAACGAAGAATTTTGTGCGAGATCAGTCGGCGAATCTGATCGAGACACTAGCCGATCGGCTGGCAACGCATTTACTGAAAACTTTTCGCATTCAGAAGATCACGGTGGAGTTGCGTAAATTTCCCTTGGAAGACGCCAAGCACGTATCGGTAACCGTAACGCGAACTGCATCTGTCGCCTGAAAGCCCCTGCGACGTAGGGGAAACTAACCACGAATAGACACGAATGGACACGAACTCATTAGAATGACGAAGACCAGAGTCCCGCGAATAACGCGAATGGACGCGAAAAAGGAATTCCAGCAAAAGAAAATCATTCGCGTTAATTCGCGTGATTCGCGGGCAGATATGTTTTCCTGTCTTATTTGCATCATTCGTCGTTGAAAAATGCGAAGAGGAAGATTCAACCAGCCTGCAACAGACGTCGCGCAGCGCTACAGTGAGTCTGTCTCCCTCGATTGGCGACTTTATCGGCACGATATTGCGGGATCGATCGCGCACGCCGCCGCTCTCGCTCGGGCGGGAATCATAACGACAGACGAGCGACAGCAAATCGAGAACGAGTTGCGTGCAATCGAGAAGGAGATCGAGTCCGGCGGATTCAAGTGGGATCAATCACTCGAAGATGTCCACATGAATATTGAAGCAGCGCTCACTAAACGAATCGGAGCTCCGGGCGCGAAACTTCACACTGCGCGCAGCAGGAACGACCAGATTGCGCTCGACCTTCGGCTCTATGTCAAAGCTGAGATCGCGGAAGTGTCAGGCCGTTTGCGAAGTTTGCAGAGTTCCCTGCTCAACCTTGTCGAGCGACACGTTGACGTCGGAATGCCCGGCTACACGCACTCACAGCGCGCTCAACCGATCACTTTTTCGCATTACTTGCTCGGGCAGATGGAGGCATTTGAGCGCGACGCGAATCGGCTTCGTGATTGCCTCACGCGAACAGACGTTCTTCCACTCGGGTCCGGAGCGCTCGCCGGATCGACCATTGTTCTCGATCGCGAACGCATCGCGCGCGACCTCGGTTTTTCGAGCGTCACCCAAAATAGCGTCGATGCCGTCGGCGATCGCGATTTTGTCTGCGAATTTCTTTTTTGTCTCGCCATGCTCGGTTTGCATCTCTCCCGTCTGAGCGAGGACTTGATCATCTGGAGCACGATCGAGTTCGGTTTTCTGGAATTTAGCGATTCCTTTTCCACGTACTCAAGCCTGATGCCGCAAAAGAAGAACCCGGACATGGTCGAACTAACGCGCGGCAAAACTGGCCGGCTTTATGGGAACCTAGTGTCGATCTTGACCACGATGAAAGCGCTTCCTTCTTCCTACAATCGGGACATCCAGGAAGATAAGAAAGCGCTGTTCGATTCTGTCGATACCACCAAAACCGCGCTGGAAGTTTTTGCGGCGATGTTGCCCGAATTGAAAATCAATCGTGAGCGCATGGAGAATGCAGCGCGCGACCCAAATCTTCTCGCGACCGACTTGGCTGAGTACCTCGTGAAAAAGGGAACGCCTTTTCGCGAGGCGCACCACGTCGTTGGAGAGCTCGTTGTGCACTCCATAACGAAAAGCGTTCCACTGGATCAAATCGACATCGCAGAAATGAAAAAGTTTTCGCCACACTTCGGCGATGATGTAGTGAAGATTTTCGATGTCCGCAATTCGCTTGCGCAGCGACGCGCGATCGGCGCTCCGTCGCCCGAGAATATTGCGGCGCAGATCAAGCGCTGGCGCAAACTGCTCGTTTGAACCGGCGGGTAGGTCGACGCCGCAGCGCGACCTTCTACCAGTTTGCCGCTGAGGACAGCGGCCACTACACTTCACTCGTTATGCAAAACAGCTGGGAAACCGTTTCGAGCGAGCGGAATTTCGCCAATCCACATCTTGAAGTTGTGACTGACAACGTGCGAACCCCCTCGCGTTCGCTGCCGCGGGCATGGACAATTGTGCACCGGAAAGCAGCCGTGATCATTGCGCCGATGACGCGGGACGGCAAAATCGTTCTCATTTACCAGGAGCGCATTCCGATTCGCACAGCAATTTGGGAAATGCCATCCGGCCAGATCGATGGCCCTCCTCAAGAAACCGTTGAGCAGGTCGCGCTTCGCGAACTTCGCGAGGAAGCGGACTATGAGCTTGCCAAGGATGGCGAACTCATCGCGCTCGGCCATTATTTTACCTCACCCGGCTTTACGGATGAATGCGGTTATTTCTTTTTGGCGCGCCCTGTGCAGCAGTGCAAGGAGGCATCGGCCGGAGACGAAGGAGAATCGATTCTCGATTGCCGCGAATTTAGCGTGGCGGAAATTCGGCGAATGATCGCCGAGAACGAGATTCGCGATGCCAACACGCTAAGCATTTGGGCGCGGCTCTGGGCGCGCGCTCTTCTCCCGGGCGGGAGCTCTTAGCCTCTCAAAAGCGATGCGAAGACGCCTTGCACTCCCAAAGCCCTTCGAGCGAAATAGGTCCAGCATGTCATTTCCGCTTCGTGTGAGCTCTTGGAGTGCGTACGCGTCCCTCGCGTCGCTTTTCGAGTCGCATTTATTTCGATATTCGATATTCGAATTTCGGATTCTGATCTGATGACGCTACGAGACATTTTCAAATTTCGCGAAGTCCCGGAGAGCGAAACTTCCAAGCCGTTCCTGGAGCACTTGGAAGACTTGCGATGGACGATTGTGAAAATGGCAATCACGCTCGCGGCAGCGATGATCGTTTGCTTCACATTTCGCTCGATGCTCGTGCGAATACTGCAGGCACCGTTGCGCGACGTCGGTTCGCAAATCGGAACACTCAAGGCGCTTGGCATCACAGATTCTATCGTGATCTCGTTTCACTTGGCGTTTTACGCCGGTATCGTTCTCTCCTTTCCGCTGCTGCTTTATTTCGTCGCGGAGTTTGTGCTGCCGGCGCTCACCGCTGTTGAAAAGCGCTTTTTGCTTCCGGCTATTTTAGTTAGCTTCGCGCTCTTCCTTCTCGGTGTGACCGTTTGTTATTTTTGGTTGCTGCCGAAGACGATCCTTTTTTTCTTTCGCGACACCGAGTCACTCGGCTGGGCGCCCACCTGGACGGTGCAACAATATTATTCCTTTGTGACGCGATTTACGATCGGCTTCGGGCTGGCTTTCGAATTGCCGGTAGTAGTGCTGGCGCTGGTTCGATTTGGATTGATATCTTACAGGTTCATGGCGCGCACACGACCTTACGCCGTGGTGCTGATCTTTATTCTGGCGACGATCATCACGCCGACACCAGACATTCTGACCTTGATCGCGATGGCGCTTCCGATGTGTCTGCTTTATGAAAGCTGCATCTGGATTGCATGGCTAATGGAGCGCCGCAGTTCTAAGTCGATCACCAAATAATCGCGCGTGGCTCATTCTGTTTACGAGTTTCTTTTGCGTGCGTTTGCCTTTGTTCTCGGCGCGGCAGTCGGGTCGTTTTTGAATGTCTGTATTTATCGCTGGCCCGTCGATCTTTCCATTAACAAGCCGCGTCGCTCGTTTTGCCCGGCGTGCAAACAGCCGATCCCCTGGCATCAAAATCTGCCGTTGGTCAGCTGGATTTTGCTTGGCGGTCGCTGCGCGAATTGCGGGAAGAAAATCGCTTTTCGCTATTTCGCGGTGGAATTGATCACCGCGCTGCTTTTCCTGGCGATTTGGCAGAGCTTTCCGTGGCAGATGGCGATTGCGTACTGGATTTTTGTTTCGCTCCTGAGCGTTGGAACATTTATCGATCTCGAACATTTCATCATTCCAGACCGCGTAACTATCGGCGGAATTGTTGCGGGCGTCGCTTGCAGCGTGGCAGTGCCAGCTTTGATGGAAGCGGATTCACGGCTTGCCGCATGCGTTCGTTCTCTTCTGGCCGCTGCGTTGGGTTACGTAATCTTATTGATCGTTCTCGAAGCCGGCAAAATCGCTTTTGGAAGAAAACGGATTGAATTCGACGCCCCGACGCCGTTCATCTGGACGAAACGCGGAGATGATGCGGATCTTGTGGTGGGCACCGAAGAAAGTTTGTGGAGTGACTATTTTGCCCGGGAAAAAGACCGATTACTGCTTGAGTGTGACGAAGCCAGGATCGACCACCATATATATGGCAACGTGACGCTCGACTTCCGCTACGATCGCGTCACGGCCGACCGCCACGTGATGATGCTAGACGACGTGGCGCAGATTTCTGGCGTAGCGCGCGAACTCGTGATTCCTCGAGAAGCAATGGGCCGGGGCGACTTGAAATTTCTCGCGGCTATTGGCGCGTTTCTCGGGTGGCGCGCGGTTTTGTTTAGTCTTTTCGCGGGATCTCTTCTCGGTTCGATTGTCGGCCTGATCACGCTGGTCGTTGGAAAACGGGTCTGGTCAGCCAAGCTGCCATTTGGACCTTACCTGGCGTTTGGTGCGCTAAGCTGGATGTTTTTTGGCGATACGTTTCTGCATTGGTATGCGGGACTACTAAACCCTTAAGGCGAGGTCAACCCCGAATGAACACGGAGGACAGGAATGAATTAAAATGCCGAAGTCTGAATGACGAATCTCGAAGGAATGATGAATCATCAAATGACGAAGATGCGTGATGTCATTTCTTCCCTGTTCGGGCTTTGTCCTTCTTTCGTCATTCGACATTCGTGCTTCGTCATTGGTTCACTGCCAATCGTACGGAGGACTAGTGTGCGGGTTGCCTTCTTCTGGTGCGTAGCATTAATCCCAGATTGATCAGTTCACATTTCCACCAGCGGCGCAATCCGCGCCAAATTTGTTTGCGAACTCGGGTGTCTGGAACAAATCCATCATAGAGATCGCGCCAGCCGGCGTTTCTCTTTCCATAGTACCCAGTCGCCCATCTACGATTCGCCAGCGCGACGAGACGGCGGTTATAAAAAGTCATTGCGTTTCTGGCGAACCTGCCGCCGATGCCTGTGAAAGGCAGGCTAAGAAACGCACATTCCGGATCGTGATAAATTGCCCGGATCAAGCCGAGATAATAACCGCTTACATCGAGAAGGAGCGCTGCGGACATCAAATCGGCGTCGCCCATGTAATAATATTTGTCTTTGTACAAACTTTCGAACCAGTAACGGTAGGTAATTGGGTATTGCTCATTGTAGTAACGAAGCTGATCGGCCACATCTTTGCCTGCCAAATTGCGTGCCAGTAGATCGGCCACGTAGTACGAAGTGTAGGAACAAAAATCGAGACCGGGACTGTAAAGCGGATCCAAGAATCCAGCGGCATCGCCTACAGCGGCCCAACCGTCACCACAGACCTTCTCGCTGTGATATGGCAACATCGACAAGGCGTGCACGTCGCCTTCAATAATTCTTGCCGCCGCGAAAATTTCGCGACCCACCGGATTGCCCAGGATGTGCGCGTGCAGTCGATGGCCCAGGCTCGGTCCTTCCGGGAGTTTAAAAATGCGGCTGTCGTAAACGATGCCCGCGCTGACGTCACCGCCACGCAACGGAATGATCCAGACCCACCAACCGCGTCCGAAGAGATGGTTCGTGGCCCATTCGCGTGCAGTGCGGCAACCGTTCGCATAATCGGGAAAACGCTCGCGCCACTCGTAGCTGTCCCACTCCTTCACGCCGGTGAACCGCGCCCAGACGGCGTTGATCGGATGGTCCGTGTTCGGATGAAAATGCCTAAGTTTCCGAGCGAGCATCGCAGCGCGCCCTGTAGCATCGACGATCCAACGAGCACGAACAGTGCGTTCGCGCGACCTTGGAAGATCGACAATTGCGTTAACCGTTTGCCCGGTCGCACCATTTAGCTCGCAATTCGTTACCTTCGCGGAACGCCAGAGGTCGCAGCCTGCACGCACGGCGAGGTCAAGCATGTGTGAATCAAGCTTGGCCCGGTCGACTTGATATGCCGGTAATCGGCTTTGATAACGGGTGCCAATCTCGACGCAATCGTCAAAGCGTTGATCAGACCGATTTGAAAACCACAAGCGCAATCCCTGCTTTGCAAGCTGATGATGTCCGAGATAATGGGCCAGACCCAAAATACGGGTCATGTAACAACTGCTCACCTCGGTACTCGATTCGCCGACTTTGCGGTCGAACTCCGCGTTTCTTTCGATGATCAAGACGCGCGCTTCGGGTCGCTTGCGCTTCAGCATAAGCGCTGTCGCCGCGCCGGAAAACGCGCCGCCGATGATTACGACATCGTGTTCGAAATTCATCGTCCCAAGAGGATGGACTTTGCTGACTCCAAAGGCAATCCACTTCGATTGGGTTGAATGCTGAACGCTGAACATCGAGCATTGAGCGAAATGATTTTTACCAACGCGCGTTTGATTTTTCCTGATGGCATTCGGGATGGCCTGGAGCTCATTGTTGAAAAAGGAAAAATCACCGCAATCCGCGAGCATAGCCATGCCCGCCCAAACGAGGTTCTTGATCTCCACGGAAATTACCTCGCACCCGGCTTCATTGATCTTCACGTGCACGGCGCTCTGGGTCGTGACAGCATGGAAGCTTCTGCGGAAGCGTTTCAAGCCATCTGTGATTATCATGCCAGCGGCGGCACCACTTCGCTTTTGCTGACAACGGCGACCGCGCCGCTCGATCGCATTACCGATGTTCTAAACGCTGTCCGCGATTGTCGCTGCTCGATTACACGAATTGCGGGTGTTCACGTCGAGGGACCGTTTATTTCGAAGGCCAAATGCGGTGCGCAACGCGCTGAATTTATTCAAAGCCCGTCGCGAGGTTCAGTCCAGCAACTACTCGACTACGCGGATGTGATCAAACGAATCACGATCGCGCCCGAGTTGTGGGGAGCGCTCGAGGCGATCGAGAATTTTCATGCCCACAGGATCAGTGTCAGCGGAGGCCACAGCGATGCATGGGACGAGGAGGCGCGAGAAGGTTTCGCACGTGGCATGCGCAGCGTCACCCACACTTTCAACTGCATGTCGAGCGTGCGTCGCCGCGGCATTTATCGCGTTGGCGGGTTGCTGGAGTTTGCCTTAAGTGAACCGCGGATCGGTTGCGAACTGATCGCCGACGGTCACCACGTTTCCGAAACGTTGATGAAAATGTTGTACCGCGCAAAAGGCCCTGGCGGGATTTGTCTCGTAACGGATGCAACCGCTGGCGCTGGGTTGCCGAATGGATCGCAGTTCTCACTTTTTGGGAGGGATTGCATCGTGGAAGATGGCGTCTGTTTACTTGCAGACCGCTCAGCGCTTGCCGGTAGCGCTTCGCGCATGATCGACCTTGTGCGCACAATGATCATGAAAGTAAACGTTCCGCTGCACGAAGCCGTCATGATGGCAACGGAAAATCCGGCGCGTGCAATTGGCCTTGAAACCAAAGGTCGCCTCGAGGTGGGCGCAGATGCGGATTTGGTCGTTCTCTCGCCAGAATTGGAGGTCGTGCAAACGCTCGTGGGCGGCGAGGAAATTGGCCCCTAACCAGGAATGAACGCGAATGAACACCAATTATTCGTGTCGATTCGTGGTTTAAGAGCACTATAGCGACAGCAAAAACTCGGCGATATCGAGTGCAGCCCGTGGTTTGCTCAAACGGCTGATATTTGCGGACCATTCGCGCCATTGTTTTGCGTCGTCAGCAAACGCGCGCTTCACCTGGGCGATGACTTCTCGTGGTGAATTTGCGATCACGCCCGAATTCGTCTCGACGATCAACTGGGCATTGCCTTCTTCCTGTCCCGCGACGACGTAATTGATGATCATCGGACAGGCAGCAGCAATCGTTTCCTGCACCGTCGCGCCTCCGGCTTTTCCGATGAGCAAATGGCTCTCGTGAAGCATACGCGGAAGGTCGTCGGTCCAGCCAATGACTTTTGCCTTGTCTCCGACCGCGGCTTCGATCTCCGGCATGAGCCTGTCGGCACGGCCGATGGTCACGGTGAGATCGACACCCAAATCGGCGAGTCTCTGTGCCAATTCCGGTGTGCCGCGGGTGGCCGCATGAATCATATACAAAACGCGGCGCTCAGAGCTGCTTGGGGGTAACACCCGATTCGACTCCGCGGAGTCGGCAAATTTTGGACTTACAGGAAAACCAAACACCTTGATTTTTTCCGCGGCGATTCCGGCTGCTCGCAAGACGGAGGCGCTCTGCTCGTTTGCGACAAGAAAATAATCGGCGGCGCACCGATACCAGACTGCGTTGATAGTAATCGAATCGGTGACCACAACCACAATCTTGCAAGGCCGAGAGCATTCGGCGCTTCGTCCCTGAATTTGGCTGAGTACATTAGGATAGGCCGGAAAAGTGCAAGTCATCACGTCCGGTTGAAAACGCTCAAGTAATGCGGCGAAATGGTCCTTGAGCTGCGGGAACCGTGCGAATTCTGTATCGAAATCTTTCTTGCGTTCGAGCCAGCTCTACCTCCGTCCCTTCCGGGGCGACGCGCGCCAAGCCATCGCGAATTCCGCGCGCGGCGCTGTTGTGGCCTTCTCCGAAGCTCGCCGTGAGGATCAATATTCGTTTTTTCACAGTTTGTCAGGCCATCGTAACGCCGATGGGAAACTCACCTCAGGAGGTAAAGAGGACGGAAGCATTCGGAGTTTAATGGATATTTGCATCGGGCAAAGTAAACTCTCGGTGCAGATGAAATATCTCGGATTCCTCTGGCGCGTTTTGCGGCAGCTGGTTTGGGAAACGGCAACCGATACCACGACCGGGCTGGCGGCACAGATGGCGTATCTGCTTCTTTTCGCGCTGGCCCCCGGATCACTGTTTCTTTGGCATCTGCTAGGTCTTTTCGGCACCGATCCGACTAAATTGCATCGGATGTTCCTTCTCTTGAAAAGCTTCATGCCGCCGGACCCGAAAGTGCAGGACATTTTGGATTCTACGATGGCGAATGTGGTGGTGACAGGCTCGAGCGGCCTGCTCGCGAACGCGGGAATCATTCTCGGAATTTATTTTGGAACTGTTTTCATTGCGACGACTTCACGCGCCCTCAGCCATACCTACGGAATACGGGAAGATCCCCATTGGTGGTCGAAATATATCATCTCATTTTTCATGCTGTTTTGGTTTGGGATCATCATCGTGTTCTGCTTCAACGCAATCGTCTTTGGCGAACGGCTGGCCGGTCTTGCGGAAGTGAATTTCCAGCTGGCTTTTCCCCTGCAAGCATGGATCGCGACATTGAATTTGCCCTTCACCTTTGTGGCGCTGGTCATTCTCGCGCTCGCGCTTTATCTCCTGACGCCGGAAAATTATTTGACCGTCCGTCAGGCGTTGCCAGGCGCGATTTTCTTTTCGGTTGGTTGGATCATCGCGACGAAGCTTTTTCAGCTGTATGTGGCGAGATATGATCGCTACAACCCCACGTATCTCGCGCTGGCGTCCATCGTCGTGTTGCTCACCTGGATGTATCTGACTTGTCTGCTACTATTGCTGGGCGGTAAGTTGAACGCCATTCTGCGGCGCGAATGGGAAAAAATGCGCACGGCTGCTCCTGCCGTGCCGGAACCAGTGGCGACGAGTTAAAGAGTTAAGAACTCTTTTAACTTTTTTTAACGATTCCGTTGATCGCGTCGCGCGCTCTGATACGCTCCGTCGCAGTGGTGCGCTTTCGCATTTGGCTCGCAACTGCGCTCGCCTCTGGCGCAATCGTCGGCAATCTCCTCCGCGCACAGGTCGGTGACGAAGAAAAAAGCCGGCGCGATGAGTCCGAGCAAATTCAGACGCATGCTTCGCCGTCCCCAAAACCAAAAAAATCTCCGAGCCCGGTAGCAAAAGCGTCGAGGGAGAAATCGGGAAAAAAACACGTGGCTTCTGCAACCCCGGAAAAGGCACCAACCGCCATTCCTCACGCAAAATTAGCAAACGAAGAGTCGCAAAAGAAAACAGAGCCTTCTCCGAAAGCAAAAAAATCGCCAACGCCGATCCCCAAGGCAAAGGCAGCAAAGGAAGAGTCGACCAGCGACTATAACGAATCGCAAGACGCACAGGACTCAGCGCGTCCTCGCAAAGAAAAGCTGGCCAAAAAATCTGACGATGAAGAAGAGGCAACGCCAAGGCCGACGCCACGCGAAACGCCTGAGCCCCGTGCTTCATCAAAATCAAAGCGACGCCACACCCCGACACCGAAACCGAAATCAAAGAAATCCCATGAGAAAGAGGTTTCGCGCAAAACTAAAAAAGCGGGGAAATCCAAATCGGCGCGAAAAGAAGAGGAAACACCGAAACCGGAAAAAACGCCGCCACCCCCTGCGGAAGAGCGCGCTGCGGCGTCAGAGCGCCCAACGCCGACACCGAGGGCCATCGGGGCTGCGGCGCCGACGCCAGTGGCCTCGCCCGAATTAAAAATTCCGCGTGCTCCTCCAAGCAGCGAGCGTGCTCAGGTCGTGATCGAAAAATCTGGTCTGGAAGAGGACCAGGGCCTCGAGCCTCCGCCGACGCCTCCGCCGAGACGAGGTTTCTGGCCGTGGTCTCGCAGTTCGGGTAACTATCGTTATCTAACGCGGTCCGTCATCGAAGCGATCCGACGCGCGCCGGTGAAACGGCGTCGCTGGCAATTCATTGTGGTGCATAATAGCGGCACGCGGCAGGGCAACGCGCGCGTCTTCGATTATTACCATCGGCATGTGCGCCGGATGCAGAATGGTCTTGCCTATCATTTCGTGATCGGGAACGGAACATCCACAGGAAACGGCCAGGTTGAAGTGGGCGATCGCTGGCGCCGCCAGATCAACGGCGGGCACGTGCACAGTGATTATCTGAACAACATTTCGCTCGGCATTTGTCTGGTCGGCGATTTCAATCGTGGCCAGCCGACGCGCGCGCAGCTTGACTCATGCGAAGAACTCATCCGCTATCTGCGGGACCGTTGCGGTAAGACCGACAGGGGCGCAATTCCTGTGCGGCCACACCGCGAAATGAATCCACCGCGTTGGCCGACCGATTGCCCTGGAGACGATTTTCCTTACTCGTGGTTCCGCAGGTTTTAATGCGGCTGGTCATTCCGAGGGGAGCGCAGCGGAGTCGAGAAATCCCGTCGTCATACCATTGGTTCCGCAACGGGGTGTCTCAACTTCGCTCGACATGACAATCGAGCGAACGTCACTTCCGATCCGCCACGATTAAATTGGCTTCCTTGTAATTCCAGCGATAACCAAATCCAAAGTCGAGCGGCGGCGGATTGCTCTGTTGAAGCAGCTCCTGGAGTCTGGGCTGATAGTGTTGTTTGAAGAGATCGATCGGGCCCAGATAAACGCCAAAAAGACGCAGGTTCCACTTGTTTGGGTCGAAGTAAGCCAGGGGAATTCCGGAGTCGTCCTGCACAATTCTGTTGCTGTGCGCGAGAATGAAATTGCGCATCGTGCCGAAACCGTTTTCGAACATTAGATACGAAGAAGACTTCAGAAAACTCGAGCCGGTTCCGAGACGCTCACAAAATTTGAGGAAACCTGGCGTGGACTTGATTCCACCATCGGAGATATCGGTGGTGAAATAATAGAGCGTTTGTGAATTGCCCGATTGATTATCCGTATAGCGGATTCGCACCCCGGGAATGCTGCCGCCTTTCTTTCCCGGCGCGGCCTCTTCAAATGCGCCGTTACTGTTGAGTGCGCCGAAGGTCACATTCGTAATCGACTTATCGGCGCGTACGATGAAAACGTAGAGAATCGGCAACACACCATTGAGGTTCTGTTGTTGCAGATCGACTTTCATGTCTTTGGTAATGAAGTACGTCGTGCTGAGCGAGGACTTCATTGCGTTCTCCAGATTTCCCAGCGCGCCGGAGAGACTCGGGATGCGCAACGGATCAGGTGGCGGCCCCATTGATTCTTTCCCGCAAAGCACGTACACCGAGGCGTTGGGGAAAAATTGATCGACGTACAAAAAGTCCGGGCCGCTGAACATATAAAATGCGACCGGAGTCGGCTGCGTTACCTCCGGAAGATAAGTGGCTTCCCACGCGTGCAGCTTTTGGAGCTGACGCTGGTAGAGCTTGGTGAACTCGCCCTCGAAAAAAGCCGAATGCGCTTGCCATGCCTGATCGCGTGTGAGCGGCGCGAGCGGAGAATTCTCCGGAACGGGCATCCCGGCAAGGAACCGTGCAATGTCATTAGGTCCCGCAGCTGCTGGCGCTACTGGCATCACGGGAATTGCGCGAGGCGCGATCTGAGGAGTCCCTTGCGCGAAAACGTTGACCGCGTTCGCCAGGATTATCGCCAGGAAGAAAGCGGCGGAGCACCGCCGCACTCCAAAACGTGTCCGCAATTTCCGCGTTCTTCCTGCGCCGCTTTCGATTCTCTCGGCAAACTGGAAATGTTCGTTCCTCCTCAAGACTTGCGTTTTCATGCAGAGCGTTGTCGTTGCGGGCGCTTTCGTGCGCAAAAGTAGAGCAGCAGACCAACAAGTGCCGTGGCGAGTCCCGCCAGGGATTCGACCGGTTTCCAGCGCAGGAGATAAAACATCATCCAAAGTGTGATGACAGCGAAGATAATCGGGGGCATCGGATAAGCCCACACTCGATAAGGCCGGGCGATTTCCGGGCGCGTAGCGCGCAACACCATCACGCCGAGCACAGTGAACAGCGAACAGAGCAACAAGCTAAATTGAGTGTATTGCACCACGCTTTCAAAGCTGCGTGTGAGCAAAAGTACATTCACGATGAGCAACTGCAGCACGATGGCGTTTGTGGGAATGCCGTGAGGATTCTTGCGCCCAAGCAGTCGCAGCAACCAATGATCTTCGCCCATCGACATGCTGACACGCGGCCCGATCCATGTCATTGAGCTAATTGCGGAAACCAAGCCGAGACAAATTACCGCGCCGGCAACCCGCCCGCCGTTCGTCCCAAAAATATGTTTACCAGCGATCAACGCTACTTCGAGTTGACCTTTCAATTCCTGGACCGGTGTGGTCGCAAGAAAGACGGCGTTGAGCAGCACGTAAATCACGATCACGAGACCTGTCCCGACAAGCAGTGAGCGCGGCACATTTTTTTCCGGCTGTTTAATCTCACCCGTGATATAGACCGCCGCGTTCCAACCCGAGTAAGAATACATCACGTAAACCAACGCCACGGCAAATGGCGCGCCAAAGATCGCGATCGTGTCGCCGGGCGCGGTCAAAAAGCTGATCGGCTGCTTTGGCTGCACAAATAATCCGGCAGCGATAAGGGCGCCGATCAGAAGCAATTTCACCAGCGTGGAAAGATTTTGAAATACGCTGCCGATTTGGAGGTTCCCAAGATGAAAAGCTGTTACCACCCAAACAACGACAAATGAAAGAAGCACCGGCGAGCCAACGCCGAACACTCCGATGAAATATTTCCCGAACGCCATCGCGGCGAGTGCGATTGGCGCAGCAAATCCAACGGTAGCGGAAACAAATCCCGCCATGAATCCGAGCGCGGGATGATAGATCTGCGATAGAAAATGGTATTCACCCCCGGAACGCGGCAGCGCGGCGCTGAGCTCGCCGTAACAAAGCGCGCCGCAAAGTGCCGCGATTCCGCCAATGATCCAGAGCATCAGCAACGGGAAGCCCGACTGAATGTCCGCCAGTTGAAAACCAAGGCTGGTGAAGATGCCGGTGCCAATGATGTTGGCAATAACGATGGAAGATGCCGTAACGAAACCGATGGTTCGCTGCGGAGATGCTGATTTCGCGGGAAGACGTTCAGCCATCGCGGTCATCTCTGGATCGACAATCCCGAGATTATCGGGAGTAGCGAATTCTTTCGACGCGGCATTGAAGTTCATATTGGCGAGCGAGCTTGCGCGACATCCTGGTCGCGGTTGGAAAATTCGTTGGTGGCCTAGAATGAGCGCAGAATCACATCTCGGATTTTCATGAGTTGTCAGAAGCCATTCCCGGCATCACTGTGAAAGTGGCATGAACCCATCGCTCTCGATCGAAACGGCCACCCAACTCGCAGTCTTTCTTGCAAATCGTCCCGGGGCGCTTGCGCGCGTGTGTGAAGCGCTGGCTAAAGCAGAAATTAATATTCATGCGCTGGCTACGTCGGACACAGTCGATCACACAGTGGTGCGCATGGTAGTAAGCGATCCCACCAAGGCGCTCATGCTTCTGGGCGAGGCGGGCACTCTCGCGCTAGAGACCGAAGTGTTGATGATCGAAACCGCGAGCCAGCCCGGCGTGCTGGCGAAAATCGCCGAGCGTCTCGCTGAAGTTGAAGTGAATATCGAGTACGCATATCTCGCCGGCGGCCGTGAGGTGGAAAAAGGCCTGATCGTTCTGCGGCCCTCGGATGTGGAAAAAGCGAAGCGTGCCCTGAAGGATTTGTAGCGCGTACAGACTGGTGCGAATCGCGCTTGCATCACAGTTACGATGGCGATTTTGGTAGGACCGCCGGGCGCGCTGATGAGCGGTCGCCACACGCTTACGGACGAATCTCGATCGTCGTTCCGTCTGGGGTCACGCGCCAGAGTTCTTCGATCTCTTCGTCGGTGAGCGCGATGCAACCCGCGGTCCAATCCTTCCAACGATGAAAGGCGCCGATCCAGCCGCGCCCGTTTTGAATTCCGTGAATCATGATGTCAAAACCCGCTGAGACGCCGCGCGCGGCCGCACGCTTGTTGTCCTCATCTGACGGATAAGAAATGTGCAGCGCGAGGTGAAAACTGCTTTGCGCATTTCGGCTATCGATCTTGTAGATTCCCTCGGGTGTTTTCATGTCGCCTTCTTCCTGCTTCGCGCCCACTGGGTTCCGACCTAGCGCGATTCGATAACTCTTGACCTGGTTCCCGTCGCGAAAGATCGATAATCTCTTCACCGATTTTTCCACGACGATCCGATCGATTGCTGTCCCCGCGTGTAGCGGATGCCAATTGTGATGTGCATAGAAATACAGTGCCAAGGCAAAGACTGCGACCAATGCCACCGATGCCATAACGATTTTGCCAATCACATCGGTGAGCTTAACAACTCCGCTAGAAATGCAACAGATGCGCGAATGTCGCGTGCGTACCCAGTTGGTGATTGCCAATGTGGACTCGATGCCGGATAAATGCGCGGCGCGTTTATGACTTCCGTCAAAACTTTTCTCGGTCACCCATATCCGCTGGGCGCGACGTGGACGGGGAGCGGCGTCAACTTTGCCATTTTTTCCGAGCACGCCACCGGTATTGAGCTTTGCTTGTTCGACAACATCGAGGCCACGGAAGAAAACATTCGAATCCCAGTCACCGAACACACCGATCAGGTCTGGCACGTGTTTCTGCCGGATGTGCGTCCTGGACAATTGTACGGTTTCCGCGTTTCCGGTCCGTACGATCCGGAACGCGGGCTGCGCTTCAATAGTTCGAAACTTCTCCTCGATCCGTACGCGAAAGCTATCGCCGGAGAAGTGAGCTGGGCAGATGAAATGTTTGGTTACATCATCGGAGACAAGAAGGAAGACCTGGCTCAGGATTTTCGCGATGACGCGTGGGGAGTCCCCAAGTCGGTCGTGATCGATAACGCGTTCGATTGGCAGGGCGACAAAAAACCGGGCACTCCGCTGCACAGCTCTGTGATTTACGAGGTGCACGTAAAAGGCTTCAGTAAACTTTGGCCTGATGTGCCGGAGAATTTGCGAGGCAGTTACGCGGCTCTCGGCAGCCCGGCTGCGATCGATTATTTCAAAAAGCTCGGCGTGACAGCCATCGAACTATTGCCGGTGCACGCCCACATAGACGACAAGGTTTTAATCGATCGCGGCCTGACGAATTACTGGGGTTACAATACAATCGGATTTTTTGCGCCGCACGGGCAGTACTCCAGCGGCGGGCAAATGGGTGAACAGGTCTCCGAATTCAAATCGATGGTGCGCAGTCTTCACGCTGCCGGAATCGAAGTGATTCTCGATGTGGTTTACAATCATACTGCCGAAGGCAATCAGCTTGGTCCCACGCTGTGCTTTCGCGGAATTGACAACCCCGCTTACTACCGGTTGCATCCGGAGAAGCCGCGGTTCTATCTGGATTTCACCGGCACGGGCAACACGTTCAATTTGCTTCATCCACGCGTGCTGCAGCTGGTAATCGACAGCCTGCGTTATTGGGTCGTGGAAATGCACGTAGACGGATTTCGTTTCGATCTCGCTGCCACGCTTGTGCGCAATCACGAGGGCGTAAACATGCTGCATCCCTTCCTTCAGGTCATCCAGCAGGATCCGGTTCTTTCGAACGTGAAACTTATCGCGGAGCCGTGGGACGTCGGCGAGGGCGGTTATCACGTTGGAAATTTTCCGGTGCTTTGGGCGGAATGGAATGGGAAATACCGCGACGCGGCCCGTAGTTTCTGGAAAGGCGACGAAGGCCGCATTGGCGAGATAGCTTACCGGCTCACTGGCAGTCCCGATCTATACCAGCACAATGGCCGACGCCCGTACGCCAGCATTAATTTCGTCACCGCGCACGATGGTTTCACGCTGAACGACCTGGTCAGCTACAACGACAAGCACAACGAGGCGAATGGCGACGCCAATAAGGACGGCGACAACAACAATCTTTCGTGGAATTGCGGCGCGGAAAGTCCGACCGAGGACCCGCAGATTAACTCCCTGCGCGAACGGCAGCCGCGGAATTTTTTGACCACGCTTTTTCTTTCCCAGGGCGTGCCGATGCTCAGTGGCGGAGATGAGTGGGGAAGATCACAGCGCGGTAACAACAACGCTTATTGCCAGGACAACGAAATCAGTTGGTTCGATTGGACGCGCGACGAAAAGCAGAATCAGATTCTGGAGTTCACGCGCAAGCTGATTCGATTTCGCAATGAGCATCCGGTATTTCGACGGCCGAAATTTTTTCAGGGTCGACGGATACGCGGTTCCGAGATTCGGGACGTGATGTGGTTTAATCCTGGCGGAAGCGAAATGAGCGACGAAGACTGGGCGTCGCCCTTCGTTCGTTGTATTGGGATGCTGCTGAGTGGCGATACCAGCGACGTTCACAGTTTTGAAGGCGAACCAATCCGTGACGACACATTTCTACTGCTGATCAATGCGCATTACGAGCCGATCCCTTTTGTTCTGCCTGGCCAGGAGCATCTCGAGTGGCAATTGATTCTCGACACAATGGACCCAAACGGTTTCCTGGCGGAGCCGAAAAAATTTGCCTCAGGCGACGACGTCGATCTTGGCGGTCGCGCTTGTTGTTTGCTCCAACTGGTAAGCGGGACGCAAGCTCAGGCACGCGAGGAATCCTGGAAAAAACGTCGCGTCGAATTTCCACCATTAAGTGCAGAGGAAGAACGCGCTCGCCGTAAATAGAGCGCTACGGGGAAGAAATTCAGGAACGCATTCTTGTTGCCAGAAACGAATTAGTTTATAGAGATAGATAGCGCACCTTTTGATGCGCGACCAAATTTTTTTGGTCAGTGATTCGCCATGACACCGAGTTCTCTTGTTATCGTCACTGATCGAGGCGAGTTAAAAGCATATCGGGTGAATGAGACACCGACGCGCGGACCGAGCCTGCAATTAGTGCAGGCATTTAACATCACCGACGCGCACGGAAGATTGGTGGACAAAGTGAGCGACCTGGCCGGACGCTTTCCGGTGACCAACGGCGCCGGCGCTCATCATGGTGCGGGCTCCATTGCCGAGCGGACGCAGTTGGCAACAGAAATGGACCGCCGCATTCATAAAGAGCTCGCCGATCAAATTACAAAAATTGTTTCGTTCAATGGAAAGGAAGGCTGGGCGTTTGCCGCCCCGGCTGAAATTCACGGGGCGATTGTCGATATTCTGCCTGCGGCTGTCCGCGACCGGATCGTCGAGCATGTGAAATCGGATTTGGTAAAAGTGGAACCGGCGAAACTCGTTTCGCGGTTTCGTTCGTTGCAGCAAATGTGATGGCCGACACTGGATATTTGATGCTCGATACTGGATGGAAAACAGCGCCGTTTGCCTCATCAAGCATCAAGAATCCAGCATCGAGTATCGGATTTATTTTGTTCCCTCAACGTTGGAGGGAGCGTTAGTATCTAATTAATCATGCAACTGCCTGTTAAGATCTCGTATCGGGGTCTGGAAAAATCTGACCAGATCGACAATCTCGTTTTGGATTATGCAGCGCGACTCGAGAAATTTTGCGACCACATCAACCGCTGCGATGTGGCCATTGAACAAACCAATCATACCCATCAAAAAGGTAATCCGTACCGTTGCCGCATCGATGTGACGGTGTCCGTTCGCCGAAGTGATTTTGGTTTTAGTCTGTGGCGGAGGGCGTCTCGCCCGCAATTAGGTAGGGACGATTGGCCCATTCGGCTTCGCTCGGGACAGGCTCTCAATCGCTCGCGTCACGTGAACCATGCCGCGTGAACGCGACCGGTCTAAAACAATTGGACTATTCGGCTCATTTCCACCGGCCACGTAGGTCTCAGCTACGGTTTCCAGTTCCCATCCGCTGACTCGTCCGGGCTGGCTAGCACCACTGTGTAGCCGTCGGGGTGCTGCAGCGACACATAATCGCTGAAAGGCGGCGTCGTTCGGCCGAGGTAAAGATGTTGGTGTGGCGTCTGGCATTATGGGGTTGCTTTGAGGTCTAACGAGAAAGAGATAAGCCACGGCAGGGTGTCGTGGCAAGCACTCTGAACTTGCTGCGCCAAGGGCCCTTTAAAGAAGATAGAGGCTTCATCGTTTGGTTAGATGGGCAGACCGCGTAGTGGGGCCGGCTACCTGACTTTCGTAACCTTGCCCTCTGCGATCACCGTCCATGGCCCACCGTCTTTCGACGCCTCGGCCTGGTATGTGTAGAATGTCGGCGACACCTGCACTTCGGTATACCTGAGTTTGGTGGACTTCCCTTCTACATCGCTATCCAAGTCTTTTACGAAGGTCCGTTTGTTTCCGACGATGGAACCACCTGTGCTATATTCGCTCTCGCCAAGGCTGCTGATGCCATACTCGATGTAGGCCTTCGCCTTCTCGTCGTAGGAGAGGATGTTTAGGAACGTTCGCTTCCCCGTGGGCCCTCTCTCTTCGCCCCGACACACGAGATGAAACCCTCCGGCGAACCAATCGCAGGTCATCGTGCTCGAAAGCTTGCCCGCAGGCCCGAACGGGCCGCTCTTCGTCTCTCCCTCACCTCTCCAAGTGCCGAGGTAATAGGCCAACCTCTGAACCTCCAGCCCAGGCTTGGGCTGCTGAGCCGTGGCCGGCCGGCCAGAAGGCGTCGGCGTTGGAGACATCACAGGCGTTGCGGCAGGGGTGGTTGCGATTGGTGAGGCCGTTGGCGCTTGCGCAAACGAGCTTATTGAAAGCGCGAGGGAACAAATACAGACAATGATTAATCTATTCATAGTGGTTGGTTTGACCATAGGATGCGTTCAACGCTCTATTTGGATTCCACTATTTTAAGCCAGCCACGGCAATTAAAGGGTTTTTAGCATCTAACGAGAAGGAGCTCAGCTACCGCTGGCGGAACCGAGCTTCCGCAATTTGACTGGCTGTTTCATGAAAGTAAAGCTTAGTCATCGCGGCGGCCAGCGGTTAGCTGGAGCGATTGGTTAGATGATCTGGGTCGCTCTCGCGATAGGCTTTTCTCGCGCCGCTCAGATTGGCAGCTCTCTGGGCGCGATACAGAGGCGGGCACCGTATACGCATGTAGATGCATGGTCTGGCGCGAAATGCTTTCCGGGCTTCAATGTGATTTTCCTTCATCGATCACTCAGCGCCAAATCTACCCTCGACCTGGCAGAAAATACGCCCCGGCCCAAAAAAACAAACAAACAATGGTGAGCAGGATAATGCCGGGGAACATTCCCATGAACTTCAGACACAGCAGCATGTCCAACAGAGGCATCAAGGAACAAAGCAAAATCAATTGCCTGGCTGATGCGCATCTGCTGGCACTGAAGGCCAGCACGCTGAGAATGATCAGCTGGAGAGAATACATCAGCCACAGTGTTTTCATTTCTGCAATCAGTGTCGGCTTGGCGTCGCTCGCGCCGATGGCGCGTGCCATGCTGGTGTAGCCCGCCTGGTGGTATATCGCTGTGCCGAATAGGATGACGCATCCAGCGCTGATTAGCCATTGTCCTAGCTTCATGATTCGCTCTCCTCCATCGATTGGTTAGATGACTCTGCTTGCATTGGGTAGCCGACGCGTTGGGGGACGCAGTGCCCATGAGATAAGGACTAAACTCGTAAAGACGACGGGAGCTATCAGCATCAAAGCGGGGTCACCAACCGCCAAGTGCGACATGAATGCTCCCGTGTAGATGAAGAACAAACCGGCATATGCCCACTCCTTGAGTCGGGGGAAGCGCGGAAAGGCCAACGCCACACCACCAAGGATATACCAAATGGTGGGAATCGTCATGAAGTAGGTTGGGTAGCCCAGGTGCTGAATGGTCCCCAGGAAAGGCTGCAGTCGTAAGTCACCCATGATCCCTCCGACTTCACACTCAAGAACGAGCAGGATCGTGGCGATCCAGTAAATTATGGTTCGGCTCCGCGAGGAAGTGGTGGAATCGAAGAAACCGGGCATCGGAGGCGCGTTCCGAGTCATCTAACGAGAAAGAGATAAGCCAGGGCAGGGTGTCGTGGCAAGCACGCTGAACGCATTTCGGGGTGGGGCCGTTGGCTTCATCGAATGGTTAGGGCGCAAAACGTGGACGAACCGTGCATGTGGCCGGCACAAAAAGTGTGAGACGGTGCGTCTAATGAGGTTGGCGCTCCTGAAAACAGGATTCATGGCCGGAGCCATACTCTGACGCCCTGGAACAAAGACCTCGAATCCAGTACATGAGTGGAGACTGCACCGCTCACAGAGAGGAAGATAACGGCGCCAGCGCTCGCGGGGAAGCACAAAATCTGACATGATCCGGCGGCTCCGATGCGTCCGGACTCGGGCTACCAAGCCGATGTCTACTTTCTCGGCTCATACCGCATCGCCACCGCCCCCGAGCCGAACTCCAGCCTGCTCACGAGCTTCAAGTCGATGTGCTTCGATAGCCCTGCGAACAACGTGGGCCCGTGGCCCGCTAGCCTGGGCTGCACCACGAATTCGTACTCATCGATCAATCCCAGCTCCGCCAGCGCCAGGGGGAGCTTCAGGCCCCCCGTGAACAGTCCCTTGCCCGGCGCCCGCTTGAGCTGTTGAACGGCCTCCGCCAGATCCCCGCGCACGAGCTCCGCGTTCCAATCGACCCGCTCCAGGGTGCTCGACACGACGTACTTCTTTGCCGCGTCGATCGTCCGGGCGAAGGGTTCCATCCAATCGGGCCTCGCTCCCGTCGGCGCCGGGCGCCGCCACCCTGCCTCCATCATTTCGTAAGTCACGCGGCCAAAGAGGAGGGCATCGGCCTGCTCGAGGTTCGCCACGT
>WNFX01004719.1_pt1 | contig 21399 bp, 19 predicted proteins | sample 5400111 | NCBI WGS metagenome assembly WNFX01 (sample SAMN13153363, study PRJNA577476) | soil metagenome | isolation source: 40 cm soil or saprolite under grassland replicate 1 | place: USA:California | collected 2016-06-15 | reverse complement strand
CGGCCAGCGTGATCGCGTCGTTCGCGTACAGATCAGTCACCGCAGCGCTCCTCACCCGACCGCAGCGTCGCCACCAGGTCACCGTACCGGCCGCCGTGGGCGGCGGCCGGTACGGGCCGGGCGGGATTCCCCGCCGGGCACTGGCCTGGCCGTGCCGGCGGCCCGCCCCCGCCGGGCGCTGCCTTGGCCGTGCCGGCGCCCCGCCCCCGCCGGGCGCTGCCTTGGCCGTGCCGGTGGCCCGCTCCCGCCGGGCCGGCCCCGTGCCGGTGGCCCGCTCCCGCCGGGCACTGCGCAACGTAGCAATGTCACAACGCCCACGAAACAGCGCGAGCGTTGTGACATTGCATACGTTGGCCCGCCGGCGCCGGCCAGCGTGGCTGGGCGGTATATCGGGCTGACCGGCGCCGGCGCGATTAGGATCAGCCGCGATGAAAAGACCGCCGCCCTTGTGGCGTCCGGCGTGATTCAGGCGAAGGAAATGGCCGATAACGATGAAGCGAAATCTTGACGCGACCCGCAGCCCGATGGCGTTTTTGGGAGCTGAACTGCGGCGGGTGCGGTTAGCCGCTGGCATGAGCCAGGAGCAGCTCGGCCGCGAGCTGAATTTCTCCGGCGACCTGGTCGGCAAGGTGGAGACCAGCGACCGGGCGGCGAGCCCGGTGTTCGCCGCGGGCTGCGACCGAGTGTTCCCTCAGATGGAGGGGCTGTTCACCCGGTTGCTTGAGCTGGCGCGGCGCTGGGAGGGGCCGTATCCGCAGTGGTTCAGGGACTGGCTGGAGGCGGAACGAGAAGCAACGTCCCTGCGCTGGTGGGAGCCTATGCTGGTGCCCGGCCTTTTGCAGACCGCCGACTACGCCCGTGCCATCCTGGCCGCCGGGCCGGATTCGGACTCCGAGCAGCTTGAGCAGCGGGTCGCCGCCAGGATCGACCGGCAGGCAATCCTGGACGGCCCGAGCCCGCCGATGCTGTGGGTGGTGCTCGATGAGACCGTGCTGCACCGGTCCATCGGCTCGCCGAAGGTCATGGGCGAACAGTTGTTGCACCTGGCCGAGCTAAGCCGCGGCCCACGGGTCACGATCCAGGTGGTGCCCGCCAGGGCCGGCGCGCACGCAGGCCTGCTCGGGGCCTTTATCATCGCGGGTTTTGCCAGCTCACCGGATATAGTTTATCTGGAGACCTCGGCGGACGGCGAGGTCAACGACAAGGCCAGCGTGGTCGCCCAGGTGACGCTGCGGTATGACATGGTCCGCGCGATGGCGCTGCCCAGGGACGACTCCCGTGACCTGATCATGAAGGTGGCTGAGGACCAATGGATGCGAACCTGAACCTGGCCGTCTGGCGCAAGAGCAGCTACAGCGGCGACAACGGCGGTGCCTGCGTGGAGGTCGCGCGGAACCTGCCTGGCGTGGTCGCGGTGCGCGACTCCAAGGACCCGCACGGCCCGGCGCTGGCGTTCACGCCGGCCGAGTGGGCGGCGTTCGCCGCCGGGGTCAGGGCTGGCGAGTTCGACCTGGCCTGACGCCAGGCCGACGCCAGGCTGACGCCAGCCTCCGCACCTGGACGGCTGGCCGGCGCCGGGTCAGCTGGCGTTCCTGAAGTTCGGGGTGAGCCAGATCCGTTCCGCCATGTATTTCCTGACCGCCCTGATGTAGCCGTCGGCGGCGGAGGTGCGCCAGCGGCCAGCGAACCAGCGGCCGGCGCAGCCCCAGGAGTCGCCCGCGTGGTAGCGGCTGCCGTGCGGCACGGTGTTCAGCCAGGTCTCGTAGCCGTCGTAACAGGCGCGCCAGATCGCGTAGGCGGTGTCCGCGTTCATCGCCGTGGACCTGGCGATGCCGGGCCAGCTGAGCTTCTCGTACGGATACCTGTTCTGCAGGATGCCGTAGCTCTGCGGGCACAGGTCAGGTCTGCCGTCGGCGCCGGGCCCGTGGCCAGGCGGGCAGGCGCTGGCGTCCGATCCCCAGTCGCCAAGCGTGCTCTGCCGCCACCAGCTTTCTATCGCTGCCTGGGCGAACACCATGTCCTGGTCGATGCCCCACTTGCAGGCCGCCCACCGCAGGATCTGCTGCGTGGTCCCGGTGAAGTCCCCGTCGATCCGCCTGGACAGCCGGATCGCCGCCTGGCCGTCGAACGCGAGGAAACCGGCGCCGACATGCTGGCCGCCCCTGTGGTTGGGCACCCGGTTGGACGGCCGAACCTCCTTGGGGGCCGGCGTCGCGCGGACCCAGCGGGCGCACTGCGCGCCCGATGGCAGCCTGGCTCCCGGCGGCAGCGTGCGGAATTTAGGCGCCGCGGCCGCCACGGCAGGCTGGGCTGCCTCGACCGGCCGGCGGGACCTGGCTGATGAGCTGGTCCTTGGCAGGCGCCGCGCCTGCGGCACCGCCCGGCGCGCGGTCGGGGCTACCGCCGGCGGAGCGGGCCGCACCGCTGCCGTGGCCGCCGGGCGTGCCTGGCCTTGCTGTTTCGACGTCGCGACCAGCGAGCCATTTCCGGTGCCGATTGCCGGGCCGGCAGCGGCGTAATGCACAATTGCCACCGCGCCTGTTGCCGTGGTGAGGACTGCGGCCACGCTACCGACAAGCCAGAATCGACGGCCAGCACGAGAACCCATGCCGGGCACCATAGACCGATATCGGGTTATCCTGCGGGCCGATCGGCATCATTCGCTATCAGTTGACCGGACGATCGCCCGCACCACGCCAGGCCTGGTGAGCGCGACCAGCGCCATGATCAGCGACAGCAGCATCGCGGCCGCCGCCGTGGTCCAGCCGACTCCTACCCGGTCGATGACCGGGCCCTGGATCAGCGAGCCGATCGGGTAGGCGACCCCGAGCGCGACCAGGAAGAAGCTGAGCACGCGGCCGCGGTACGCCTGCGGCGCGTGCAGCTGCACCACGGTCGAGAGCCCGGACAGCACCCCGATGTAGATGGCACCGACCACGAACAGCGCGGCCACCGCCCACCACCGGCTCTGCGACGCGCCGTAAACCACCAGCACAGCGGGCAGCAGCACCAGGCTCAGCGTGAGCACCCTGCCGCGTCCTAGCCATTGCGCGAGCGGCGGTATGGCCAGGGCCCCGGCCACCGCACCCACTCCCTGTGCGGTGGTGAGCAGCGCGGTGGTCTGCGCCACCGCCCTCGGGCCGCCGCCGGTCAGATGGTGCGCCATGACAGGAACCAGCGCGATGAACGGCGAGGCGAGCACGGCGACTACGGCGATCGTCCCGATCGCCGCCCAGCAGGACGGCTGGCGCCGCGCCGCGTCGAAGCCCGATCGCAGCGCGGCGAACAGGCCGGCCGACTCGCCGGCCGGCGGCGCCAGGCGCACGAACGCGAGCGCGACGACGACCGCGAGGAACGACGCAGCGTTGGCGGCGAACGCGGCCGGGTATCCGAACGCCGCGACCGCGGCACCGGCCAGCGCGGGCCCGACGATACGGCCCAGGTTGAACTGCGCCGAGTTGAGCGAGATCGCCGCCAGGAACTCCCGGCGCGGCACCAGATCGGGCAGGATCGCCTGCTGGAACGGCCCGATGAGCGCGGACACCGACCCCTGCAGGGTGACGAGCGCGACCAGCGCCGCCGGGCTCTGGTAGCCGGCCGCGACGGCGATCGCGAGCAGCACCGCGGTCACCGCGGCAGCGAGGTTGCCGAGCACCAGCACCGGCCGGCGCGGCAGCCGGTCAGCGAGCGCCCCGCCGGCCGGCGACAGCAGGCCGATGGGCAGGAAGGCACCGGCGGCTACCAGCACCGCCCACGTCGCGCTCCCGGTCGTGGAGATCACCAGCGCGCCCACGGCGACCGCCTGCATCCAGGAGCCGACGTTCGAGACGAACCCGGCTGCCCATATCAGCGTGAACGCGCGATACCTGAAAGGCCGCAGCGAGGCCAGCCCGCGCGCCCGCGGTCCTGGCTGGCCGGAGGTTCTTCCGCTGGCCAGACCGCCGTCAGCAGCCTCAGCCCGTCCACCAGCCAGCTCAGCCCGGCCACCAGCCAGCTCAGCCCGCCCGCCGCCAGCCCCAGCCCGGCCACCAGCCAACTCAGCCCGCCCGCCGCCAGCCCCAGCCAGCCCGCCGCCAGCCAACTCAGCCCGTCCGCCGCCAGCCCCAGCCCGCCCGGCCGCGGGTCCGACCCGGCCATCAGCCAACTCTGCCCGGCCGACCGCAAGCTCCGGCCCGCCGACGGGGGTGATCTCAGTGCAGTCGCCAGACATCAGCCGCCCAGCGGCCTGGCAGCTGGCAGCGACCGCCACTCGCGGTCCAGGATCGCGTAGAGCAGGTCGTCGGTCCACTCGCCCTTGGCCCAGCTGCTCTCCCGCAGATGGCCCTCGCGGCGCATCCCGATCCGCTCTAGAACCCGGATGGAGGCCAGATTCCGTTCATCGCTGCTCGCGCTGACCCGGTGCTTGCACCGGGCGCCGAACAGGTAGCCGATCAGGGAGCGCACCGCCTCTGTGGCGTAGCCTCGGCCCTGGTGGGCCGGCGCGATCGTGAACCCGATCTCGACCTGACGCGGGTCGTCGGCCTGCGGCCTGGCCGCGCAGTCACCGATCAGTTCCCCGGTCCCGCCGAGCGCGACTGCGAACTGGAACCATTCGCCAGCGTTATCGGGGTGACTGGCAGTCAGCTCGCTGATGAAACGCTGACCAGCCGCCCGCGAGTAGGGCGCCTCCCAGCTCTGGTAGCGAGCAACCTGGTCGATCGAGCGATAGGCCACGAACGAGTCCAGATCGGCTGGCCGGAACCTGCGCAGGACCACCCGCTCGCCGACAAGATCGGTGAAGCCCGCATCCGGCATGACCCGCTCCTCTCCGGCACGACGCCCCTCCGGCATGACCGCGTCCCCGGCATGACCGCCCCTCCGGCACGACCGCGGCCCTCCTGCACGACCGCGACGCGCGCACCTTCCGCCCGCGCGGACGTGGCCCAGCGGCCGCGATGCGGCCGGACGTGCCGCGCGGCCGTGCCGTGACGTGCGACGCAGCGACGTGCGACCTGGCCGCCGCGCCGAGTGTATCCAGCCGCACTGACATTCCCGCGATGCCGGGCATGGCGCAGGCTGCACGTCAATTTTGTAGGTAGCCGAGATCGTCTTCGGGACGTGCCTGGTCAGGCGGTGCTCGTCTGAGTGTTGGGCTTGTTTCAGATGGCTTTCCTTGACACGCGAGATGGTTGGGGGGCCGTGCGCTGGGCCGCTGACCCGCCAGGTTTGCCCCGTTGAGGCGGCATATCTGAGTCCGGCCAGACAGGGAGACGGCGCCCACGGCATCCCCGGCCAGGGAAGATTCGAGGAGCGATTTCTCCTGGCCGCCAGTCAACCTCGCGGCTCTTGCCCTCTCAGGCGATGGCGGTCGTCGAACGCGGGCTAGCAGGTGGGTCCGCATGACGTGGCAGCTCTGATTGCTGAGATCCGCTCTTTCATGAATGCGATCTCGGCCGCGTTGCCGGTGCACTCGATCGCTGCGCGGTAGGCAGCTTCGGCTTGGTCTGCGTGGCCGAGGCGTCGGAGGAGATCGGCGCGGATCGCGTGGAAGAGGTAGTAGTGCTCGAGGGGTTGCTCGTCGATCAGGTCGAGGGCCACCTGTGGGCCGTCGATCTCGGCGACCGCGACGGCGCGGTTGAGGGCGACGATCGGGGTGGGGGTGACCGCGAGGAGCTGGTCGTAGAGCGCGAGGATCTGGGTCCAGTCGGTTAGCTCGGCGGTGGGCGCGTCGCTGTGGACGGCGTTGATCGCGGCTTGGATCTGGTAGGGCCCCGGCTGGTTTCGCCGTAGGCATCGGCGGACAAGCTCCTGTCCCCCCTGGATCAAGTTGCGGTCCCAGCGGCTGCGATCCTGCTCGGGCAGCGGAATGAGCTTGCCCTCCTGGGTGCTGCGAGCCTCGCTGCGTGCCTGTTCGAGCAGCATCAGCGCCAGAAGCCCGACCGCTTCGGGCTCGTCTGGCATCAGCTCGGCCAGCAGCCGGCCGAGGCGGATCGCTTCCTTGGTCAGCTCCTCGCGGATCAGCCGGTCACCCGAGCTGGCGGCGTAGCCCTCGTTGAAGATCAGGTAGATGACTGCGAGCACCGATGCGAGGCGCTCTGGCAGGTCGGCCTCTCTGGGGACCCGGTAGGGGATGCGTGCGTCGCGGATCTTTCCCTTCGCGCGCACCAGTCGCTGGGCCATTGTCGACTCGAAGACCAAGAACGCCCGCGCGATCTCGGGTGTGCTCAGTCCGCCGAGCAGCCGCAGCGTTAGCGCCACCTGGGCGCCTGGTGCCAGCGAGGGGTGGCAGCAGGTGAAGATCAGGCGCAGGCGATCATCCTGCACCGGGCTCTCCTGCTGCGGCTTGTCGCGAGCCTGCAGCAGCATCGCCTGGGCGTGGCGGTCGTTACGGGACGACTCGCGGCGCAAGCGGTCGATCGCGCGATTGCGGGCCGTGGTGATGATCCAGCCGGCTGGCGCCGACGGCAGGCCGCTGTCGGGCCAGCTCGCCACTGCCGTGGTGAACGCATCTTGGACCGCTTCCTCGGCCAGGTCGATGTCGCCGAACACGCGGACGAGGACGGCCACGGCGCGCCCGTACTGCTCGCGGAAGACACGCTCGATCTCCGAGTGGGGGACCGCCGACACGCCCGCCGTCAGTCTTCCAGCTCGCCTTGGAACGGGCGTACCTCGATCGGGAGCGTCGTCGCGCTCGCGAGCTTGCGGCCCCACTCGAGCGCGTCATCGAGGTTGGCCGCCTTGATAATGGTCAAGCCGCCGATGTGCTCCTTGCCCTCCACATACGGCCCATCCGTCATCGGCATCTCCTCCTGGCGAGGATGAACCACCGTGGCAGTGCCTGGCGCGTGAAGGCCGCCTGAGAACACCCACGCGCCCGCTGAGCGCAGCTCCTCGTCTACCGCACGTACATCGCGCATGATCTCGGCAAGCACGTCAGCCGGTGGCGGGTCGCCGTCGGGCTGGTAGATGCTGAGTAGGTACTGCTTCATGCTCACTCCTCTCGCGCGCAGCTCCTTCTCCGGCCAGGCGCCGGCCGGTCCGCCCGAGCCTAGCGGGAGGGGGTCATTGGGGGTCTCCTATCCCCGGGCACGCTCGTACGTGGCGATCAACGTGCCCGTGCTTGTCGTGATACTGTCCACCAGCCGCAGCGATGCTTGCGTGCCGCCCGCAAACAGCCGCCGTCCGGTGCTAAGCACCAGAGGAGCAATCATCAGCAGACACTCGTCGATCAAATCGGCGGCCATCAGCGAACCGATCAGCACGCCGCTACCCATGATCACGAGATTCGTGCCCGAACCCTCCTTGAGGTCCGCCACGGCGGCCGGAACGTTCCCGTGCAGCAGAGTCGAGTTCGGCCAGTCGAGCCTCGCCGCGGGGTTACTCGAGGCGACGTACTTGTGAGCGGTGTTCAGCGCGTCCTTGAACGGGCCGCCCCGGGCATTCCAGAACGCCAGCAGCTCCTCGTAGGTGCGCCGCCCGAACAGAAACGCGCGATCCCCGCCCATCCGCTCGCCCATTTTGGCGACCATCGCCTCGTCGCTGTACGGGATCGCCCAGCCGCCGTGCTCAAACCCATCCCGCGTGTCCTCGTCCGGGCGGCCCGGTCCCTGCATCACGCCGTCAAGCGTCACCCAGTTCATCACGATTACCTTTCCCATCTCCTGTCCTTTCGGTCTCAGCAGCGCCACCAAGATGCGCCGCCGGGGATTCCTGGAGGCCCGGGAGATTCCGGCTTCTCACCCCTACACGAACGGCGCAGGCCGAAATCGACACCGCCCGCGAGCAAGTAACGCAAGTGCACACCCGCGGATCGAGGACTAGGGCCTGGAGCGTTCCGACGAGCCGTCGGCCCGCTCGCCAGATGCCCACAGGGCCGAAGCAACACAGCCTCGTGAAGCTGTTCACAACCCGCGTTCCCGCATCTGCCGCCCACAGTCGCCGTCATTGTCCTAGCGCCGCCAACCGGCTGAATCGACGAAGCCCCGGCGACGGCGGGCCACCTTGGAGCCGACGGGATGTCAGCCGGTCTCGAACTCGTCTCTGCGGTTGGGGAACCCCAGATTCGCTCGGTGTCCGGCGCCGTTTCGGCCGACAAACAGCTTCAAGGGGATGGCGCCGACGGCAGGGGATGGCGCCGACGGCAGGGGATGGCGCCGACGGCAGGGGATGGCGCCGACGGCAGGGGATGGCGCCGACGGCAGGGGATGGCGCCGACGGCAGGGGAACGGCCCAAGGCGGCGGAACCGTGCCGACGGCAGGGATCAGCCAGCGCGGACGCGGGACCTCTCGCGCGGCCCGCCTGCGGCGGCGGCGGCGCCGGCGCACCGGGAACCGGCCGCCAGCGACGCCTGCCTACGGACAGCCCGCCCAGGCAAGCACATGCTGGCCGGGCCGTAGGGGACCGGCGCTACCGGATCGGGGGCTCGTTGTAGCGGCGCTGCTCGTACATCTCAGTCGGCGGCTCGTCTAGGGTCCTGCGACGGCGCGAGGCCAGGAAGCTCAGCGAGATGACCAGCCCGATGGCACCGCCGATCATCAGGATCAGCCCGACTACCCGCACGTTCACGTCTGCAGGGGACCAGTTGATGGCGAACCGCAGAATTGCACCAATCACGATAAGCGCGATGCTGCCGCCGATGGTCATGGGACTACTACCTCCTACTGACACGGACATTGCCGCTGGGCGGCCGCCCGGTCTTGCGGACTAGCCCTCCTCGCGCCGGCCGGTGCCGGGCGCGGGCCTGACCACCCCTGCTGCCCAGCAAATCGCTCCGCACACCTAATGAGCGTGACCGCCGTGGCTCGCCGGCCCACGCCTGGTGGCCGCGTCGGCGCCCGGGCCGGCCCGGTCGGCGGATAGTTCGGCGTAGGCGTCCAGGTAATAGCGGGCCGCGGCGTCAGGAGTGAACTGCCTGGCGTAGGCCGTGCCTGGAGTTGGGTCGGGCCGGTCGCCGGCCAGGATCCGCGCGATGGCCGCGGCAAGCGCGTCAGGTGCGCCTGGCGGCACAAGCACGCCGCGGCCCTCCCCAAGGGTGACCGCAAGCCCGTCCACTTCCGCTCCGATGACCGGGACCCCAAGGCCGAGCGCGAGGACAGCGCTCTGCGACCAGGACTCCTCCCGCGACGGCACGACGTGCACGCTCGCGCCTGCGATGTACCTGGCCGGCTGATCCGACCATCCCGGCAGGTGAATGACGTCAGCCAGGCCACGGGCTTGGACCTGCTCGGTCAGCGCGGCACGCATCGGGCCGTCGCCGACCAGGTAGGCGGCCGGAGGCTCGGGCAGCAGCGCGATCGCGTCCACCAGCAGGTCGGGTGCCTTATCGGCGCGAAACCGGCCGGTGAAGGTCAGCCTGGGCGATGGCAGCCAGGGCAGCGGCAGGTCGCGTAGACCCTCCACCGATGAGCGCCCCTCCCGCAGGCGGCCGTCGTCCAGGCCCAGCCCGGCTGCCCAGGCCCGGCTGGCAGGCCCGTGCGCGAAGAACAGGTCCACCCTGGCCGCCGCCTGCCTGGCCGCCTCGGTGTTGTCACCGCGCGGCCAGGACAGCTCGTTGTGCTCGCTGGCCGCCAGCGGTACCCGCGGCGGGACGACCTGAGCCGCGGCCCACCATGCGCCGACCATGTGCGCGTGCACCAGGTCGGCATCGGCAAGCCGGGGAGCCAGCCAGCCGGCCAACCCAGGCGACGGCGTCCATTGCAGGCTGTCCGCTGGCATGACCTCGCTCACCCGGTAAGCCTGCGCCGGGAAGCCATAGGTAGCCGCCAGCGCCAGCCCGGCCTGGGTCGCGTCGCCGACCAGCAGCGTGGTGCTGACGCCGTAACGGCGCAGCGCCGCGGACAACCGCAGGACGGACAGCTGCGCCCCGCCAGGCTCCAGCGTTCCCAGAACCCGAACGACCTTCACCCAGACCTCCCAGGACGTGCGGCGCTGCCCTGCCAGGCTGCGCCGCGGCCGATCGCAAGCATGCCTGGCCAGTGACCGCTGGGCAACGTGATCCAGGAGCCGCCTGCTGTCCGTTGCCGGCGCCAGCCGCTGCGGCGCTATCGCTAGTGGCGATGCCCGGATCGTGGCAGTATGGTGCCCGCTCGGAAAGGGCCGCTGCGCGGGGACATGATCGACGAGGAGGACGACAATGGCCGAGCAGGCGCCGTCCCAGGCCAAGCCGGCCGCCTTCATCCTGACCGGGTCGTTTCCGGTCATCTCCCGCGATCCGCTCTATCTGGCTGAGCTCTCCAGGCGCGGTTTAGCCGCGCTGGTGATCACCTCAGCGGCGTACCGCGAGCGGGCCACGGCCCAGATATCGGTGCGGGGCGGGCCGATGTCGGTGATCGCCGACATCGCGTTCGTGGACGGGGACGTCACGGTCGAAGGCGCGTTCGTGGCTGGGGCGATCGCCGCTGTCACCGCCTGGCGGCAGAAGTACCGCATCGCCGGCGCTTACGCGGTCGGCGACGTGCTGGCCGAGCCGACCGGGCTGCTGTGTGATGGCCTCGGGGTGCCGTCCCCAGGGCTGCGGGCGAGCAGGGCGTGCCGGAGCAAGTATCTGCAACGGTGGTACGCACCCGATCTCAGCCCGAATTCGGTTGTCATTCCCGCGGCGCAGCGGGCCCGCGCAGGGCTGCACGCTCAGTTAGAACCCGGCCTTGGCACGGCGCTGGAAGCGATCGCCTTCCCTGCGGTGGTCAAGCCGGCCAGCAGGCACTCAAGCTGGGGGGTGCTGACCGTCCGCGACGCCGCTGAGCTGCGGCGCGAGCTCGCCGCCTATCCCGAGCACGAGATCGTGCTCGTGGAGGAGCGGGTCGACGGCCAGGAGTACTCGGTGGAGAGCCTGGTCCAGGGCGGCGCGGTGGTGTTTGCCTCGCCCACCCGTAAGGAGACCACGCAGTACCGCGACCGCACGTTCGTTGAGCTTTCGCACAGCGTGCCCGAGCCCCGCGGCGAGGTGTCGGAGTTGCTGCTTGCCGCCAACGCGGCGCTGCTGGCCAGGCTCGGGTTCGCTGACGGGATCGCCCATTCTGAGTGGCGGATCACGCCGGATCGCCGCACCGTGCTGATGGAGATAGCCGCGCGCACGCCGGGCGACGGGCTGATGGCGCTGTACCACCTGGCCACCGGCATGCCGATGGAGCCGCAGATCCTGAACATCGCGCTTGGCGTGCAGGCCAGTTATCCCGCGCCGCACAGATTCGCGCGGCAGGTCTACCTGGAGCACCAGCCTGGCGTTCTCGAAGACGTCACGCTCGCCTGGCCGGACGTCGAGCCGCGCTGGATCGGCGAGGGCGGTGTCTGGCCCGAGATCAAGCCGGGCTCGGCTGGCGATGACCCGGCGCTGCGGGCCGTGTTCGTGCTCAAGGACCGGGGAAGCGCGCTGGGGCCGCTGGAGAGCTCAGACGACCGCGCCGTGACGTTCTTCATCGATGCTGCCACGCCCGAGCAGCTTGACACGATCGACCAGCAGGTCCGGGCGGCGATCAGCATCACCACCCGATGAGCGCGCCGACCAGAGCCCGGCGCGGGGTGGGAGTCAGGACGGCGTTCTTCGAGGCGCCGCTCGCCGTCAAGGTCGTGCTGGTGGGAGTGCTCATCAACCGGCTCGGCGGGTTCCTCAACCTGTTCATCGTGCTGTACCTGACATCGAAGGGCTACTCCGCCGAACAGGCGTCCCTGGCGCTGAGCGGTTACGGCATCGGGGCGGTCGCCGGAGTGCTGCTCGGCGGCACGCTGGCGAACCGGCTCGGGCCGCGCAACGCCACGGTGATCAGCATGTCAGGCACCTGCCTGATCATGGGGTCCTGGCTGTACCTGCCCTCGTTCTGGGTGCTGTTCGCGGCTGCCGTCCTGGTCAGCCTGATCGGGCAGCTATACCGCCCGGCGTCGGCCACCCTGCTGTCCGACCTGACCGAGCACGACCGGCAGGTCATGACGTTCGCGCTGTACCGGTTCGGGCTGAACCTGGGCGCCACCGCCGCCCCGCTGCTCGGGCTCGGCCTGTTCTACCTCGCCGGGCACCGCTACAACCTGGTGTTCTGGGCCGAGGCGCTGATCGCGCTCTGCTACGCCGTGCTCGCCTGGTTCGCGCTTCCGGCTCCCAGGGCTGCGCAGCGTACAGCGGCCAGGCAGGAAGGAGCGGGCGCCGGCCGGTGGACCGCTGGCTATCTGGAGATGATGCGCGACCGGCGCTACGTGATCTACCTGGTAGCGATCTTGATCCACTCTGGCGTCTACATCCAGTACCTGTCCACCCTGCCGCTGAACATCAAGGCGGCCGGCGTGGCGATCTTCTGGTACACGCTCGCGGTGTCGCTCAACGGGCTGATCGTGATCGCCTTCGAACTGCTGGTGACCAAGGTCACGCAGTCCTGGCCGATGCGGCTGTCGATCGCGCTCACGCTCGGCCTGCTCGGGGCCGGCGTGGCGATCTACGGGCTGCCGTTCGGACCGGCCGTGATCCTGACCGGCACTCTGGTGTGGTCGCTCGGCGAGATCATCGGCGGCCCGGCCACGTTCGCCTACCCGGCCATGGTCGCCCCGGCCAGGCTCAAAGGCCACTACATCGGCAGCTTCCAGTTCATGTTCGGGCTGGGCGCCGCGGCTGGCCCAGCGATCGGTGGCTGGCTCTTCGTGCGGCTCGGCCATGGCGTCTGGCCCGTCCTGGCACTCGGCTCAGCCGCGGCCACCGCACTCGTCCTGATCGCTGTGCGCCAGCCGCTGGCGGCGCCTAGCGGCCAGGATCAGGCCGCCCAGGTGCCGGCTCCAGGGAGCGCGGCGACGAGCAGCGGATGACGCCGTTGCGCCGCGCGAGCGAGCAGGCCGGATGCCTGGCGGCAGCCATTCCGCCGGCCACGGAACTTCAGCCGCGGGAAGGTCTTGGGCTCAGGACACGAAATTGGCTGACAGGCATATGCCCGTGCGCGGCCGGGCCCGGTCCCGGCCGCTTCCTTCACCTGCCGCGCTTCCCTGCGATGAACTCGCCCACGTATCCACTGGCCTGCTCGCCCGTCCCCTCCGCGAGTACGTGGAGCACTCGCGGAATTTCTATGCGGTCAGGCCCGTTAGCGCAAGGCGCGCGTGGCATTTCCGGCTAACCGCGGAAAATTATCCTTAACCAGCACAGCCGCTAGCTGGGCTTCATAGCCAGAAACCGGGGATTACCGGATAACGGGGTCAACGGCCGATCCAGATTCCTTGCAGGGCGCGGTAGACGTTCTTGCCGATGACCGCCTGGATCGCCGCGTCGTCCAGGCCGTGCCTGACCAGCCAGCCGCAGATGTTGCGGAAATTCTCCGTAGGGTTCTCCAGGCCGTCGACGTAATCCACCGGGTCGAGTTCCGGGCCGCGCGCTGCGGCCAGGCTGAGCAAGCTGGCGAACGTCTTGTGCAACTGCACGTGGTCGCCGTAGAGGGTGTCGGGCCCGAATCCGATGTGCTCGATGCCGACCAGGTCGGCGCAGTAGCTGAAATGATCCATCACCGACTCGATGCTGTGCCGCGGGTGCGCGGCGGACAGCGTGGTATGCGGTGCCGCGGAGATGCCGATCACTCCCCCGGTGCCGGCCACGGCGCGGAGCACGTCATCGGGCTTCATCCTGGCCGTATCCCAGACCGCCCGCGCCCCGGCATGGGTCAGCAGGACCGGCCGTTCGCTGTGCAGGCAGACGTCGAGACCGGTCCGGTCCGATGAGTGCGACACGTCAATGGCCAGGCCGAGCTTGTTCATCCTGGTCACAGCCCGCCGCCCGAACGCGGTCAGCCCGCCGTCGGTCCGCTCAGCCAGGCCGCTGCCCAGTGCGTTGGCGTCTGAGTAGGCGATCCCGATCTGCCGCAGGCCAAGGCCGTACAGCACGTCAAGGCGGTCGATCTCGTTCTCGATCGGGGTAGCCGCCTCCAGCCCGAAGATCAGGCCCACCCGGCCCGACCGGTGCGCCTGGTCAATGTCGCCGGCCGTCCGCACGACCATCACCTCCTCCTGATGGGCCAGGTCGGCCTGGCGCATCCCCAGATCGATGATCACGTCGTCCCAGCGCCACGGCGCGTTCCCGGTCACGCAGGCGGTGCCGTTCATCATGTTGTCGAACACCGCGGTCATGCCCGATGCCGCCAGGCCGGCGTAGGCGGCATGCTGCCGCCCGGTCCGGTAGTAGTCGGCCGTCTCCGCCATCCGCAGCGGAAAGCGAACCGGATGATCATGCATGCTGATCACGATGTTCTCCGCCAGCAGGCGGCCCGACCTGCGCTCCTGCTCCGCGGTCAGCCCGGCGGAATAGGCAGGTACCCGGCCGAACTCGGGCGCGAGCTCGAACTCGCGGAAATCTTCTCCTGCGGTCAGATAGGAATAGGCGCGGTAACCGGCGCCGCTGCCTGCTGCCGTCCGCTGCGTGTCGTTACCCGGCCGGTCGTGCATGACTCCACCGTCCTTCCTGACGCCCGATCGCGCTCAGTCCGGCGGGCGGCCCGTCCGGTGGCGCCAGCGCGCCCGTGGTCACAGTGCCGTGCATTCGGTGCTGGCGAACGGGCCGGGCCGGGCATCCCTGACGCCGGCGCCGAGCGCGTGCGGTGCCTGGGCCTGGTTTGGCATGCTTTCCTGCAGGCTCCTACGCTGCCACTGCGGATGCCGGTCAGGTAAGTGCCGATGGGGGCGCAGGCGGCGGCCGCCGCGCGGGAGCTGATCGCGGGAATGACGCGGTAGGCCGACCGGGCGGGGTCCGCCAGCGCCGCCACGATCCGGTCGGTCACTTCGCGGATGCGCGATGGGCGGATGCGTGATGCGCGGGCCAGGAGCGCTGGCGCGGCGGGTGGCTGAACGCCGCTCGCTCGCTGCGATGCAGCCATGCGATGTCCGCTTCGGTCAGCACCTGGCCGCCGATCCTGACCCACCCCGTCTGTCCGTCGCCGCCCAGGCAGGCGACGGGCGCGAGCACCGCGTTCGTCGTGCAGATCTCGCCCTTGGGCCCTTCGTACGCGCCTGCGGCGTTCTGCCAGAATTCCGCGAGCCCGTTGGGGTCGATGATCAGCAGCGCGTTCTCCACGCGCGGCCCGTGCGCGTCCTGGACGACAAGGCCGTCGGCGCCGTTGTGCGTCATCGTGACCCGGCACGGATTGGCCGTGCAGAGAAGCTGTCCGCGGGCATGACTGCTCAGGAACTGGTAACCGAGCACCGCGGCGGCGGTGATCAGCACGCCTGCGGCCATTCCGGCCAGCAAGGCCCTGGTCTTGGTCATGAGCAGTCTCCTTCGCCCGGCTCGGCAGAGACCTCCATTGTCGGCGTGCTCGCGGGCCGGGCAGGACGGCCAGCCGGGCCCCGGAGGCAAGGAAGCCGCCGGGGCCGTGCTGACTGCTCAGATCCGGGACGGTGAGTCCACCACGCCCTCGGCGCCGGCGTCGTGCGGCGCGCCCGGGCTGGCGTGCCCGGCGCGCACGGCTTCCTCGATCCGCTTGCCGATCTCGGCGTCGACGTTCTTCCAGTACTCGAAGACGCGGGGAAGCGTCTCCTCCTTGACCCCGCCGAGTATGTGGCCGGCCACGTTGCCGACGAAGCGGTCCCGCGCGGCGTCATCGAACGCCTCGCGGACCATCGCACCCGCCTGCCCGAAGTCGTCGTCATCCCGGCGGAGCGTGTACGCCGCGCGCATCATCTCCCCGTCGACCTCCCAGCCTTCCTCCGCCAGGCCGGTCTCGTCGCTGTACGGGTCGTAGGAGTTCGGCGCGTACTTCGCCCGGTCGGCGGCGTGATCGTAGGCCATCGGCCCGTCGAACTGGTAGGTGTACGCCCCGTCGACGCGGTGCCGGTTCACCGGGAGTTGCAGGTAGTTCGGCCCGATCCGGTAGCGGTGCGTGTCGGAGTAGGCGAATGTGCGGCCGAGCAGCATCTTGTCCGGGCTGAACCCGATACCCGGCACGATCGCGCTCGGCTCGAACGCCGCCTGCTCGATCTGAGCGAAGAAGTTCTCCGGGTTGCGGTTCAGGGTCATCGTGCCGACCTTGATCAGCGGGTAGTCGCCGTGCGGCCAGACCTTGGTGAGGTCGAACGGGTTGAACCGGTAAGTCTTGGCGTCGGGGTACGGCATCACCTGCACATACAGCGTCCAGGACGGGAACTCGCCGCGCGCGATGGCTTGGTAGAGGTCGCGGCGGTGGAAGTCGGAGTCCTCGCCCGCGATCTTGTTTGCCGCCTCCTGGGTGAGGCATTTAACGCCCTGATCCGACTTGAAGTGATACTTGATCCAGAACTTCTCGCCGGCGGCATTGATCCACATGTAAGTGTGCGAACCGTAGCCGTTCATGTGCCGCAGCGTTGCCGGTATGCCGCGGTCACCCATCAGCCAGGTGACCTGGTGCGCAGATTCCGGGCTCAGGGTCCAGAAGTCCCACTGCATGTCGTTGTCGCGCAGGCCGCTGCCGCCGAGCCGCTTCTGGGAGCGGATGAAATGCGGGAACTTCATCGTATCCCTGATGAAGAACACCGGCGTATTGTTGCCGACGAGATCGTAGTTGCCTTGCGTTGTATAAAACTTCAAAGCGAAGCCCCGTGGATCGCGCCAGGTGTCAGGACTCCCCTGCTCGCCTGCCACGGTGGAGAAGCGGGCCAGCATGTCGGTTCGCGCGCCGGGCTGGAACAGCGCCGCCTTGGTGTACCGCGAGACGTCGCCCGTCGTAACGAAGACGCCGAACGCGCCGGTGCCCTTCGCGTGCACATTGCGCTCGGGCACGCGCTCGCGGTTGAAGTGCGCCATCTGCTCGATGAAGTGCGTGTCATGAAGCAGGATCGGCCCGTCGGCGCCGATGGTCAGGGAATTGCGATCGCTCACTGCCGGAGCGCCGGTTCCCGTCGTCGATCCTGCTCGCCGTGCGTCGGTCATGATTCCTCCGCTTCTTAACTCCCGGCGCGCGAGCGACTACACTGTGGCCGCCGGGTTATCTGGTCGTTTGTGTCAGTTGGTGACGATGCGGCTGGATGCGATGGAACTCCTGCGGGTTACCACCCTGGAGCGTTGCGCTGCCAGGCGGGTTCCCAGGTGTGGTGCCCGCAGGAGAAAAGCATGCCGCCGGGCCCGTCGGTTGTGGCGGTCTCCTGCACGTGTTCCAGGCAAAGGCCGGCCTTGCAGTGCGGGCACAGCGCCACAGCAGGCTGCTCAGTACCGGTCCGGGCACAGCTCAGGCAGTTCATGTGTCACCTCCTCCCGCAGCGAGGCCGGTGCAATCGTCACCGGCAATCCGAACAGGTCCCCCAGTAGGTCACCTCGGCTTCGTCTGCCTCGAACCCGCCAGGCAGAGCGCGCGGCGTCAGGCAGGGCGCCTCGCCGACCGCGCAGTCGATGTCGACGGTCCCGCCGCAGCTACGGCAGATGAAATGGTGATGGTTGTCGCCGACCCTGGTCTCGAAACGCGCCGGGTGCCCAGGCGTCTCCAGGCAGCGGACCAGGCCGGCGGCGGTGAGCGCCGCCAGCGTGTCATAGATCGTCTGGACCGACACGCTGCCCAGCCTGGCCAGCACCGCCCGCCTGACCTGCTCGGCGGTCACGTGGCCGTCCGCGGCATCGAGCGCTTCGAGTACCGCGATCCGCGGCGAAGTCACCCGCAGGCCGACCTCCCGCAGACGGCGCCGAGAGTCCGGGCGCTGCAGGGCGTCCGGGCGCTGCAGGGAATCCGGCCGCTGCAGGGAATCCGGGCGCTGCAGGGAATCCGGCCGCTGCAGGGAATCCGGGCGCTGCCGGGGGCCTGGGCTGCTTGGCACGGACCCGACCCTAGCGTTCAGTCTGGAACTAGTCAAGAAAACGAATAATTCCGGTTAAGTCGGATCACGGTCTGGCCGGGGCGGCCAGCGAGCACGCTGCCCGCCTGGCCTTGACCGGGCGGTACCGGGGCGGTACGGGCGTCCCTCCAGCGCAGAAAAGTAGCACAGCCACCCGCCACCGCGCCTGGCTGGCCGGCTTCAGCAGCGGGTCAGCGCCGTTCCAGCAACCCCAGGCAGAGTTCAGTCAGGCTGCGGTGATCCGGGTAGTTGCTTGTCCGGGCACCGCGGCCGGTCATTGCGAGACGAGGCGGCAGGACGCCGCCAGCGGCGCGGGAAAGAGGCGTGTGATGGCGAAGTTCATGGATGTGCACAGCGGGTTCGTCGGTGTGACCGAGAGCCAGCTACGTGAGGCACACGATCGTGATCTTGCGGTCGAGGCGGCCGAGGGAGTGCATTTCGAGCGGGCATGGCTGGACCCTGATTCGGGGAAGGTGTTCTGCCTGTCGACCGGATCGTCGAAGGAAGCCGTGCTCCGGGTGCACGAGAAGGCCGGCCACCCGACGGAGGAGATCTACGAGCTGCCGGTCGAGGTGGAGTAGCCGCAGCCAGTCGCGGGCGGGCGAACCGGAGCCGGCGTTGAGCCGGCCCCGGCTCGCAGCAAGGGATACGGACGGCGACGATCCGCAGGCGCGGCGGCGGGAGCTTGCCGCCCTAGCGCGCGGGAAGAAGCCGGTGACGTCCGCGAACATCGCCGTGTCAGCAATGACGTGGTCACCAGCGAAACCGCCGCCGGCCGCGGGCTCGGGTGCGCGGACCGGTAATCGGCGGCCGGGTCCGGTGTAGCTTGGAGCCGTCACGGGGCGGGTGAATCCTGGGGCGCGGCGGACGGGCGTGATGCTGACGGGTCAGGTGTTTGTTTCTCATACCTCCGATATGGCGCAGTTCCCGCAGGGCCGGTCGTTCGTGCAGGCGGTCCTGGATGCGGTGGCACGGGCCGGGATGGCGCCGGTGGACATGCGCTATTTCGCGGCGCGGGAGGGCAAGCCGGCCGATTACTGCCGGGCCCGGGTGCGGGAGTGCGAGGTCTACGTGGCGGTGGTCGGGTTCCGGTACGGGTCGATGGTGCCGGGCGAGGCGGTGTCCTATACCGAGCTGGAATTCGACGCGGCCAGCACCGCGAGGCTGCCGCGGCTGGTGTTCTTGCTGGATGACGCTGTCAGCCTGCCGGGGGTACTGGCTGATCGCGATCGCGGCGCGGTCGAGGGGTTTCGGCAGCGGTTACGCGATGCCGGGCTGATGGTCCGCGGCTTTGCCTCCGGTCACGGCCTGGAGCTTGAGGTGTTCCACGCGCTGAGGAACCTGGCCGGCGGGCTGCGGCCGGTGCCGGGGACGGCGCCGTCGGCTGCGGAGGTGCGGTACTCGCTGCCGGCGGACACGGCGGCGTTCACCGGCCGGGCCGGGGAACTGGGCCTGATCGGCGCCGCCGTGGCCGATGCCGCGGGGGCGGGCGGGGTGGTGGCAATTCACGCGATCGGCGGGATGCCGGGGGTGGGCAAGACCGCACTTGCAGTGCACGCCGCGCATCTGCTGCGCAGCCGGTTCCCGGACCGGCAGCTGTTCATCGACCTGCACGCCCACACCCCGGGACAGGACCCGATGCTCCCGGAGGCGGCGCTGGCCGGGTTGCTGGCCGCGGTCGGGGTGGACCCGCGTCTCCTGCCCGCGGATCTGGCCGGGCGGAGCGCGCTGTGGCGGGACCGGATGGCCGGGCAGCGGGTGCTGCTGGTGCTGGACAATGCCGCGGGCAGCGGCCAGGTCGCGCCGCTGCTGCCCGGCGGTGCGGGCTGCCTGGTGCTGGTCACCAGCCGGCGGCACCTGGGCGACCTGCCCGGGCCGGTCGCCCCGTTGCAGGTCGATGCCCTGCCGCCAGACCAGGCGCAGGAGATGTTTCTGCGGCTGGCTCCCCGCGCCGCGACCGGGCCGACGTCGGCGGTGGCGAAATTGGTGCGGCTGGCCGGGTACCTGCCGCTGGCGATCTCGCTGCTGGCCCGGGTTTATGCCAGGCACCCGGCCTGGACGCTGGCCGACCTGACCGCCGAGACGAAGGCGAGCCTGCTGACCCTGGCGGCGGAGAAGGATAGCGTGGCGGCCGCGTTCGAGGTGTCCTACCGGTACCTGGACTCCGGCCGACGGCAGTTCTTCCGCCGCCTGGGCCTGCATCCGGGCGCTACGACCGACGCCTGCGCCGCCGCTGCGCTGGCCGGCCTCCCGCTGGCCGAAGCCGCCTGGCTGCTGGACGCCCTGCACGGCGAGGGCCTGTTGACCGAGACCGGGTACCGGCGGTACGGCATGCACGACCTGATCCGCCGCTACGCCCGCGACCGCGCCGCCACCGACCCCGCCGCCGACCGCGACCAGGCGCTGGAACGGCTGCTGGATTACTACCAGCACACCGCCGCCATCGCCGAGGCCCACCTGGCCCGCCAGCCCCGGACCGGGCCAGCCCCGGCCGCCCCCGCCGCGCCGCCGGCTGCGGTTCCCGGCCTGCCGGATCGCGAGCGGGCGCTGGCGTGGGCCAGGGCCGAGCGCGCGAACCTGCTCGCCTGCCTGGACCACGTCACCGGCGCCGACCAACACGCCCGGGTGGTAGCCTTCACCGCGGCCGTCGCCGCTTTGCTGCGCCAGGACGGGCCCTGGGCCGACGCCGTCGCCCGCCATAGCACCGCCGTGCAGGCCGCGCGCCATATCGGCGACCGGCTGGGCCACGCTGATGCCCTCGGGAACCTGGGGGCCGTACGGCGGCTGACCAATGACTATCCGGGCGCGGCCGAGGCCCAGGAAGCGGCGCTGGGCATCTACCGCGACCTCGGCGACCGGCTGGGTCAGGCCAACGCCTTCCGCAACCTGGGAGCCGTGCGGCTGATGACCGGGGACTACCTGGGCGCGGCCGAGGTGCTGGAGGCGGCGCTGGGCATATCCCGCGACCTCGGCGACCAGCGGGGCGAGGCCCACGCTCTGAGCGAGCTGGGGGGCATGCGATGGCTGACCGGTGACTATCGGGGCGCGGCCGAGATGCTGGAGGCGGCGCTGGGCATCTGCCGCGATCTCGGCGACCAGCGGGGCGAGGGCGCCGCCCTCACCGATCTGGGGGCCGTGCGGCGACGAACCGGGGACTACCTGGGCGCGGCCGAGGCGCTGGAGGCGGCGCTGGGCATATCCCGCAGCCTCGGCAACCGGCTCGGCGAGGGGCACGCCCTCACCGATCTGGGGGCCGTGCGGCGGCAGACCGGGGACTATCCGGGCGCGGCCGAAATGCTGGAGGCGGGGCTGGGCATCTACCGCGACCTTGGCGACCGGCTGGGTCAGGCCGTCGCCCTCCTCTACCTCGGGGTCGTGCGGCGGCTGACCGGGGACTACCGGGGCGCGGCCGAGATGCTGGCGGCGGCACTGGACATCTTCCGCGGCCTCGGCGACCGGGGGAGTGAGGCTGAGGCGCTCAACGAGGTGGGGGTGCTGCACCGGGTACTCGGTGACCTGGACCAGGCCGGGGCGTGCCACCGGCAGGCCCTGGATCTGGCCCGCGAGATCGGTAGCTTCTCCGATGAGGCCCAGGCGCTGGCCGGGCTGGGCCGCTGCGCCCTGGCCGCCGGCCACACTGCCAGCGCGCAGGCCGGCCTGCGGCAGGCGCA
>WNFX01011891.1_pt1 | contig 21406 bp, 20 predicted proteins | sample 5400111 | NCBI WGS metagenome assembly WNFX01 (sample SAMN13153363, study PRJNA577476) | soil metagenome | isolation source: 40 cm soil or saprolite under grassland replicate 1 | place: USA:California | collected 2016-06-15 | reverse complement strand
GGTTTGGTACCTCGATGTCGGCTCTTCCCATCCTGGTTCTGCAGCAGGAGCCAAGGGTGGGGCTGCTCGCCCATTAAAGGGGAACGTGAGCTGGGTTTAGACCGTCGTGAGACAGGTCGGTCTCTGCCTGACAGGGGCGTGGTTGTCTGAGGGGAAGTTGCCCCTAGTACGAGAGGAACAGGGCAACGCAGCCTCTGGTTTATCAGCTGTCCGACAGGGCACGCTGAGCAGCTAAGCTGTTTAGGATAACTCCTGAAAGCATCTAAGGAGGAAGCCTATCCCGAGAAAAGACAGCCTTCCGTAAGGAGGAGGGCGGCCATAGAAGATGGCGTTGATGGGATGGAGGTGTACGTATCAAGCTTCGGCGAGGTGTTCAGCCTGCCATTACCAATAGCCCAAGGCACAGGCAATAAAGAAGTGGTGATATCTAAATAGAAAAGTCCACACCCATATCAAGAATAGTGACTGAATCACGTAAAAAGCATAAGTCTGAGTAAAAACATGAAACCGATCCTATGCGTGGCGGGAGCGTTTTCTTTTTACACTCGCCATATACGATTTTGTGGTTTGTCATGTATTCTATGAGCATAGCAATGGAATTCGCTTTGATGAATAATCTGTCATACAAACCATATTATTATCTCACTGAGTGGATTAACATGGATACTAATAATATTAATTCACTTAGAAGTAAAGACGTTAAGGGTCGGAAAGGATCAGATATATATGACTTGTTCTCTTTGTCTTCATAGCTTCGTACGCTAAAGACTACAACAATTACATAGCATTTGAATACTATTAAATTTACGAGTTTATGATTTATACCAGATTGTCATCGTTAGTTTCGGAATCATCTTTGTTGGCAATAAAAGGTACACCCATAGTGTGCATTTCTCACAAAGAGGATGTAGACGGTATTGCTTCAGCTGCATTGCTTAAGGCAGCTTTTGGAAATGTCTCTGTTATTCTTGTTGACTACGCCAATATCATTTCAACTCTAGAGAGGATTAATCTAGAGACATCCTCATCACCGGCTTCTATAAAGAACTCCAGAGGAAAAAAAATGCCTAAAATATTTATCTGTGATCTGGGTTTGAATAAAAAAAATGAGCAGAGATTCATGGACATACTTTCTAAGAGTATTTCTAGGGGATATGATGTTACGTACATAGATCATCATGACTTGAGCGAACACATTTCTGAATGTTTAATTGAAATGGGAGTTAGCCTTATTCATTCAATTCGGGAGTGTACAAGTGTCCAGGTATATTCAAAGTTCAAGAGAAGACTCAAGCCAGACGCTGCATTTTATGCAGCCGCAGGCGCTCTCACAGATTATCTAGAAAATGGACCACGAGGATCTTCGCTTATTACTAAATTTGATAGACAATTTTTGATGCTTGAATCCTCGGTACTCTCCTATATGATCTCTGCAAACCAACATGACAATAAATTTTTAGGTACAATTGTGGATTCGCTTTCATCTATGAAATACCCACATGAGATAGCGGGTGGCTTCTCAATAGCCGAGAAATACGCAAAAAAAATAGTCCACGGCATGAATGCGATCAAAAAATTAATTGTCGAAACAAAAGAAGTGGCCTATGTGCAGGGAAGCGCAGATCTGTCTGCAGCCGCTACGGTTAATTTTGTATTGGGTGCATCAAATAGGCACGTGGCGATGGTTTACAAATTGAAAGATGATATCAATTCATACATTATATCAATACGGGGTTCTAAGGGATGTAAAGTTCATCTTGGAAGACTAGTAAATGATATTTCATCAAATATGGGAGGCAGTGGAGGAGGTCACGACAAAGCCGCTGGCGCAGTTATTCCAAAGAAGAACCTAATGGAGTTTATAGAGATGTTGGACCGGTCTGTTTCTGATTTTGCACGTTCGCAACACAAAGATAAACGTTGACTAATAGTCTGCTCCTGCATTGTTAACTGGCGCAGATATCTTCATTTAATATATGTAGAGTGATACAATAACCTCTAAGATCAAGACGGAAAACCTGTTGTCGGCTTTGTATTCTCTGATAGCCGCTCGAAGAACGTATTTGCCCTTTTTTAGTAATATAAGAACAACTCAATCGTCAATCGCTGGACTGTTGACCATTGCTCTTGAGTATTTATCTTTTGGCTTATCTAGTTTTAGCTAATTCTAATCTATCAAAAAGACTACAAAAGTGACACTGTCTACTGCATCTACTACTATACATTAGAAATCACGGCAACGAAGCTTTATATAATAAACCGAGGGATTTGAAATCATAGGCATATGTTATTACCCGCGGAGATTGAAGCCAAATCACTGATCCCTGCGATTAGATCTATTCTAGCGAGAAAGTTGATAAATGACTATGGCTTGAAGGAAGAGCTTGTCGCCAAAGTACTTGGAGTCACTCAGGCGGCCATCAGCAACTACGTAAGGGGGACAAGAGGAGATGTTGAGTTAATATCTAAGTTAGGCTCTGTAGATCACGTTATTGCCATGATCGACGACATTGCGAGGGATTTGGCCGGCAATAAGGCTTATACCCCTTATACAATGTCCAAGTTCATAGAACTGTGCAATTATATGCGCTACACCTTAATCATATGCGATGTCCATCGTAACATGGAAGCGAACATCGATGAGCACATTTGCGAACAGTGTAAGGGGACTCTGATACGTCCATTATAACTATCTATTAGCCTGTATCGTGAGCAGAGACGGATTTTTCGCACCCGGATAACCTAGACTACTCCTAACGGCAGTAATGATGTATTTTTGGACATCACGCACTATCAAGTAAGAGGCTCAATATCTACTTGGGTTTCAGTATATTTAGGGCGGTACCGAAAACATCTGACCCCATCATTACTCCCATGCTACCCTGTTTTGCGTGCCTTTCTGTGAATCTGGAGGTATTGTCGTTATCTACCATCTCCCCAGAAAACATTAGCGGAACTGGATCATCAGTATGGGCCTTTCGACTGCAAGGTGTTGAATGATCAGCAGAAACAATTATCATCAATTTAGTTGGTTTGTTCTTTTTTAACATGTTTAAGAGCGTCCCAAAAAACTGCTTGTCAATGGCTTCGATATTTCGCTTCTTTCCAATCGCGTCACCGTCGTGTCCAAATTCATCAGGACCCTTGATATGAACATACAGTCCATCATAATTATTTAACTCCTCTATCACCGTTAAAGCCTTCCGTTCATAATTTGTAACGTCTCCAGTTATAATAGCCTCTATGCCGAGTACCTTTGAAATTCCTACTTCTACTGGCATATCCACAATTGAAGCTAGATTTATACCGAATTTCTTTCTAATTGGTTCGATATGGGGATATCTTGTACCAGCATCTCGGGCGAGTATGGCATTCAGAGGCATCATGCCAGACTTTATCCTGGCTTTATTTACTGGATGCTCTGAAAGCAATTTTATAGCTCCCTCTGAAAATTCGTTTAACAATTTTGCAGAAATCTCCGCAGACTTGGATTTTTCCTGTGCCTCTGATTTTCTTAATCTCATCTTGTAAGATGTGGCCTTCGCCACTCCTATGCCGTCAACTCGGTCATAAGCTGGGTCAGTATTAGTTATTCTATCAGACAAAGCCATATACTTATGTCTAAATCTTATAGTCATTCGATGACCAATCGTAGGAGCAACCTTCACAGAAGCATCTTTTTCGCTTAACCGGATATTCTTATTGAGAGTTCTGGCTATCATCTGAGATTCTTTGTTGGTTATTTGCCTGCCGGCTCTTCTGTCTAATATATTTAATTTATTGTCCACCGTGGCAAAATTGCCTCTTAACGCCAGATCTCCGTCATGAAAGTCAACGTTCGATCCGATAGATTCTATTACGCCTCTCCCTACATATCTAGCACCTTTGAAATTATACCCTAGCATATTAAATACCGCGATGTCGGATTGTGGCGCTACTCCTTTACCTACGGTAATGACCTGACCTAGACATCCCATTCTAGTCATCGAATCCAAATGGGGTGTATAAGCCGCTTCCAGAGGTGTTAAGCCATTCAATTCTTGGTTGGGTAGATCTCCTACACCATCTAACAAAACATAAAGGATTTTACCAAAAGGACTATTGCTCATGATAAAATAAAAAAAGTATGACTAATTTAGTGTTATGTGTTATGTGTTAAATTCAAATTAACTTAAATTTATTCGAGTAGCACGATCTTTTTCCTCACGTTGTGTATTGCTTAATCATTACTTTACATGGACCAAAGCATACGGATGAATCGCCAAATAGAACAACCTTGTATTTGCTAGATTTAAATGTGAATTTCATCGTGAATTTAATCATTAATTCGCTCCCAGATTCTAAATTACAATTGCAATTTTGCTACAGGGTAGGTGAAGGCTCACAGGTTCATAGTCATTTCCCGATGGAAATTAACATTTAATCCGAAAGCTCCTTTTCGAGAAAAAAAGATTCCTAATTCGGTCAGACTGCTAGTTCTGACTTGTAGTCTTGTGAGTACGTTATGATCCACCAATGACAGTCAGCGATCATTCAGAACCTTTATTTAAAGGAAGTTGTAGGAAGCTCTGATACAAGGAGATTAGTTTGGGTGATATTAGAAAAGATTATGTTCTCGACAGATTTGTTATCATACCTCAGACCATAGAAGAGACTCGTACACAAATGCAAGTCGATAAATGTCCGTATTGCCCAGGTAACGAAGGGATGACAGAACCTGCATCGATAGCTCTCGTTGCAAAAGATGGCATGCTTCAACGGTTATCTGACAATGAAGAGAATATAGTAACAGGCTGGTGCGTTAGGGTATTCGAAAGCAGTAATCCTGTGGTTAAGACCTCATCCACATCTTACTATTCAGAAAAGCCTCTATACAGCGAACCTGCATATGGTTACCACCAGGTTGTAGTGGCATCACCGGAACATGCCCAAGCATTGTCTGAAATTTCGGTTGAACAGTGGGAAAATGTCCTACTCGTAATACAAGATAGGGTCAGATGGCTATATACACAAAAAAGTGTAACATACGTTTCCATTTACGTAAACAGCGGGGAAGCTGCAGGTACCACTATAACGCATCCACATTTCAATCTTGTGAGCTTCTCTACGATACCCCCTATAATAGAGCTAGAGGCTGAGGCGTCCCATAGATATATGAACGAGAATGGTACATGTCCTGCATGCAACGTCTTGGCCATCGAATCTGGAGGGCCAAGACAAATTTTGGGTACGGATAGCTTTATAACCTTCTCGCCTTGGGCTCCAACGTATCCTTATGAATTTTGGATTTATCCCAAAAGACACACAACTGCCTTCTCAAAAATTACTCAAAAAGAAATAAGCGACCTTGCACTGATGATGCGCTCTACTTTAGGTGGGATGTCGAAGGCGCTTAAAGATGTACCTTTTAATTTAGTTTTTCATCTTTCGCCTGAAAAAAAGAATAGCCGTCAAATTCACTGGCATATAGAAGTTTATCCACAACTTTATACTTGGTCTGGATTGGAAAGAGGCTTTGGAGTATATGTTAATAGCATCAAGCCGGAATGTTCTGCAGAGCTTTTAGGATCAGCTTGCAGGCGAGAGCTCGCGAGTCTAGTTGGCATAACGTAGCCGTTAAGATACTACTTATTTAACTCGCATAAAAGAATAATCATATCATTATGCCAAAGCTAGAAACATGGCTTTCGTTTGGCTCTTTTGGACTTGCTATGATGTTTGTGGTATTAATGGTCTCATTCTACACCTTTTTAATAGGCCCCGAGGGGAAGGGACCAAGAATATATTTTGACCCCTTGGGGTTGTTAACCCAAATAATTTCAATCTCTGGCGTTCCTAGCTTAATATTGGCTGGAATAGTCTTCGGTTTCACTAAAAAGGAAGGATCGCGGCCTGCTGCAATTATCTTGCTTGCGACGGCAGTAGTACTAATTGCAGGTATGATATTCCTTAAGGGCATGGAGCCTAAGATTAATACACGGTTCACAGTTATCGGGATGGATGCTGTACCATCTATTTTTCTTGTGTCCGGTGCAGGTTTGATCGTCGCTGGAATTTATCTTTTTAGGAAATCTCTCGGGGCAAAACGAAATTACGGTAAAGACGAGATTCAATGATCAAAAATCGTTACCACAAAATTGATGTATCAAGGAAAATTCTGCCAATTCTAATCTCAGATGACATATTGTCGCATGCCATTGAAGTGGGTAAGTTACACGACAGCCCTATCCTGTCAGTCGTTGTAGGGACTAAACCGGACTTTTATAAACAAGCCCCACTCGTCGTCGAAGCAGCAAAAGAAAAGATGCCAATACTCGTAATAGATACCGGCCAACATTTTGACGACACTTTGGGTTTTGGAATAAAGGAGTTTGAATTGCAACGGTTCGTAGGATGCAATTTGCAAATTCGTGGGGATCTGATGGAAAAGGCAAGCGAGCTTATTACGAAATTTGGATATTTTGGACGATACTGCAAAAAACGGTATGGTATAGATTCACAACTTCTTCCTTTGGTCCACGGCGACACGATAGTTGCTGGAATTGCTCCGCTGGCATGGGTATTCGGGATGGGTCAGAAAGTAGCCCAAAATGAAGCAGGCCTTAGGTCCATGAGTCCTGAGGCGATGAAACAGATAAGGATTCACGAAGAGCCAACAAGAAATACTGTAGAGAAGTTCATAAACGAACAGTTTGAAGGCAAATGGTTCTTGACACTTGAAGAACCGTTTCCAGAACAAATTGATACCTGGATTTGTTCTGCTGGCACGAAATATTTTTTCGCTCCTACGGAAATGAATAAATCTAATCTAGTTCGAGAAGGATATCCAGAAGATTTTATTCACGTAGTAGGAAACTCAGTTGTAGATGCCATTCACATAACAAGAAAGCAGAAAGTACGTAAGAGTATCTTCGATATTTACCCCAATCTTGAATCAGGCCAATGGATAAGAGTAGACATCCACAGACGAGAAAACCTTACTCATCATCGATTTACATCTATTGTTCGTAGCCTAGTAGATCTGGTAAAAAGGACACAATTTAAGGTAAATCTAATAATGCTAAATGCAACAGAAGCCGCTTTAGTTTCATATGGTTTGGACAATAAAATAAAAAGCCTTGCAGAAGAATATTCCCATAGATTCCTGATTACACCTGTATGGAAGCAATACGGGCATGTTATCGAATTCTTGGATAGTGGTCATTGCTGGGCCGAGATGACTGATTCTGGCTCTATGCAAGAAGAATTACTTTACTTCCCAGATGTCCTCTCATTAACACTTAGACTAAATACTGACAGACCGGAGACTATCTTAAATGCTAGAAGTAACATATTAGTCCCCCCTGTCAGTTCTGAGTGGATACTTTCTATGATAGATAAAGCCTACAATAGGAACGAGAATTTGGGCATACATCTAAGAAATAAGAAACGAATCTTCGGTGAACCAGGAAAAGTTTCGAAACAAATCATAAGAGTTCTCAAGAAGGAATTTGAAGAAGGCGTTACAAATTTTTATCCTTGGCTTCACCAACGCATCAACCTATGGAAGGAAGACCAAACTATAGACTATTTGTAATACTTTCCTTGTAAATACTTATAATCTAAATTCTCCCTAACTTTTTAACGTATAGGAACAAGCTTAAGGAAATCAGGTTCAACAACGTAACACCCGATATTTATTAAACCGCTTATTTCAGGCTTTTCCCTCCATCTCGTGATTCTATTCCCTTTTCCATTAACATCAATGAAACCATACTTCAATTGTGTATTATATGATAGGAGAGCCATTGAGAGCAAGGCCTTGCTTTTGGCATGTTTTTCTATCATTTTATCAAGGTTAAATTCATAGATAGAATCTCCGTAAAGACAAACGAACGTATCATCAGATATTAGATCTTCAGCTGTCTTTAGTTGTCCGGCTGTCGCTAATGGTCTTTCAGAGCGAGCATATTCTATCTTTATACCTAACCTTGCGCCATCTTCAAAGTAGTCTTCGATTGTCCTATGGAGATAACTTACACATAGAATAATATGATCAATATTAAACCCATCCGTGCTTTTGAGCCACTCGATTATGTGTTCTAGAAGGGGTTTATTGCCTAAAGGTAACATTGGTTTGGGAATAAAGAAGGTATATGGTTGTAATCTAGTTCCTAATCCCGCTGCAAGAATTACTGCTTTCATATTTGATTAGTTCTACAAAATAACAGAGACCACATGATCCTCATTAATACCTTCTTAGTATTTTCTTGACTTTATCGATGACCGTAATTGGATCTTCAGAGAAGACAAGTATCATCGGTTCCTTACCAATGTCACCTCGATGGTATATAATTTCTGCTCTAGGATTATTTCTTATAGCACTACTTATTCCCCAACCTATTGACTTTCCCTCCTTTCTCTTAACATTTTCAGGCTCCAAACTTCTGCAATAACTGGCTATGTGAAAAAGAGAATCACAAATACGCAAGATTTTTCTATCCAGCTTAATATTCATTGAAGATCTCATGCAGGGATTGTATTTCATATATTCTATTACTGCTGACGCTACGTGGGTAGATGCACCAAATTCCAACGTTGATGCGGCCCGTACTATTTTCCCAATTCTAATAATTCTACCCTTTACACCGGCCACGTCGTGAACATGTTTTGCATTAGGCATAGCATAAACAATGTTCGATTGCGTCTCAGGTATCAATTCAGAAAAATTATTTATGGATTCTATTTCTATAAGTGCCTGTCGTAGCTTGTTCAGTACCTCATATCTGCTAGCGTACTCATAAATCCGGTACACAGGATTGATAACTAAAAGGCCACGACCTGGTCTGAATCCATTTAGGATCGATTCGTGAACATATAAATTAGCAGACCTAAATGCCTCAATCAATCCGAAGCCTCTGGCAAGGAAAGCTGTAAGTGCTGCTGAAAAATTACAACCTGAACCATGTATAGGGGGTACTTTTATTCTACGGTTTGATATTCTAACGATCTTGCCGTTATTAATACAAAGAATATCGGTAGCATGTTTGCTATTAGCATGACCTCCTTTTATTACGACATTTTTTGGACCAAGCTTTCTTATTATTCTGGCAGCATTTATGGAGTCCTGCACTGTTTTAATTTGCAAACCTGTCAATCTTTCTGCCTCCATTAAGTTAGGGGTAATAACGGTTGAAATGGGAATAAGATGAGATTTGAAGTGTTCAAATGCATTATCATCAATAAGTTTTGAGCCCGTAGCAGAAGCTAAGATTGGGTCTAGTACTATCGGGGCCTTGCATCCTCGTAGTGCTTTGTATACAGTCTGTACCGCTGCTTTGCTGTGAACCATTCCTATCTTAACGGCGTCGAGGTGCATATCGCTCGTAATCGCTTCGATCTGTTTTCGAATAATTTCCGAGTTCATATCAAAAATTTCCGAAACTTCGCTGGTGTTCTGAGCCGTAATTGCAGTGATTGCTGTGCATCCATAAACACCTAGCGCTGAAAACGACTTTAGATCTGCCTGTATGCCGGCACCTGCAGCGGAGTCACTACCTGCTACTGACAATGCAATTTTGAACAACCAATTCTATTTACAGGACAACAGTTATTCAGTCTATCGTATATCCATAGATAGCTGAATGTACAAATATATTTTGAAAGCAAAAAGCACCGGTCCTTATAGATACTAATTTATCCGAAATTAAATGTCAGCTCCTGTAGTTTAAGCAGAGCATAATTCGTCATGAGTGAAACTCGGTTTGAAAGATTCTAATTTTTTTCCCAACTAGGATCGCGTTTAGTATTCTTCTTCCATATTCTGAACGCTTATCAATTTTTATTCTCGCTTTCTTGCCCACCTGGCTGTTTAAAATGAACTCGTCCTCAATATAAACATCGACTTTTCTAGAGATTGATTCCTCGCCGACTGCTATAACTATAGCCGGCCCAGATTCACTAATATCAAAAGTTATTTCCTCACCTAATACAGGACTTTTGCCTTCTACGTCGATTCTTAGGCCTAATGTCTTCTCGAGGTCTGTAACTGTAGAACCTCCTTTACCTATTAGCAAGGGCACAGCCTCTTTCTTGACCTTAATCTGCACCCTATCATCAGAAACGATTCTAATTTCAGCTTCCGAATCAAACCTTCTAATTATACATCTCTTACGAAAATGATCGTGTCCAAAATATGGGGTATCATTCCTAATTCGACCTTGCCTATAAATCTCTGAATCGCGTCTAGGGGGCTACTAGCATGAACAACACCAATCATCCCTACACCCGCAAGTCGTGCGTCCGTGAAGACCTCAAAATCCTGGGTTCTTCTAACCTCGTCGAATATCGTATAGTCAGGTCTAACAAGTAACAAAATGTCGACTGCTTTTTCGAAACTTCCTTCCAAGGGACCATATTGCGTCACTTCCTGCGGTACCTGTAGATCTCTGGGAGACTCGAAGGTTTTTACAATTTTTCTTCTTTGCAAATAAAATTCAGCAAGGCTACTTGCTAGAGTACTTTTTCCAGAACCAGGAGGACCTGATATTATTATCCCCTCTGCCTTCCCTGACAATCTTTCCATCAGCTTTGCAGAAGGACTATAGTCAGCTAGTAATAGCTTTACAACGGGTCGAACGATGGTAACTTCTAGTGCATCCGAAAAGGGAGGTCGAGTAATAGCAATCCGAAATCTGCCGAATTGAATTACGGTAGCGCCACTACGACTTATCTCAACTGATCCTGCTCTATTAATTCTTGAGGCTTCTGAAATTTCCTTGATGATATTTGTTATTTCGTCATAGGTACTCTTTTCATGTTTTAGTGCCAATAACTCGAAATTTCCCGGCTTGCCTCGTTTTGCCAATGGAGACACTCCTTCCTTCAAATGAACACTCATCGTTTTTTCATCGAAGAACCGTTCAAATTCTAGATCTGACGTCTTTGTAACAGTTGCGATATGCAAGCACTTAATTCCTAATGTCTCTGCTGCTAGCGCTTGAACATAGTCTGCTGTAAGTAGTACGGCATCTTCCTGAATTGCGGTATCATTAATGATTGCGTCTATCCTTCCATGTTTTGCCAATCGGATATCAATCCTACGAAACCATGTTCCTTGTTCGTAGAGGCCTGTGATTGTAGCTCGTCTACAACTGCTTGTGGGATTATAATTTCAGTGTTCTCCTTGATATCCCCCGACTCTATCATCTTTGAGACTTCACCATCAACTATAACGCTAGTATCTAGAACGAATCTTTCTAGGCTCAATTATTTGATGTTATATGTTGAGCGTCTAAAGTATTTTACTTAGGTATTGACGAACCAATTTTAGCGAACTATACTAAATACGATACTATAAATTTCCGAAAAGTACTTTAAAAGAATCTTTTAGTTGTATAATAATGAAGCTTAAAGGCAAAGTTGCGGTAGTCACAGGGGCAGGGGGGGGTGTTGGTAAGGCCATTACAAAGAGGATTGCTAGTGAAGGAGGAAAGGTCGTTCTATTAGGGAGAGATAGGTCCAAACTGATTAAGGTTATAGGCGAAATTAAAGAGAAGAAAAACCTATTAGCAGTCAAAGCAGACATAACAAAAGAAGCTGAAGTACTAAACGGGATAGAACAGACCATTTCTACATTTGATACTATTGATATCTTAGTGAACAGTGCAGGGTTGCTTACTGATCCTACACCTTTTCATCTTACTTTGCTGTAGAATACGGACAGTATGGGATACGTTGTAACTGTATTGCTCCATCTACTATTCGAAGTCCCATTGTTGAACCCTATTTACAAGATGACCAAGCTCGCAAGATTCTTGAAGCGTCTTTTCCTTTACAAAATATAGGTGAGCCTGAAGACATATCCGGTGCAGTTTCTTATTTATGCTCCAAAGACGCAAGATGGATAACCGGAACCGTCATCACTGTGGACGGAGGGATTTCCGCAAGGCAATAGAGCAGGATCGGTCAGAGTAACTTAACTTTAAAGGTCAGACTGAGTAACTTGATTATGCGGTTATTTCCTTTTGAATCCGAGTTATATTCTTCTGAACTTCAGGAGCAATTTTCCTGGTTATAATTTCATGGAAATTATCTGTATCGGCATCAAGAGTGACCAGTATTACACAATATAGGTAGCTGTTGATATCGGTAATAGGAATAGTTGCGCGGATAAGCTTTGCATAATGAGAGCTAGCATAGCGGATTTTGCCCAGATGCTGTTCCCACCTAAGCCTAGTATATTGTCTCGTCGCAGCGGTGATTGCGTATTGTGCTCTTTCCTCCGGTGTTAGTAGAGGCTTTAGACCCTTCCGTTCAGCTATAGCCAACAGTTTTCCATCGCTATTGGCTATTCCTGCAAATCTTATGGAGGGGTCCAAAGACACCACTTTCTCACACAATTTCTGGAAAAAATGCTCTTTCATGTAAAAACAATGGATGACGTGGTATTTTTGATTTTTTCGCTAACATGACTTTTAATATTCGATTTCCATCATCGCCATACTCAAACCACCATTATGTTAAATCCTCATGAAATGGAGAATATTATATATATAGATATAAAATACGAATTGTTGAGATCATATTCGGAGCAGAGCTACAATCCAGTATTTTCAGATAAGTGAAAGGAACAATGACGTATAATCAAAGAGCCAGACTTGTAATCGAAAATCCCTATACCGTAGGCATCATAGGAGGTGGCCAGCTTGGTAAGATGATTTGTCAAGAGGCGAAACGAATGTCATTAGATATAATTGTTCTTGATCCCGACCCTTGCTGTCCTGCGTCGCGTGTCTGCAGTAAACAGATTATCGCTGACTTTACAGACGAGGCTGCTATTAAAAAACTTGCTAGTAGATCTGATGTGATTACATACGAGATAGAGCTTGCAAGTTCGGCTGCATTGGCAAAGTTGAAGGCCGATAATTATAATGTCAATCCTTCACCCCAGACTCTTTATTTGATTCAAAATAAATTCAGACAAAAGTCGTTTCTTAGCAAAAATAAAATAGCCGTTCCGATGTTTCATCTAATCGAATCACCAGCTCATCTAAGCGAGCTATCCAATAAGTACAGTTATCCGCTTATGATGAAGGCATGTGAAGATTCGTATGACGGTCGGGGTAACTTCATGTTAACATCGAAGGACAGAATACCGCAAGCATTATCTTACTTTAATGGAAAAGAGTGCATGTTGGAGGAATTATTACAATTTAAAAAAGAGATATCAGTCATGGTAGCAAGGAACAGTAAAGGTCAGATTGAGTCTTTTCCTGTAGCAGAAAATATTCACATTGATAATATCCTAGATACTACCATTGTCCCGGCAAGGATTAGTAACAAAGTTGCCAGGATTGCGATGAAGATAGCAAAAAAGACTATAGCCGCTTTTGATGGAGCTGGGGTATTTGGAATTGAGATGTTTGTTACAGTAAACGAGAACGTGTTGGTCAACGAAATTTCTCCACGACCGCATAACTCTGGTCACTATTCTATCGAGGCATGTTCAGTGTCACAATTTGAACAGCATTTGAGAGCGGTGCTCGATTTCCCTCTCTCAAGACCGGAATTGTTGTCTCCTGTTGTCATGGTAAACATACTAGGACCTGAAGACTATGTCGGTCCGTACATTGTAACGGGACTGGAGGAACTATTTTCATTACCTGGTGTTAAAATTCATATCTATGGGAAAAAAATATCCAAACCGAAAAGAAAGTTGGGCCATATTACTGCGACGGCAAAAAATCTAGAGCAAGCGCTGTCCAGAGCAGGCAAGGCAAGAAAGGCTATAGAACTTGAGGCAAGCAGATGAAGAAAGAAGTCGGCAAGGTTTTAGTAGGCATCATTATGGGTAGCAATTCCGATCTTAGCATCATGCGAGAGGCGGCAACGATATTAAATTCCTTTAGCGTTCCGAATGAACTTAAAGTGGTTTCTGCACACAGGACAGTAAAGAGAATGATCGAGTACGCTACGCACGCTCATGAAAGAGGAATAAAGGTGATAATTGCTGGTGCTGGTGGCTCTGCGCACCTACCCGGCATGGTGGCTGCCATTACACCTCTCCCAGTAATAGGAGTACCCGTAAAAACATCAACTCTGAATGGCCTCGATTCCCTAATGTCAATTGTACAGATGCCCCCTGGGGTACCTGTTGCAACAGTAGCAATTAATGGAAGCAGAAATGCCGGGCTTCTAGCCTGCAGGATTCTAGGAATAAGATACTCAAGGATCGCTAAGCTGATGGATAAATTCAAGGGTGAAATGGAAGCAAGCATCTTGAAAAAGGCAGAAAACCTAGACAGGCTAGGATATGAAAGCTATGTCGATTCTAAAAGTACTTAATGATCAACTGTCTAGACATGTTGATGGGCCAGATACAAAATAATAACAATGATAATACTAAGAACCCATCATACCGGGTAATTTAATTGGTCGCCGATATTCCTTTGTGATATTGATCCCATGATCTGCAGTCACCGTTACAGTGCGCAGTTGAGTGCCCTCTGGAGGAGAAACAGGAAACTTTTACCCAGGTAGTATTTCGCTGATACTTTCGCTTTTGTTACCAAAATCAACTAGAATGTGGGTTAGAGGCAGCCTTCCAGTATTAGTTAGAATAATTCTCGAATTAACGAATAATGATTGCTCATCCTTCATAGCATCAACATCGAGAGAGTAATTTCGGGAGGGAACAGATGTTAAAATATATAGTACGACCAAAGTGGAAACGACTACCACAGTACCCGCCACCATAATTATAATGGCTCGCATATCCAAAACAGGAAAACATTATGGCTATTAACTTTTTGTCACTGAGAATAGAAATAGGTCCCTATGCCAAAACAAGATTAATGCTACAAAGTGATAATACTAGGAATGAAGACATTCTCTATTGAGCAGAATCATTCACAATGAAATATCTTCTGATGGGCTATTGCGGAATAATATGTAAAAAATTGTTTGGCATGAATGCACTTATTACTCTTGGCCTTTCATTTGTGACCTCGATTTGAAGGTGGGCTTTATGCCTAAAGACGAATAGTCTCCCGTGGAGCAGGTAAAACAGAGCTCTTCCTCAGCAATTCCGATTGCTCTAGCCAAAGTAGAAGTATCGTTATAGATTATATGGTCTGCCCCGATTGTTTTCGAAACCTTTGATCCAATAACAAGATTGGATTTTTCATCTTTTGCCTCCTGATATGCCAACAGTTCAGCTTGCGATGGAAAATCTATGCCAGCATAGCAAGGATAACGAACGGGAGGGTAAGTAATTATCATACTAACCGTCCTAGCACCGGCGAGTTTTAATATCCTTGTTATAGCCGTGGAACTCGTACCTCGCACTATGCTATCATCAACAACCACAACATTTTTACCAGCGATCACGTCGCGAATCGGAAGTATACCACTTGTTATTTCCAGTCTGTTTTTTTGAAAAGGTTCTATAAAGCTTCGAAAGGAGCCTTTCTTACTGTATCTATCCTTAAGCAATCCTTCTTCAAACGGTATAGACATTTCTTGAGCATAGCCTAAGGCCGCAGGCCGTGCAGAATCTGGTACAGGTATTACTACATCGCCTCCCTTAATTGGAAACCTTTTAGCTAGAAACTGTCCAATCCTCTTTCTGGCCGCGTAAACATTAACTTTTTCCATTATGCTGCTCGGGTGTGCAAAGTACGTGTATTCAAAGGCGCAGTGAGCATGTGGCTTTTCGTTCAAGAAATGCTCTGAGCTGACACCATTGCCGTTAAACTTTAGTACTTCTCCTGGATCAACATCTCTTATCAGTTGTGCTGCCACTGCAGAGAAAGCGCAAGATTCAGAAGCTACAATATAGGTTTCGGTTTCTTTATGATATCCTAAAACTAGGGGCCTGAAGCCTTTAGTATCACGAGCAGCATAAACAGTTCCGTCATCCGCAGCGTGCGATCTATATTTTTTTATAATAATTTGAAATTCCGATGCGGCTTCAGACACAAGCCCAAATTTTTTTAGAGGATTTTTTTTAGGAACAGCAATTCCCCATGATTCTTGCCCTCTATGCTGCAGCGCGCGTAATGAGTCAATAACAATGGGCAAGACATTGTGATTGCTAAGCGAAAATACTCCAACAACTCCACAGTTTTCTTTAACCATTTATGTTGTCACAATTGAACCGTAGCATAAATACAAACTGGGCTCTATGATACCTATTTACCAAATGCCTTGTAATAATTACTAGTCGAATTGACTAAAAAAGATTGCCGCCGTATTTCTAGAGTCTACGACGGGTCGCTAACACACTTCATTCCTAAAATTTTTCTTGTTAGAGTATCAGGATCAGCGAAAGAAAGGCTCTTTCCAACAATTTAGGAGAACATCGGGTAAATTACCGGTTATCCATGAGCCTATTTAGCACTTCAAAGCTCTGTATTAATTCTTTAACCGGGATATCTATTATGGTTTCATCTTTGCCTATTGTAAACCGGACACTGCTTTTCCCCTGAGTAGCATATCCGATATGAGCAAATATAACGGAATCGGTACGGCTGAGGGCCTTCTCTGCCAGAGCGGGTTGTCTTGTTCCAATTACATAACGAGAGTTTGTTTCTGAGAAGAGCAGGTTATCAACCGACGAACAACGGTTAGGCACTCGGCCTAGATTCACATCAATTCCTACCCCACCCTGAATTGCCATCTCCGCCAACGCAACTCCTAAACCTCCTTTAGAACAATCATGAGCGGAATTAACTATGCCACGACGAATAAGTCTAGAGACAACATCCCCATTTGCTTTGTCAACCGAAAAATTTACGTCCGGGACCTCGCCCCCAGCTAGATGATGATAATATTCGTAGTATTCGGAGCCTCCAAGCTCATTATCTGTTGAACCGATGATATAAATTGAATCCTGGGGTTTGAGAGCAGAGTCTGTGATCCATTCTTTTTTATCTATTAATCCAACGGCTCCTACAATTGGAGACGGTTTGATGGGCCCTTTTTGAGTCTCGTTGTAGAGGCTGACTTTCCCACCAATGACCGGTATTTTTGTGAAGGTACAATATTGCGTCAGAGCTCTTACCGACTGCTTAAATCCCCAGAATACTTCCGGGTTCTCTGGATCGCCAAATTGCAGATGATCTACTATGGCAATGGGTGCTCCCCCAGTACAAATTACATTCCTACACGCTTCAGATAAACATCCCAATGTTCCTTGATAGGGATTCAAGTAACACTGCTTTGAATTCCCGTCAAGTTTCATTGAAACGTATTTTCCATTTTCTAGTTTGAGCACTGATGAATCTCCTTGGCCTGGCTTTATTACTGTCCTAATTCCAACTTCACTATCATATTGTTGATAAATCCAGCCTTTGCTCGCAATGGTGGGGTTTGATAGCATTAATAACATCGCCCGATTCAAGTCATTCGGGGTCTTGGGAGTTGCGAAGGACTTCTTTAGTCTTCTAAGGTATTGAGGATATTTCGCTTTTCTCCGTATGAGCGGCGCGTGGGATACCAAATATGAAGGCATATGGGCTAGGATTTTACCATTGAACCTGATTATTAGGTCATATCCTTCAATAACTTTGCCTATAATGGAATATTGAATCTCGTATTTATTTAAGATGGATTTTAGATTCTGGGATTCTAATTTATCGATGATGAAAAGCATTCTCTCCTGAGACTCTGAGATCATAATCTCAGAAGGTAACATACTCTTGTTGGTGACATGCAATGATTGTAATTCAACATCGAATCCCTTTCGAAGGTCCGAAGATACTTCTGAGAGACAACAAGCTAGCCCGCCGCCGCCAAGATCTTTGAGTGCCTTTACACACTTCTTCTCTATAGCTTCAAGAGTAGCCTCGACCAATAATTTTTCCAGAAAGGGATCAGGTATTTGCACTGCCGATCTATCATCTGTTTCTAACTTGGTTGATGCAAAAGACGCGCCACGAATGCCATCTCTGCCTGTTGGGTTACCCACTAGAACCAACAGATCACCCACATCAGCGGCATTAGAAACTATTGCATCACGACGAGCGAACCCTATTGCTGCAACATCTATAAGACAGTAATCTGCGAACGAGGAATCAAATTCTACTTCTCCGCCAACCGTAGGGACACCTACACAGTTGCCATAATCAGCAATACCACGCACAGCATACCTCAGGAGCCATTTTGATCTGATAGATGATTTTATATTTCCTGCATCACCAACGATATGGCCGAAACGAAGTGCATCAAAAAGAGCAATAGGCCTCGTACCCATGGCGAGGATGTCCCTGATAACACCTCCGACACCTGTGGCGGCACCGCCGTATGGCTCGATTGCGGAAGGATGATTATGACTCTCTATGTGAATCGTAAGCACATGATCGTTTCCCATATCTAGAACGCCAGCGTCGTACCCTGGCCCTCGTACAACTCTACTTCCCGTACTGGGTAATAATTTGATAAATTTTTTGGACGACTTATATGAGCAATGTTCAGACCATTCGGCTCCTACAATGTCTTTTTCAAGTTGGTTAGGAGTACGTCTCAACTTTCTTGTTAAGAATCTTGATTCTCTATCAGTTAGTGCACTCATGACGGGATATCAGTATTAGTAGTATTCAAATTTCTTGCTTAAATAAGCAAGAAGCGAATCAAAAATTGTGACAGCTTCGTTAGAAGATCGGTCAGGCACTAGGATAGTTTCAGAAGCTCTCTCAGGGTGAGGCATAATACCCAGCACATTGCCTTCTTCGTTGCTAACTCCAGCGATCAAACCTGATGAGCCATTTGGATCGTCCTCATGATACCTTAAGATTATCCTATTCTTATTAATAAGTTCCTTCATAATCTGGGTGTTTGCTATATATCTACCCTCTCCATGCGCAATAGGAATTCTAATTTTCTGATTCTTCTTGAACAGACACGTAAATGGCGTCCTAATACTCAAGACCTCCACCGAGGTCCACCTGCATATAAAGCTTAGAGCTGAATTTGTCACTAATGCGCCCGGCAATAGTCCACATTCAATTAGGATTTGAAAACCGTTGCAGATGCCAAGTACAGGTAAGCCATCTCCAGCCATTCTTTTTATTTCAGCGATAATAGGACTTCGTGATGCAATAACTCCAGCGCGTAATCTGTCACCATAAGAGAAACCTCCTGGAATTATAATAGCATCATATTTGGCAGCGCTTTTGGTGTGCCATACAAGCTCCGCATTGATATTCAAGACTCTTGTTAATACTGAATGAACATCACGATCACAGTTGGTTCCTGGGAATACTACAATTCCTATATTATTCATTTTGTATGTATCGGTTAGAATATACTGCAAATATTAGTATTTTAGTTAAAGCGTAATTCAGAATACCAAAAGGATTGGGATTACTTAGCTATTGATCCTATACAGTTATAAATAGCTCATACTTCAACTAATTGGTAAATAATCAGACTGGGTTACAAAGTTTTTATCCAGACATAGAAGAATAGCTGCATGGCTGAAGTTGTCCGAGATATTATGACAAAGGATGTTGTCACGATTGAGCACAATCAGACGGCGTTGAACGCAGCCGAACTAATGACTCAAAGAGGTATCAGCTCATTAATTGTTTTAAAGGAAAACAGGCCTGTAGGAATAATAACCGAACGAGATTTCGTAAAAAAGATATGCGTCAAGGAACTCCAAGTATCACAAGTCAAAACTCGAGAACTAATGTCCAAGATTAGGACGTTTGCAGATGCGGACACACCGATTGAAATCGCAGTTCAACGAATGGCTAATCATAAGATCCGACGTTTGCCCATCATGGCAGATGGTAGGGTTATAGGTATGGTCACCGTTACTGACCTTGCCAAACACTTGAGGAAAATATTATTGATTCAGGGAGCAATTAGCAGGAAGGATGATTCGGTATCGTAATTCCAGTTTCTCCGGTGTCAAGTATTCTGTTCTGACAATTTAAGCGAATTATTTTCCATAATTATATTAAGAGGGAGGAGTGTTTGTGACGTCGTCGGGGCATAGGGTTTGTTCCTGTTTGAGCAAAATAGAATTGATCTGCTGACAGTCGCTCTAATATCGATGACATAAATGCACACTAGGTAGAACTGCGAGTTACTTTCACCTTGCAGTTGCTTACTACAGGATTATATATGCGTAAATCTTCACATAGCTTTTGAACAACTTTTTGTGCTTGCATTCTAGACTTTTCAGTGACTGTTATTCTTAGGGTCTTTGCTGAGCGTACTTTTATAATGTTATTATATCCACCCTTTGTGATGAGATCACGCAATATTGTTTCTCCCTCTGGGTCTCTTAAGTAAGGTTTGTTTTCAATCGTAACCAGAGCTGTGAAGTTAAAAGTGTTTTTTTTGTTTGTGGTCATCTCCATAAAACCTAATATAAGAATAGACTTAAAGAGATTGAGAAAATCGCTGGCGAAGGTATTAATTACGTTTGCTGACGTTGCTCTCATCATAATTAGGATGGTCATGTAGCTCAGCTTGGTGAGAGCGAAGGTTTTGTAAACCTTAGGTCGTGGGTCCGAATCCCACCATGACCTTTAAATGTTGTGGTAGACCCTAAGACGTATAATTGGGGTAAATCGTATTAGTTCCTTTGTGAGGCTAATTCGGAAAGGAAAAGTTAAGGACATATACGAGTTGCAAAATGGTAATCTTTTGTTTCATTTTACAGATCGGATATCTGCATTCGATATAGAGATGGAAACGCCTATCCCTGGAAAGGGCGAGATTCTTTGCAAATTCGCCGAGTTCTGGTTTAGTGCTCTCGGTACTAATAACCACATGATAAAAACTCATGACAAAGACAAATTAGAGGTAAAGAAAATGGATATGATACCTATCGAATGTGTTGTCCGAGGATTTTTGTACGGGGGTCTGTTCGAGAGATATAAGCAGAACGAAACGAGCCTGAGCCTACCTACGTCTTTCGAACCTACACAGGCGTGCAAATTACCTGTGCCGATTTTCGATCCTACCACAAAATCTCAATACCACGACAGGCCTGTATCAGAGCAAGAAATCATTGGATCAGGAATATTATCTGAACGAGATTTTGAGTACCTTAAAGAAGCATCGCTATCTCTATATTGCAAAATGAGTGAACTAGTAGATAAAGCCGGCTTCATCCTCGCAGATGTAAAATTTGAATTCGGTCGAGATCTTGAAACGACCGAGATATTGTTAGGTGATTCACTTGGCCCTGACGAATTTCGCCTTTGGTTGAAGGACGATTATGGCCCGGGAAGAGTACAAAAAAGCTATGATAAACAACTTCTTAGGGATTGGTTAGCGGAGACAGGATTCAAGGATATTCTAATGAATGATGATAAGATAGGAGAGAAACATCTTCCGCCGCGGTTACCTGCGAGTCTTGTAGCTGATCTAGTTAGCAGATATAGTTTGGCCTATGAAAAAATTAGCG
>WNFX01002254.1_pt1 | contig 21413 bp, 20 predicted proteins | sample 5400111 | NCBI WGS metagenome assembly WNFX01 (sample SAMN13153363, study PRJNA577476) | soil metagenome | isolation source: 40 cm soil or saprolite under grassland replicate 1 | place: USA:California | collected 2016-06-15 | reverse complement strand
TGCGGCGCTGGTCGGAGGCGGACTAAATATCACGTTCAGAAATCGCTACACGGTATTCGGGGACTATGACGCGCAGGTTGGGCAGTCCGACTTCCTCGCGCAAAGCATAAAATTCGGCGGAAAGATTTCTTTCTAGAGTAACCTAGTTTTTAAATAGAGCGCGCGCCGGTTGCCGGATCAACCGGCGCGCGCTTGCACGTTGCAGTCTAATTCTCGTTAGCTCTAATGAACGCCTGGTTCCGTCGGTTGCTCCTAATTCTTACGATCGGCGGTGGTTTCGTAGGTATCACAGTCACGATACAGTTTTTTCTTCACGCCAATAAAGCAATTGCCTACATCGTGGCGCTGGCCTTTCTCGCCCTTTATAGTTACGGCATTTTCGCCGGTTTTAAGCTAAGCGAGGGCTCCGTACCTCTGCGACATCTACGTCTTTACTTCGCTCTCCAAGTTCCTTTGATCTCATCACCACTCATCACCTACCGATTTTGCTCCGGGTTGCAGGCAACCGTTGCGATAATCCAACAAGGTTTTAGGTGGGATTGGCGTTTGGGCAGTGCGTGGCAATTTGTTATACATTCTTCAGCTCCTTGGGGCGTCGGTATCAATCTTGTTGCGTTAGCTATAGTGTTTCTTCTGAATTCTCGATTGGCCGTCGCGCCGAAGATCCCCCGTGCTCAGACCGATCCAAGCGCTCCAGCGAACCGCTGACCGCGCGAGAGTTTTGCCAGATTCTGTCCGCACGCGCGCGCGAGCAACAAATTTTCGGACAAAATCCGATCCAGAAATCGCGTCATTCTGCGCGAATCTGCAAAATATCGAATAATTGGCACATGCAGTTAACACGCTGATTACCGCAGGCTTGCAACAGAATCGCGCAGCCAGGCGAAGATTCAATCAAAAACGACCGTCTTCTTTGCATAGACCAGGATGCGGTGCTCAATGTGCCAACGCACCGCGCGCGACAGAACCGCCTTCTCGATGTCGCGCCCCTTTTGGATAAGATCTTGGAGCTGATCGCGGTGTGAGATGCGCACGACGTCTTGTTCGATGATTGGCCCTTCGTCCAATTTCTCTGTCACGTAATGGCTGGTGGCACCGATAAGTTTTACGCCGCGCTCGAAGGCGCGATGATACGGCCGGGCTCCGCTGAAGGCGGGCAGAAAGGAATGATGGACGTTGATGATTCGCTGCGGGTATCGCCTTACGAACTGTGGCGACAGAATTTGCATGTAGCGGGCCAGCACCACGAGGCCGATGCTGTGCTCCCGTAACAAGGCCACTTGCTTTCGTTCCACGTTCTGCTTGCTGACCGAGCCTGTAGGGATGTGATGAAATGGGACGCGGTGGAACTCTGCCAGCCGTTGCGCGTCAGAGTGATTGCTGATGACGAGCGGGATTTCGCAGTGCAACTCGCCGCTTTCCCGACGATAAAGCAAATCGGCCAGGCAATGGTCGTAGTGCGACACAAAAATCGCCATCCGCGGCCTGACCTCAGAGAACTCGAGTCGCCAGTGCATCTCAAACCGCCTGGCAATCGGCGCAAATTTTCCAGCGAACCCCTCTTGGTCGAGATCGAACCCGCTCAAGTCCCATTCGATTCGGGTCAGAAACAAGCCCAAGTCCGCGTCCTGATGCTGGTCGGCATGAAGGATATTGGCGTTGTGGCGGAGGAGGAAATCCGACACCACTGCGACGATCCCTTTGCGGTCGGGGCAATCGATCAACACGATGGCGGTCTTGTTCGGGGCCGTGGGCGTCATGACGGCGGCATCTTATCAGAAGCGGTGACTGGTTGACCAGTAACAGCCGAGAAGCGAAGAGCCAGTCGTGTAGCCCGAGTCCGATGAACCACCATAAAAACCTTGTCAAAATTGGCCACAAACTCTGCAAAAATCAGAAATATGGTCGACGTTAAACTAATTTCTTCCACATCATCGAAGGCGGATACGTTTCACTGCAGCTCGGCTCATTGTCTGCTATAGCACAGGAACCTTCAGCTGCGAAGAATGGGACGCTGGTCGCTGACTCACCGGGGAAATCGAATTCCTCGGAAGATCCATTGACTTCCGCACTGTGATTTTATTGAATAGAAAGGATGAAACGCACGCTTGCAGTGATCTGTGGCACGACCCTGCTCCTTAGTTCGGCGCATCGGTCGCCCGCCCAGGTCGTGGAAAAGAAACCATCCCCGACGGAAGCACCCGCGACCAGCTCGAGCAAGCGATTTGATGGAACATGGCGAGCAACGACGTCATGGAAGATTCCGGTTGGAAGCACATTTAACCAGACACAAACTCTTATTATCAAAAATGGTGTAGCCAACTTTACCAGAGAATTGACCGCGACACTAGCTTCAGGGAAGAAATGGAACGATCTTCCTGCACCTTACAACTCTTCTTCCCCCATCTATACCAAACGAATCGATAAATCGACTGACCTAAGGACCGAAGGGTCCAACCTCAAGGTCCACTGGCAAGGTGAAAGACTCACTGATTGGACGCCAAAGACAATTCCGATTAGCGCCTTCAAGAATGCGGGTGGTCCGCCCAACACCGTACTATTGGTTCTCAGCGAAGACCATCTGATTGCTACAACTGGAAAGCAGAGTCAAACGTACACTCGCGTCGGTGAATGATAGCGATCTACCTGCTCACCTCCGCGGACAGGCCGCGGACAAATAGTGAACGCTGTTTGTAGTCCGTTCGTTTCCCTAGTCATCGCGTCGATCTCTCCCATTGTCCTACGGGCGGCAATAGTCGAGGCACTCTCACGCCTTATTTGATCCTCATCGCAACCGGACCTGGCTCACGCTTGATCTGAAAATGGGGATCCGTGAGCAACGTCCCTCTATCCGATAATCTCAAAGTAACAAGATGGGATACTGCCACCTACACTAGTGTTTTCCGAGATTCTGTACGCGCGCGCGAGGAATAAATTTCGGACAAATTCGGACACAGAAACGGCGTAATTCTGCGCGAATCTGCCAAAGTATCGAATAATTGAGACGTGCAGTTAACGCGTTGATTACCGGAGATTTGTGTCGGAATTGCTCGTCGAATCGAATGGCCCTGAGCGAACGCAGTGAGTCGAAGGGCTCATAATAACCAGCCTCTCACGACGAACTCGAAAGGTGCTATTCTGTTGCAATGCATTTCGTGTCCGTCCTTCGCACGCTTGGCAACGCGCTCTACCTGGAAGTAACAGAAAACGTTGCCCAGCGCCTCAGCATGCACAACAGCGGCAAGGGAGCCAAATGGATCAAGGCGGATCGCGGCGCCCAACTAGTCTACTCGGAATCTTATTTGACGCTCAGTTCCGCGCGGAAGCGCGAAGTCCAACTTAAGAAGTGGTCACGAGCTAAAAAGGAAGAGCTCATCGTAAGAGACGCAACTGCGTTGAAGAAACTTAGCCGTTTGAGATCGCCAGCTCGTTGGCGGCACCCAGAGCAATTGCCTAAACCTACTGATGAACGCTGATCGCACGCTCATTGTTGTTCCGACCTACAACGAACGCGAGAACGTCGGCGCTCTGGTCGCTCAGTTACTTCAAGTCGCGCCTGACGCGGATGTGTTGCTGGTCGATGACAACTCGCCTGATGGAACTGTCGCCGCCGCCGAGCAGTTGTTCGGCACGAACCCCCGCTTTTCAAGTCTGCGTCGAACTGGCTCCCGCGGTATTGGGCGCAGTCTTTTAGATGGGTACCGGGTCGCGGTCGAGCGCGGTTATTCTCGCGTCGCTCAACTCGACGCCGACTTTTCGCACGACCCGAACATGCTTCCGGCGATGATCAATGCGACTCGCGATGCAGATGTGGTTATTGGATCGCGCTATTGCCGGGGCGGTCGTGTTGTAAATTGGCCGTGGCACCGGCGGTTACTGAGTCGTTTCGCGAACGGATACGTTGCGCGGGTGGCCGGCGTCACGGTGCGCGACAGCACGAGCGGCTTTCGCTGCTGGACGCGCCGCGCGTTGGAATGTCTCCTGAAAATCGGCGTCACGTCCGAAGGCTACGCTTTTCAGGTGGAGACGGTGTTCCGCGCGCAGGACGAAGGCCTTCGTATCGTCGAGATTCCGATCACGTTCACAGATCGGCGGGCCGGGCAATCGAAAATGTCGGGTAAGGTTATTCTTGAGTCTGTGCTCAAGCCGTGGGCGCTCCGCTTTGGAAGTTGATCTTGGCGCTCCGCGGAATTAATTTTTCTGACCATGGCCGACCGGGCTTACATTTCCAAGAGTAGCGATTCTGTTCGCATGTTCGAGAGCGACCTGATGGAGTTTCTGTCACGCGTGCACCCAGCGACACCGTTGCTGCTGTATCTCCCTTTGATCATCGCCAGTCTCTATTTCGCGTTCAGTTACGAACAATTGTCGATCTTATCGATAGCGGAATTCTTCGGGCTCGGACTGGTCATTTGGACTTTGCATGAGTACGTCATTCATCGCTACGCTTTTCACTACCAGCCAAAGACTCGAATTGGAAAACAGTTTCATTTTATCGTCCACGGCGTTCACCACGATTATCCGAATGACGCCAAAAGGCTGGTCATGCCGCCGGCGGTGAGCATTCCGTTGGCGATCGTCTTTTATGGTTTGTTCATTTTCCTTTTCGGCCGCACGGCACCGGCAATCTGGGCCGGCTTTGCCGGTGGCTACGTTTGCTACGATTCCATTCATTACGCGATCCATCATTTCCCGATGAGAAGCGGCATTTGGAATCGGCTCAAGCAGCATCATTTGCGTCACCATTATCAAGACGATCACGCAGGTTACGGCGTCAGCTCGCCGTTCTGGGATTACGTTTTTCGGACCAATCGCAGGTAGGGCGCAGCCCAGCACGGTACACTTAAACCTTGTCGACTGCGCGACGGGAAGTACAATGGCTGCCCCGATATGGAAGGGTCGCCTCGGCGACCGATTTGCCATAAGGAATGAACGAAGACCCTGCAAAACTCAGTTTGAGCAATTTCCTCGCGGGCGAAAGCCGCGACCCGTTGCAAGCTCCGCCAAGTTTCACCGCCTGGATGCAGGCCGGCGCGTGGGCGGTCGAATTGTATGAGCCGGAACTGCTCGCCAGTGCAGACGCCCGCACCACTATTAGATACGACGGCAGATCGCAGCGCGTCATCAATCTTTGCTCCTACAATTACCTCGGCCTGGCCAATCATCCCGAGGTCATCGCTGCGGCGCACGACGCGCTCAATACCCACGGTCTCGGAGCATGCGGTTCGCCCATGCTCTCGGGCATGACCGATCTTCATCGCGAATTGGAATCGCGAATCGCGAAGTTTCTCGGTCGCGAGGATGCGATGCTTTTCAACAGCGGATTCGGCGGCGCCCTGGGCACGATCTCGGGGATGCTTCGCAAGAGCGACGTCGCGATTCTCGATAATCGATCGCACCTGAGCTTGCGTGACGGCGCTGTCCTTTCCCGGTGTCGCACCGAAAAGTTCGAACATAACGATCCGATGTCGCTTGACGCCGCGTTAACCCGCCAAGGCGGGCGCCGCCAGCTCGTGATCATTGAGGGGATTTATTCAATGGACGGCGATTTCGGAAAATTAACCGAGCTGACCGACGTCGCGGAATCGCATGGCGCGAGCGTTTTCATTGATGAAGCGCACTCAGTCCTCGGTTGCGGCAAGAACGGTCGCGGCGCGGCCGAACAATTTGGAGTGGAAGACCGCGTGCCGCTGATCTACGGCACCTTTTCAAAGGGCTTCGGAGCGCTCGGCGGTTTTGTGGCCGGCTCGAAGGAGACCCTGCAATATCTGCGATTTTATGCGCACCCTTACGTTTATTCGTGTGCGTTGCCGCCGGTCGTCATCGCCGGTCTCCTCAAAGCGTCGGAGATTGCCATTCGCGAGGGAGCCGGATTGAGGAAGATCCTTTGGGAAAACGCCGATTACTTTCACGAAAAACTGCGCGAGCTCGGCCTCGACACCGGAGCATCGACAACTTACGTCATGCCGATCGTGATCGGCGATCGGGAGCGAATGTATCGCCTCGGTCATGAATTGCGACGACGCGGACTTTGGGTCGCGCCGGTTGATTACCCAGCCGTCCCACAAAATCGAATCTGTTTCCGAGCCTGCGTCACCGCCAAGCATACGCGGGCCGACCTCGACGAAGCACTAAACATTCTTCAAGACACGCTCGTCCCCGCGGCGCTGCAGAACGCCTGAACGTGGGAAGCGATCTCGGCACAATCTCAGAACCGCGTTCACAGCCTTCATCGGAGATCGACGCGACCTATAAATCGCGCGAGCTCGAGGGAATTGTCGATCTTTTCTTTTATCGGCGGATCGGCTTTCGCCTGGCGCAATTTTTTGCGCGCCTGAACTTCACGCCGACGGCAGTCACTCTTATCGGCGGAGTGTTCGGCGTCGTCGCCGGCCATCTTTATTTCTATCAGGCTATTGCCGTCAATTTGATCGGAATGCTTTTTCACGTTGTCGCGAATATTTTCGATAACGCTGATGGTCAGCTCGCTCGCCTCACGAATCAGCAAAGTCGGACCGGACGGATTCTCGATCCGGTTGTCGATCATGTTATTTGGCTGAGCATTTATGTTCATCTCGGGTTGCGTCTGGAGATGGGAGGTTTTTCCAGCGCGATTTGGATACTCGCTCTCGCCGCCGGTCTGAGCCACGGCCTGCAGGCTGGCGCGGCCGACTATTGCCGGAACGCCTATCTTTATTTCGGAAGAGGCCGAAGCGATTTCGATTCATCGTCAAGACTGGAACAGGAATACCGCCAGTACGCCTGGGGGACAGACGCATGGCCAAAATTTCTTTTGCGCTTGTATCTCAACGCGATGCGCGAGCAGGAGCTCCTTCTGCCTGGCGTGAAGCGCTTGCGCAACGTAACGGAGAGCAATTTCGTCGATGCCGTCCCGGTCTGGTTCCAATCGCGCTACCGGCGCCTTGTTCTTCCGACGTTTAAATGGTGGAGCTTGCTCATGACCAATACGCGAATGCTCATCTTGTTCGTTTTATTTTTGGTCCATCAACCGGTCTGGTATTTTTGGTTGGAGATCACTGCCGGCAATCTCTTGCTCGTCTATCTTATTGTCCGGCAGGAAAGGATATCGCGCTCGCTTATTCAGTTTTTCACGACGCAAAAAGGCAGCGCGTGACCGCTCATTCCATATCAGTTGTCGAAGTTCGTTCCCGCGCCGAGCGGGGCCAATTCATCAAATTCCCCTGGCGGATTTACAAAAACGATCCGGCCTGGGTGCCGCCGCTCATCATCGAACGACGGGCTTTTCTCGACCGTAAACGGCACCCGTTTTACCAGCACGGCGAAGCCGCGTTATTTCTGGCCAAACGAAATGGCGAAATCGTTGGCCGCACCATGGCGAGCGACGATCCGAACTATAATGCGCTCCACCAATCGAACGTCGGCTGTTTTGGTTTGTTTGAATCGATCGATGATGTCGATGTTGCCACGGCGCTGTTCGATTCCGCGGCGGATTGGTTACGCCGCCGAGGTCGGAGCGAAATCATGGGCCCGATCGATTATTCAACAAACTATGTTTGTGGATTACTGATTGACGGCTTTGAACATCCCCCGACGCTGCTGACCGCGCACAATCCGCCTTATTACGCGCGGTTAATCGAAGCATGCGGTTTCGAAAAAGAAAAAGATTGGTACGCCTGGTGGTTTGTGCCGGCGACTGCGCCGCTGGAACGTTTGCGACCGATCGCGAAAGCGCGCGCCCGAAAACATTCGGCCAAGATTCGCCCGATTGATCTTCGCCGTTTAACTGACGAAAGTCGTCGCCTGTCTGCCGTGTTCAACGAAGCCTGGAAAGACAACTGGGGTTTCGTGCCGTTTACCGACGCCGAGGCGGAACACATGGCGAAAGAGATGCGCCCCATCATCGACCCACCAATGACGTTGATCGCCGAGGTCGACAACGCGCCGGTCGCGTTCGTGATCTGTGTGCCTGATATTAATGTGGCGTTGCGCCGTGTGAACGGGCGGCTGACGCGTTTTGGGCTGCCGATCGGATTGCTTCAGTTGCTTTACTACCGCCTGAAAATTCGCACGGTACGTTTTGTTGCCTTGGGCGTTTTGGAAAAATATCGGCGCACCGGCATTGCCGAGATGCTTGTCCTGCAAGTAATGGAAGAGGGAGCAAGGCGCGGCTTTTCTGGCGAACTAAGTATGACGCTCGAAGACAATGTGCTGATGAATCGCTTCCTCGAAGCATTGGGCGCATCGAAATACAAAACCTACCGGATTTACCGTCGGTCTTTGAATAGTGCTTCAAATTCAGAGCGCTAAATCGTGGAGCTGGATCAATCACCAAGTATTTTGGGGAAACCGCAGGATGGGATTGTTTCGCGCTTCTTGAATCGGCCAATCTCCCGATCGATTACCCGCTACCTGCTCCGGTTTCCGATTACCCCAAACGTTTGGACTTTGTCGATCTTTCCCTTGCTGATCGTGGCGTTCGGATTTCTCTTACGCGGCGACCATGCGGGATTCGTTATCGCGTTGGCGATTTTTCAGGTCTACAGCATTCTCGATGGTTGCGACGGAGAGATCGCACGCGCAAAAAATCTCGTCTCGGAGCGTGGGCGGCTTCTGGACACGTTTTGTGATCTGTTGGGTAACTTGCTCCTAGTGATCGGCCTCGGTTTTGGGCTGCAAACACAATATCGGGTCGCTCATTACGGCTGGTTTTACCCACTCGAAGGAATCGTCGCGGCATTGCTTATCACCGCGAATGAATTCTTGTTGCACACCTCGACAATGAACCAAGCGTCATCGGCGGACGGTGTAAATGCGATATTGTATCTGCGCCACCGCGGGCTGGTCCAACGGTCGGGTCTATTATTTTTGGGAGAAAAAACCGTGTGGTGGTTAATGCAGTTCACAAAGCGCGATGTCGCAATACTCTTATTTCTGGTTTTGGCGGTCGCCGGTTTTTCGCAATGGATCCTGCACCTGTCGGCCGTGGTCGGGGCGGTGAGTCTAGTGCTCTCGACTATCGCATGGCTGAACCCTGGCCCCACTCGTCGCGGAATGATGCCGCCTGGATCTCGTCCGTAAAAGTTGTTGAGCGTGGCTCAGCATCGCCGGGGTATCGACATCTTGCCACCACCGATCGCCGATATCGACTGCGCGCACCTTGTTCTCCGCCGCCATCAACCGAATGCCATCGGCCAGGCTGCAGTCGCTCCCGCGGCTGCGGGATTTCGCGCGCTCGAGATAGTCGAAAATTTCCTCCGAACAAACAAAGAGACCTGTATCAATCGCGTTGTATTCCGGCAGGTCTTTTCCAATCGCGGTGACCCGATTCCGACGCACTTGCACTTTCATCGCATCCGCAAGGTCAAAAATAGAATTCAGCTTCTTGTCGATTGCCAGGTTAAGGCAATTGAGGTCCGCTGACTCGATCAGAAGATCAATAATCGCATCGTCGAAAAGGTGATCGCTCATCGTCAGCAAGAATGGCGCACCGACATTGTCTTTCGCAGCAAGAACAGAAATGCCATTCTGTTTTTGCCATTCGCGGTTTTCAATCGGGTGAATTCCAATTCCAGGCGGGACCAATTGCTTTAGGGCGTCGATTAGGCGTTGACTCTCAAATCCGACCACGGCGTTGATCTTTCTAATTCCGGCCCTGATCAGGGCTGCGATCGTGTAAGAGATTAAGGGCTGACCCAATATCGGCACCAGTGGTTTCAAAAAAGCTTCGTCTGAGCCGCGCAATCGCGAACCCGAGCCAGCCATCAAAATCACGGCTTCGCGGACGCGACCTTGCGCCGATGTCGGTCTTAACCGCGAACTCATATCCGGTAATATCTCTTCAGCCCCCAGATGCGGAGCGATTGGGGAAGAAATCGGAAAATAAGCGGCGCAACTTTCGTCTGGAATGCGTCGCCCACCGTTACCCGCGCCGGCGGATTTGGATTATCGATCAGCCTGAGAACGTGCTGTGCCACAAGGTCGGGCTTTGGTGCCGCTTTCATGTTCTGATCGACCACTGTCCATGTCTTTGCCAGCTTTGTTTCATATTGGGGATTGTGCTGGGAGCTTTTGATCACAGCCTTGTTGAACGCAGTCGAAATGTCCGCCGGCTGAAGATCAACAACGCGAATATTTGCATCCGGCAACTCAAGTTGGATCGACATCGTGAATGCGGCCATCGCTGCTTTGGCAGCGTTGTATGCGGCCATGAACGGCACGGGTAATCGTGATGCCAGCGACGTCACGTTGATGATCAACCCTTGTCCGCGCGAACGCATTGCCACCAGCGCCAGGCGCATCAGTTGAAGATGGCTAAATACGAGAACTTGAAACTGTTTTTGAATTTCCTGCTCGGAAAGGTGCTCGGCCGGACCGAAGTGGCCGCTCCCGGCGTTGTTGATGACAACGTCGAAATAGCCCGCTGCCGAAAGCGCACTCTTAAACGCTTCCTCGATTGATCGCGGATCGCTCAGGTCGAGACGGACCGGATGTAATCGGGGCAGTTGTTCGAGGTGAATTAAATTGCGCGACGTGCCCCAAACTTCGTCTCCCCGGGCAATGAGCGCTTGGGCGATGGCAAGACCGATTCCCGAGCTCGCTCCACTTAGAAAAACTTTTTTCATAACACGGCACGCATTTCACTTGGAGGTTACGTAGTTGCTGGTCAAAAGATCTGCGAGAGCCTTTTCAGACGCCCCGGATACTCGTAGACAAAGATGTTGCGGTCTGGAAATTTTTTCAGAAGGGCATCGCGCTGGGGTTGGTCGCACCAACTGAAATACAAACTATCGGCCGACGACAGCGCTGGCGGGTTTCGAGTGAGATCGCCGACGGCTGTCTTGTAAGTCCCGGTCTTGAGCAGAACGATATTCTTACCATCCCTGATCTGTCGGACCGTCCGCTCGAGGTCTTGCCGCCAGTACATGGTATAGCCCTCTTTGGCCACGAATATCACGCTGCACACAATCAGGCTAACGATGGCGAAGTTCCACAGGCGCCGGGCAGCCGGTGGGGAATCGCGACAGATCCATCGGTAGAGGTCCACCACGGCCAGCACCAAGAATGGGAAGTAGGCCAGGAAGTAGCGCGGACCTGGACCACCGAAAGATGCCGGATAGAAAAAGTAGGTCGCGACACTCATTGAGAACAATGCGAGGTACATCTTAATCTTGGAAGGTGGCCGATAACGTCTCCAGAGGGCGACCAACAGGAACGCAGGCGGGAAGACCCAGAGAAGATTTGCCAGGCGGACCAACGTCACCACAAATCCATTCCATGAAATCATGAGACGGTCATTAATGCTCTCGGGCGAGCGGTGAAGCGCTGCAGGAACGCGGAAGGGATCGCCCGAGAGCAGCGCGTTGTATACAAGGTTGCCGCTGGCGAGCAGCCCGAACCCGATTCCGAACAACATCAGATCCGCAAGCCTCTTGCGCCACAGCAGGCTGAGACCGACCCAGGCGCCCAGGGGAACCCAATCCACATAACGGATCATCGCCGAATAGCCAAGAAGAGCTCCCGCAATGAATAGCCAAAGCTTGGAAGGCTGTGGGCACCTTTCCGCTGCATCGTAGATTAAAAAGGCGGCGAACACGAACACCGCAGCGGCGATGTGAGCCCGGAAAGAGCCTGCGTAGTAACAGAGAAAGAAACAGAACATCAGCAAGTGACCCGTGCCTCTCACCAGTTCCTTGCCCATCTGTTGCTCCGTGTACTTTAGCATGAGAAAAACCAACAGAGCCCCGAGTAGCGGGTCGACTAGCCAGGGCGCTCGGAGCTTGACGCCTACGGCGAGCAGAGCTGGCCAGCCTGGCGGATACTTGGAGAACCTGTGTCCTTGATCGTCCCTAAGACAATACGTTTCTACGCAGTCGTGGAATGGTAAGGCTGGGTCGTAGATGGGATCTTCCGCGTAGAGCTTACCGGACGCGAACAGTTTTGCTTGGTACATGTATGAGTAGTCATCTCCAGAGATCGGATACCGCTGGGTCAGAATGAAGTAAACAAACAAGGCTTCGAGCAAGAAGATCGCCGGAATCAGCAATTTTCGCGTTACAGGCATGAATTCTTCTTCCTCCGCTCTGACAAAACTTTGCCGCGAACTCGCGCGGTCAGCGCCTTTGCGATCGCGAGGCCGATGCCGGAGCCACCTTCGGTTACAAACCCGTTTTTCATCGTGCGCAGTCGGACTGTTTCTGTTCGGAGGTTAAAGTTCGTACGCGGCCCTTGCACGAATTGTTTTCCCGTGAATGGATGTCGATCTTATCATGGCCGCGGACGTCATTAGCGTGTCACCGATCGAACCTTCTGCTGCTGATTTTCATCGCCGGCGCCGTCAGGCGGTAACGGTTACCGCGCTGATAGTCCTCGCATTTGCGGCGTGGCTAAGTTTTGAGGCGCCGCACGGAATTCTATCGGGAACCGACGAATTACTCACCGCCGAACGCACCCGTGAGATGCTGATGACCGAACCGTGGGTTGTTCATTACAATTTCCATCGCTCGTTTGAAAAACCGCCGTTGCAGTACTGGTTGACCAGTCTGACGCTGCCGCGTTTTCAACACCGCGCGGTCGCTGTGCGCATCTGGCCGATTCTTTACGGTGCGCTGACGGCGATTACTCTCGGATGGCTGGTTTCTCTAGTGAAACCGCGCGATCCGTGGCTGATTCCGCTCGCGATCGCGATTCTAGTTTCGCAGCCACTGTTCGCTTCCGAGTCGAGTCGCGGCTTGCTCGACGTCGGTCTGACGTTTTTCACGTTGCTGACGATTGTTTTTGTCGAGCTTGCGCGAAAGAAGCCGGCATGGTGGTTCGCAGCGGCAATCGCGTGCTGGCTCGGCAGTTTACAAAAAGTTCCCGTGCCGTTTTTGGTTTGGTCACTCATTGTCGTGGTGCGACTCGCCAATCGCGAGGAGCGCGCAATTCTGCGAAATTCAATCGGCTCGCTCATCGGCAGCATTGCCCTCGCCATCGCGCTGATGTCGATCTGGCCGCTTCTTCAGCTCATCAAATATCAGATGCCGGTGTGGAATGTGTTTCACGAGGAAGTTATCGTCAGGTTGGGTTCCACCGAGCTTGGCCACCGTCCCTACTTCGAAAATCCGATCGCAATGAGCCTGGCCGGCGGACTTTCGGGTTTTCTCTCATTACTTGCCCCCTTCGTAATTTTGTTTTCAAAAAGGGAGCGTTCGTCTCGTGCGGTCCGCGAAATCGCCTGGGTCGCGCTCGGCTTCCTGGTCTTGACCATTGTCACAAATTTTCGACACGTTCGTTACATCATTCCGATTATTCCGTCGCTCTGCTTTCTTCTCGCGCTCATTTTCTATTGGTTTTTGCAACGGAGCGCACCCGTTCGGACCTGGGCGATTGCCGCGTTGGTTCTGTTTTTGACGATCGGACTTGTTCACTCGGAAATTCGCATCCTCGTATGGCGGAAAGATGTCGCCAATGAAAAGGTGATCGCGGAAAAACTGGGCGACTTGCAACAGGCGGGAACAGAGATCGTGCTGATTAAAGCGATCAATCCGGGAAACGATTTGATGTGGGATTCGTTTTACCTCTTTCATGGCAACTTCCGCTTTCCCGTGGTCAAACTTACGGTCGATGAAATCCGGAGCAATTCACCGAAGCCTCCAGTGATCGGCGCCTGCATCGCGCGCGATTTTCCGGTGGTGAAAGGACTTTATCCGAACGTCCAGGTGCAACTGACCAGAGCTCAATTCATTTGTTGGAGCGTTCCCGCCGAATGAAAATTTTCATCGACGTCACCAGCTCGTGTCGTTCCGGCCAAAACACCGGAATGCAGCGGATGACGCGTCGCATCTTCGCCGAATTAAGTCAGCGGCTGGATGTCCGCCCGATTTCTTGGAACACGATCGGCAATTTCTATGTCGATCTTGGCCAGACCGAACTTCGCTTTCTCACACGCCCGTTTGCGGGGCAGGCGACCGCGGCGACGCGGCCGGAATGGCGAGGTGAAGATCCATTCACCGAATTCTACCGCTCGCTGGTTCGGCCACGGATCGATCTCGAACAGGAGATCGGCGACGACGATGTTTTCCTGGTTCCGGATATTTTTCGGGATCGCCGCCACGAGCTGTTGCGATCGTTCCTTGCGCGCACGCGCGCACGTAGGGTCGCGATTTTTCACGATGCGACCGATCTGCGATTGACCAAGATTTATCCCGATCGGGAGAAGAAATCACGACCTTATCTTGAGTCGCTCGCTCTCTTCGACGCGGTCATTTGCGTTTCAAACGAAGCGCGAGACGATCTGCATTACTTTTGGGAAAAGTATGGTTGTCGCCCGACGGCAACGATCACTGAGCCCTGGCCGGGTGAGCTGGAAAATGCGCAACCAGCGTCACCGAACGAGGCGCGAGAAAATGTCATTCTTTATGTCAGCACCTTTCACGCTCGGAAAAATCATCTCGGACTGTTCAGCGCGGCCGAGCAACTGTGGAATGAAAGCCTTAAGTGTGAGCTGTGGCTCATCGGCCGCAACGTCGGTGCGCCATTCAACAAAATCGTGCGCGCGATTTGGAAATTGCGGATGCGCGGTCGACCGTTGCGCTGGCTGCGGCATGTGAATGATCAGGTTTTGCTTCGCGCCTACCGCGACTGTCGATTTACCGTCTATCCATCGTTGATGGAAGGCTACGGATTGCCCATCGTCGAGAGTCTGGTCCACGGCAAACCGTGCGTTTGCGGCGGCAATGGCGCCCTCGGCGAAGTCGCGCGCGGCGGCGGTTGCTTGATTGTCGATCAAACAAAAACCAACGCGCTCGCGGAAGGAATCAAAAGATTATTGCTGGATCGGCAATTATATGCGCGCCTTTGCGACGAAGCGCGCGCGAGAAAATTCCGTTCTTGGTCCGATTACATCGACAAATTTCTGGTCCATCTTGAACTTTCGCGCGATGCATCCGCCGCGCAACGTTCTAAGACACTGAAATCCGCTGACCGCGGGGATGGCTGGCAATGATGCGGCCGTCTTTCATTTCGTGGACCCAATCGCACGCATCAGCGATGAAGCGGTTGTGGGTGACCAGGAGCAACGCTTTCTCGCGCTCGCGCACGAGATTGGCCAATAACTCGAAGGCGCGTTGCGAATTGCCGGTGTCGAGATTTCCAGTCGGTTCGTCAGCAAGAATGACATGAGGATCATTCGCTAAGGCGCGCGCGATGGCTACGCGCTGTTGCTCGCCGCCGGAAAGATGACGGCTCTGGCGCCCTAGTTTGTCGCCAAGATCGACCGATTCCAGCAAGGCAGCCGCGCGTTCACGCATTTCGGCTTCGTTCATTTGGCCGAGGCGCCGCATGGGGATCATCACGTTCTCATGCGCGCTGAAGTCCTCCATCAAAAAATGGAATTGGAAAATGAATCCGATCAGTTCGTTCCGGCGGCGCGCAAGTTCCTCATCGCCTAAATGCGAAATTGGCGTGGAACCGATCTCAACCGAGCCGGCATCGGGTTCATCGAGCAGGCCGAGGATGTAAAGGAGAGTGCTCTTGCCACAACCGGACGGTCCGACCACCGCATGAATGCTTCCGGATTCAAGATCGAGCGAAACGCCACGCAATGCGTGCACGCGCGATTCTTCTTCGCCGAGGTAACGTTCAATGTCGCGGCAACTGAGTGAAAGCTCGCCTTTCATAAACTCGATCCGCGCAAAGTGTCCACCGGCTGAAGTTGCGCAGCCCGCCGCGCCGGGACGTAACTGGCAATGAAAACGGCGACGACCGCCAGCACCGTTGCCCAAAAATAGTGTCGCCAGTCCCAAACGACCAGAAAGTGGTTCGTGTAAAGCAAACCGCGAATGCGGATCGGAACGCGGGAGATGCCCCACGTTAACAACGCGCCCAGCACGCAGCCCATCAGCGATCCGGCGGCGGCGATGAGTGCGCCTTGCCAGAGAAAAACCGCAGAGATGTCGATCCTCCGGTAACCCATCGAACGCAGGATCGCGATCTCTCTGACTTTTGAAAGCACCGACATCGTCAGGACGTTGAAAATCCCGAAACCGGCCAGGAGGATGATGAGTGAGACGGTGATGGCAGCGGACATTCGCAAAGTCGTAAAAATTTGCAGATTTCCTTCCTCGCGTTCCTGCCAGCTTTGAGCCGCATGCTGAAAAAGATTTTCAAAGTGACTGGCGAGCGCGGGCGCGCGGTCCGGATCGCGCAATTTATAAATGATCATCGACGCTTCGTACGGTTTTTTGAGCAACCGTTGCGCGACCCGCGCGTGCGCATAAACGCGACTGGAATCGATAGTACCCACGCCACTGCGCGCGATGGCGGCGACGTTGAATCGCCAGTATTCGCCACCGGGCGAGAGCAATTGGACGGTGTCGCCCGGTTTGACTTCGAGGAGATCGGCCAGTCTGTAGCCGACAATCACACTGGTCGTGTTGTTCCGAAAATCGTCGAAGTGGCCGTCTACGATCTGTTTGGCCAGATCGGTAGTGCGCAGATGTGATGCGGGATCGATGCCAAAAAGCTCGGCTGTTGTCGTCTCAAAGCCGGCCCGCGCGCTAACGGTGCCGCGGAGCACCGGCGAGCAAGCGACCACGTTCGAAAATTGCCGGCTCACTCGCATGATCTCGCTCACGTTGTGTATCCCTTCGAAATAATTTCTGCGCGCGGCACCGGCGTTGACCGACTTGGCCGAGACAATCATCCCCTCGTAGCGCGGCTGAAATCGCGAACGCAAAACCAGCGCGCCGCTGCTGCCGATGGTTGAGTTAATGAAAAATTGGGCGAAACCCTGCGTTTGCGCCTGCGTGCAAATGAAAATCCCTACGCCGAAAACCACGCCGACAAGGCTGAGCAACAGCGCCCGTTTGCGGTGCGTCGCGAAACGCAGCGCAATGTAGAGCGGCGCGGTCATTTCTTCGAAACGTCAAGTCGCCGCTGGCGCACCGGTTGTCCTGAACGGAGGCGATCCTGGTCCGCGATGACGACACGATCGCCGACTGACACGCCGCTCAATGCTTCTGCATAATCCAGTGTGCGGAAACCGACTTTGATCGTACGCCGCTGCACGATTCCGCGTTTCACAACCAGCGCTTGATCGACCAGCAGCGCGCGAGTCGGCACGAGCAGCGCATTTTCGTGCGTACCGGTGATGATGTTCATCTCGCCGGTCATTCCCGCCATCAAATTGTCCGGAGGTTTTTCCATTTCCAGAATAACGGTGTAACGCTGCGTGTCCGGATCAGCCGCCGGTTGAATCGACGAAACTCGAGCAGCGAAAGTCTGCGTGCGATAAGCGTAGAGCTGCACTTTCGCTTTCATTCCAGGTTTCACTTCGCCCACGTCTTCCTCATTCACTTCACCGCGCACATAAGTCTTGCGGGACGAAACGGTGAACAGCTGATTGCCTTCGGCCACCAGTTCGCCATCGATCGTCGAGACCGCGCTGAGTAAACCATCCATCGGTGCGCGAATTTCCGAGTTGCGCATTTGCGCTTCTAATTTTTTGCGGGTTTCATCCAGCGCCTGAAGATTACGATCTCGCTCGATCCGCTCGTTTTCGAGCGCGCCGCGCAATCGGTTCGCCTCGCTCTTCGCCTTTTCGTACTCGACCGCCGGCACATTGCCGGACGCGACGACTTGTTCCAGCCGCCGCAAATTATCTTCGGCCACTTTGAGCAATTCTTCCGACGGCAACGGCAGTTTCGCTCGCTCGGTCGCTGCCTGCAGATCGGCGCGCGCCTGCTTCAGTTGACGCGCGGTCGTCTCGTCGGCGATGCCCGCGAGCAACTCGCCTTTGGTCACGCTTTTGCCAATTGCGCCGCGGCCGGCGGAAAATTCTTCAGCCAGCTGGATGAAACCGGAATTCTGCGCCCGAACGTGCACGACAAATGCAGGCTCGATCCGCACCGTTCCATAAACCGCAGAGATGGCGGTGCCGCGGCGGACGACGGCCACTTCCGCCACCGGCATGAAAAAGTAATAGGCCACGCCACAAACGAGAACGAGCAGCGCGCCCACGACCCACCAAACCCTCCTGGACTCCGGCACCTTCAAGAACTGCAATTAATGCATATCTTCGGCGAATTGGAAATAACGCCCGGTGGCGCGGTCCCATTCCGCCAGGGCGACGTTGTGAAGGTAACTCGCCTCCAGCAATCCAGTTTGGGTTTTCAGATAACTGGCTTCGGCGAGGCGGTATTCCAATTGTGAGGCAAGACCGCTGCCTAGATTTTGTTGAACGGCGACCGCCGTTTGTTCGGCGGTATCGGTCCCGGCCGCGAACGATTTATGGCGGGCGTCGATGCCAGCGAGTTCATTGCGAATGCGGGCAAGATCTCGACCGACGCTTGTTTCCAATTTTTGCAATTCAACTTCGTTGATCTCGCGCACTTTGCGCGCCTTGAGGGCTGCGCCGCCGACTTTGCCATTGTCGATCACCTGCCAGGTGTAAGCTGCGCCTTCGCGAATTTCCGAGCCCAGAAAATCCTGGGTCCGGCTGGTCGAACCTTCGCGGTGAACTCCAGACACGGGAATGTAATCACCGGTCACGCTGCCGGCTGCGCTCGGATAATAGCCGGCGGCGATGATGCGCTCATCTTCGTTCGCCGCGCGAACAAGCAGCCGCGCCAGTTTGATGTCGGTCCGGCGCTCCAACGCTGCCGCGGTTTCGGTATTAACATCGACATCCATCGGCGCGAACGACAGTTCGCCCTCCGGATTGGGAAGTGCGGCGTCGGGCTTGAGGTCAATCGCCATCGTCTGCGCCAGTTGCAATTGCGCCGCGCCATAGGCGCGACGTGAATTTTCCACCAACGGATCGAGCTCGCGCGCTTCGACCGTAGCAGTGGTAAACGCGCTCCGATCGACCAGGCCGGCTTGATAGCGGTCGCTTTGGCTCGCCATGTTTTCGTCCAAATGTTGTCGCTGTTTCTCGCGGACCGACAGCAGCTGGCGATTGTAAACGGCGGAATAAAATGCGAGCCGGGCGGCGTGTAATTGTTGCTCGACCGCGAGATTAAGTTGCTGCTGGGCGATCAGAAGTTCGACATTTCCCCGCCGAAGCGATGGCGGAATCGCGGCGTTGAAAAGTGGTTGGGTGAACGAGCCGCGCGCGAACCCGAATATTTTTGTCGAAGTCGAACCCGCGCGGTCGCCGCCTTGCACTCCGGCGGGCACGTTCACTTTTACATTTGGCCACACGATCGAGCGAAGAATGAGTCGACGTCCCGCGGCTTGTTCGAGGTTCGATTTCGCCTGCTGAATCGCCGGATTTTTTTCCAGCGTCGTGTTCAGGACGCCGTCCAGGGTAATCCCCGGCGCTGCCGGCAAGATCGACAACAACAAGGTCGCAGCGGCGGATTTTAGTTTCATCGTTGGGTCAGCTTTGCCGGCGGTTGCGCCACATCCAGCGCCTGTTGTTCGTGCCGGGGTTTCAAACGGCTCGAAGCGAAGTCGAGCGCTTCGGGCGTCCGCGTGCGGGTGACGTCGGCCGCAGCCTGCAAGATATCGAGCTGCGTTCCCAAACCGGCCGCGAGATTTGTTTTGGCAATTTCGAGAGATTCGTCGGCCGTTTGCACGCTTTTCGTTTCCGTTTCGAGAACGTTCTCGCCTTGTTGCAGATCGAGAAACGCGCTCCGCACTTCGGAGGCGACCGCGCGCCGTGCGGCTTCGAGGGCTGCTACCGCCGCTTCGCGGCGCGCGTGGGTGGCCTGCATCCGGCCTTTGGTCGCGAACCCGTCGAAAAGATGCCAGGTCGCATTTACGCCGACCAAGTACCCGTGGTTGAATTCCGGTCCGACCAAGGGGTCGCGCTCGCTGTAAACTTCATAGCCGGAAAAAAGTTGAACGTGTGGAAGAAGCTCGCTTCGGTCGACCCGATATTGTCGATCTTCAATCTCGACGTCGATTTGGCGCGCTTTGATTTCGGCCCGGTTCACGTCAGCGCGGCCTAGACATTCGTTCAGGTCGGGATGAAGGGCTGCGTATTGCAATTGTCCCGCGACCTCGAAACGCGGCTGGTCCGGGTTTGAGCGAAAATCGATTCCGAAAAGTTCGCCCAGCCGAAGATACGAATTGGTAAGCTGCGTTTTGGCGTTGGCTAGCTCCGGCTGCTCGTTGGCCAGTGCCACTTGGGCCCGGCGGACGTTTAACGTTCCAACAATTCCGGCGCGCAATCGTTCCTCCTGTGTTTTCAATTCTTCGTCCAAAACCCGCACCGAATTCTCCCGCACACGCACTTTGGCTCTGTTTAAGAGCACGTCGTAAAACCCAACCCGCACATCCATCGCCACTTTGTTGCGCACTTCTTCGAGCTCGCAGCGCTGCTTTTCCACGATCAACTCGGCAATGCCCAGCTGGTTGGAAACCGCGCCACCGGTGTAAACATTTTGGAGCGCTCGCACTGACGCGTTGTAATCCTCCTCCCGCAGCCGGGTGTCGGTTTGCGTTTGTCGCTTGTCGGCGAATCCGGACGAAATCACCGACGGCAAATAACCCGACCGCGCTTCGATCAATCCGCCTCGCGCCGCTTCCATTTTTTTGCGCGCGATAATGATCTCCGGATTTTGGGCATCGGCCAGCGCGACGCCTTGTTCGATCTCGTAACTCGGCAGCTCGGCTCGCGCATTGCGATAGAGGCCGATGGCGAGCAACGCGACCACGAGAATCGCTATCTGGTGTTTCCTAACAAGTGTCCTCAAAATTGCTTGCATGCTAACGCCGACTACGGCACTTTCCACGGTCAAATCGGGCGAGAGTTTCTCCTCGGACGAGACCCTACATTGCAGTGAACGCTTTAACCTTAATGCTTTCAAACTTGCTACTTTGCATCTTGCCCCAAGCGTGGCGCTGCGGGTAGGATTTCTTTTTTCCCATGAGAAAAATTCGTATCGCCATCGTCGGAGTGGGCAACTGTGCCAGTTCGCTCGTCCAGGGTATCAATTTCTACCGCGGCTCCTCCGCCAATGGCACCGGCGTCGGCCTGATGCACAAGCAAATCGCCGCGTATCGGCCCGGGGACATCGAGGTTGTGGCCGCATTCGACATCGATCGCCGCAAAGTCGGACTCGATGTCAGCAGAGCCATTTTCGCCCCGCCCAATTGCACCAAAGTTTTTTGCGAAAAAATCAGCCTCACCGGTGCGATCGTGAAAATGGGCTGCGTTTTCGACAGTTTTGCGCCCCACATGACTGAGCACGATCCGCTCCGCACTTTTCTGCCGTTGGAGAAAGAATCGACTCGCGAACAGATCATCTCCGAGCTGAAAGATTCCGCCACCGAGATCATGGTCAATTATCTGCCGGTCGGCTCCGACGAGGCGGCGCGATTTTACGCCAGTTGCGCGCTCGAAGCCGGCGTTGCTTTTGTAAACAACATTCCCGTTTTCATCGCCAGCGATCCGGTTTGGGCGAAACGTTTTGCCGACAAAAATTTGCCGATCGTCGGTGACGACA
>WNFX01003289.1_pt1 | contig 21418 bp, 22 predicted proteins | sample 5400111 | NCBI WGS metagenome assembly WNFX01 (sample SAMN13153363, study PRJNA577476) | soil metagenome | isolation source: 40 cm soil or saprolite under grassland replicate 1 | place: USA:California | collected 2016-06-15 | reverse complement strand
GCCCCTGAGTTCCATACCGATCACCTGATCTCGTCCTTCTACCCGCGAGGAATCGCCCCGCGCTCCCTGGCCCTCGAGTCCCGGTTCGACTCGCGGACGGTTGCCGACCTCCAGCGGCGCGGGCACGACGTGACGCTCTGGCCCCCGTGGTCGCTCGGCCGCGTCACCGCGGTCGCTCGCGAGCCCGACGGCGTGCTCAAGGCGGGCGCGAACCCGCGCGGGATGCAGGGCTACGCGGTGGGGCGGTAGTGGGCGAGGATCGCACGCGGACGTACTCGTGGGACGATCCCCTCGACGTCGTCCGAGCCGGTGCCACGCTACCTGGGCTCGAGGTGCTGCAAAAGATGGTCGCCGGAGAGCTCCCGCCGCCGCCGATCGCGGTGACGCTCGACTTCGACCTCGTCGAGGTCGAGGCCGGACGCGCGGTCTTCGAGGGTGTTCCCGCCGAGTTCGACTACAACCCGATCGGTGTCGTTCATGCCGGGTACACGGTCACCCTGCTCGATTCTGCGATGGGGTGCGCCTTCGTCTCGACGGCGGAGCCGGGAACCAGCTGGACGACGCTCGAGCTCAAGACGAGCTTCACCCGCGCGTTGACGGTGGACACAGGCCGCGTCAGGTGCGTCGGCACCGTTCTCCATCGCGGACGGCGGGTGACGACGACCGAAGCGCGTGTCCAGGATTCGCAGGGCCGCCTGTGCGCGCACGCGACCAGCACGATCCTCGTCCTGGCCGAGAACACCCACGGGCGCTAGCCTTTTGAGCATGCAGCTCGACGCGAAGGATTCGCCCGTGTTCCCGGTAGCCGGGCGGCGGACGCTGCTCCGATAGGCGCACCGCGCGAGCCGCACACGGGACGCTTCATGGAGACTCGCTACCTCCCGCAGGACGTCGAGCCGCGCTGGCAACGCGCGTGGGAGAAAGAGGGCCTGTACCGCGCGGGGGCGGGCGCCCGGCGCGCCGAGACCTACGTCATCTGCGTTCCCCCGCCGAACGTCACCGGCGAGTTGCACATGGGTCATGCGCTCAACGGCTCGATCCAGGACGTTCTCGTTCGCTGGCACCGGATGCAGGGATACGACACGCTCTGGCAACCCGGCTACGACCACGCGGGTATCTCCACCCAGGCCGTGGTCGAGAAGGAGCTCGCGAAGGAAGGGAAGACGCGGCAGGACATCGGCCGCGAGGCGTTCGTCGAGCGAACCTGGGAGTGGCTCGAGAAGACGGGCCGCACGATCATGGGCCAGTACCGCCGTCTCGGAGCCTCGCTCGACTACTCACGCGAGCGGTTCACGATGGACGACGACTACGTCCGCGCGGTCATGCGCTTCTTCGTCCACCTCTGGGAACGTGGCTGGATCTACCGCGCCAACAGGATCGTGAACTGGTGTCCGTTCCACGAGTCCGCGATCTCGGACCTCGAGGTCGTCCACGAGGAGATGGACGACACCCTCGTCTACGCGCAGTACCCGATCGTCGACGGCTCGGGCCATCTCACGGTGGCGACCGTGCGCCCGGCGACGATGCTCGCGGACGTCGCGGTCGCCGTGCATCCCGGGGACGATCGCTATCGCGACTTCGTGGGCCGCGGGGTCGTCGTGCCGTTCGTCGAGCGGCGCGTCCCGGTCATCGCCGACGAGCGCGTCGACCCCGAGTTCGGCACCGGGGCGCTCAAGGTGACGCCCGGCCACGATCCGGTCGACTTCGAGATCGGCCGGGCTCACGATCTTCCCGCGTTGACCGTCCTCGCAGCCGACGGCCGGATGAACGAGGCAGCGGGGGAGCTTGCTGGTCTCACGCAGATAGAGGCCGACGAGCGCGTGCTCGAATGGTTGCGCGAGCGCGGCCGGCTGGAGCGGACCGAGCCGTACAGGCACTCGGTCGGGACGTGTGAGCGGTGCCACTCGCGCATCGAGCCGCTCATCTCGCTCCAGTGGTGGTGCGCGATGGAGGAGCCGCGCAAGCCTGCGCTTCTGGCACTCCGTGAGCGGCGTGTCCGCTTCCACCCTTCGTCCCAGCACGAGTTCGCGCTCCGCTCGCTCGAGGAGATCCCGGACTGGAACGTCTCGCGCCAGCTCTGGTGGGGGCATCAGCTTCCGATCTGGTACTGCCCGGACGGCCACGTGACCGTCCAGGCCGATGAGCCGAGCGCGTGCGCCGAGTGCGGTTCGACCGAGCTCGAGCGCGACCCCGACGTCCTCGACACCTGGTTCTCGTCCGCGCTCTGGCCTTTCGCCACGCTCGGCTGGCCGGACGAGACTCCCGAGCTCGCCCGCTACTACCCGGGAAACGTGGACTCGACCGCACGGGAGATCATCCGCCTCTGGGTGAACCGGATGATCTGGGCCGGCCTCGAGCTCCGCGGCGACATCCCCTTCGCGGACGTGATCGTGCACTCGACGGTGCTCGCCGAGGACGGTCGACGCATGTCGAAGAGCCTGGGCACGGGAATCGACCCCATTCAGGCAATCGAACAGTACGGCGCCGACGCAACCCGCTACGGCCTGCTCAAGATCTCCTCGACCCAGGACGTCCGCTTCTCGTTCAAGGCGATCGAGGAAGGCCGCAGCCTCGCCATCAAGCTCTGGAACGTGTCACGGCTCGTTCTGCAGAACGCCGGCGACGTGTCTCCCGAGACGAAGCCGCGCGACCTCGAGGAGCGCTGGATCCTCGCCCGCATCGAGGCCGCCCGGGCGGAGGTCGAGGAGTGCTGGAGCCGCTTCGACTTCGCGGCCTCTACGGCCGTCCTCTACCACCTCACGTTCGACGACTTCTGCGACTGGTACGCCGAGTCGATCAAGCCTCGTCTCAACGATCGCGATCGCGATGCGATAGCGACCGCAGTGACTGCCCTCGAGCGTCTCCTGGTGCTCCTGCATCCGATCATGTCTCACGTCACGGAAGAGATCTGGTCGATGCTGCCCCGTCGCGATGCGCGGCTGATCGTCTCGCCGTGGCCGGAGCCGGACGCCCGCTTCGCGGGCGACGCCGACGCGCTCGACCGCGTCCAGGAGGCAGCGCAGATCTTCCGTCGGAGCGGGGTGGAGGTCGAGCTCGGCTCGGACGAGGAGCGCAGGATCTTCGCGGCCGTCGTTCATCCGGAACGCGCCCGCGTCGACCACAACCGGGACGCAGAGATCGGGCGGCTTCGGAAGGAGGTCGCGCGCGCAGAGGGGATGCTCGCGAACGAACGCTTCGTCTCGAAGGCACCGCCCGAGGTGGTGGAGGCCGAGCGCGAGAAGCTCGAGCGCTACCGCCGCGAGCTCGCCGCGCTGGACGGCTCTTGAAACGCGGGCTCCGCGGCCGCTCCGCGGCCGTGATTCAGGGGTCTTCGCACGACCGGAATCCGTGCGAGCGGATTCCGGTCGTGCGCACGAGTACCTCGTGGCTCGACTCGCTCTCGCCCTGGCCACGGGAGGGTTTCGGCCTCACGCGAATGCACGAGCTGCTCGCGGTGCTCGGCGATCCGCAGAACGCGTTTCCCGCGATCCACGTCGTCGGCACGAACGGGAAGTCGACGGCAGCGGTCACGATCGAGCAGCTTCTCCTCGGGGAGGGCCTCTCGGTGGGGACGACGATCTCCCCGCACGTCGCATCCTGGAGCGAGCGGATCCGGCTCGACGGCGAGGAGGTCGACTTCGAGGCGGTTGTGCAGGCGGTCCGCTCCCCGGCCGAGCGCGCGCGGGCGACGCAGTTCGAGATCGTCACGGGGGCGGCGCTCCTCGCATTCGCGAATGCGAACGTCGACGTCGCCGTCGTCGAGGCCGGTCTCGGTGGGCGCCTCGACGCGACGAACGTCCTTCGGACGCGCGTCGTCCTGCTCACGAACGTCGCCCTCGAGCACACGGAGGTCCTGGGTGAGACGCGCGCGGAGATCGCGCGAGAGAAGCTCGCCGTCGTGCAGGACGGCTCCGTCGTCGTGCTCCCGGACGACGAATGGGCTCACCTCGTCACAGGGCACGACGTGAGGATCGGCGCGGCGCGCGAGGCCGCGGAGGCCTTTGTCGGCCACGCGATCGCTGCTGCGGAGACGGTTGAGCTCCCGGGACGTTTCGAGCGCCGGGATGCAGAGATCCGGGACGGTGCTCACAATCCCCACGGTGCGCGATTTCTCGTCGACCGGCTTCCGCCTGGGAACTGGACGATCGTCGTCTCGATCCTTTCCGACAAGAACGCGGACGAGATCCTCCGCATCCTGCGAGGCGCCGGGGGCAATCTCGTCGCCACCAGCTCGTCGTCGGAGCGCGCTCTGCCTGCGGCCGACGTCGCTCGCGCCGCGCGTCGGTACTTCGAGCACGTCGAGGCGATCGACAGCCCCGTCGCGGCGCTCGCACGTGCCCACGAGCTCGGCGAGCCCGTGCTCGTGACCGGGTCGCTCTACCTCCTCGGCGACCTCGCGCAGAAGGAGGACGCGGCGTGTCGAGGGTAGGCGAGCGCCTGGGAGTGGTGACGTTCGCGCTAGCCTTCGTCGCCGCGCTCGTCGGCACATTCTTTGCACTCGGCTATTTGGTCGGCAAGCTTCTGCTCTGACGATGTTCGCTCTGCTCGCCATCTCCGGATCACAGGGCTGGTCGCTCACGAAGAACACCGCGCTCGTCGTGCTCGTGCTCCTCTGGCTCGCGACCGCGTACTGGACGTTCAAGGACGCACGACGGCGGATCGCAGATCCCTGGCTCATCGGCGTTGCGACGCTGGTCGGCCTCGTGCCGCCGTTCCTCGGTCCGGTCATCTACATGTTCTTCCGGCCTCCCGAGTATCTGCAGGACGCGCGCGAGCGCGAGCTCGAGATCAAGGCGATGGAGGAACGCATCGCCCAGCTCGACCAGCGCTGCCCCGTCTGCCGGGCGCGCGTCGAGCCGACGTACCTCGTCTGCCCGGTATGCACCACGCGGCTCAAGCAGGCGTGCGTCTCGTGTGGGCAGCCGCTCGAGTCGCTCTGGCAGGTCTGCCCGCACTGCGCGACGCCGGTGACACCCGCTCTCCCGCTGCTCGAGGACCTCACGACCCGCGAGCGCGAACGGGCGCCTCGAACGAAGGCCGGCGACTAGCGAGCGTCTAGACTCGACGGCCGCATGGCAGTCGAGCGCACGCTCATCCTCGTCAAGCCGGACGCGATGCGGAGAGGGTTGGCCGGAGAGATCCTGCGCCGGTTCGAGACCCGTGGGCTCGAGGTCAAGGCGGCGAGGCTCGTCCGCGTCGAGCGCGAGCTCGCCGAGCTGCACTACGAGGTGCATCGGGCTCGATCCGCGGCGACCTCGCGCTCTCCATGCCGGACAACCTCGTGCACGGGTCGGACTCGCCCGAGACTGCTGCCTCCGAGATCGCGCTCTGGTTTCCCGATGACGAGCTCGTCTGACAAGAACGTCGCGCTCTGGACCAGGGTCAACGCCGAGTACACGGACGAGCACGCGCGAGGCGCGTGGGCGGCGGACGAGATCAGCTGGGGGCCTTTCGGGATCTCCGAGTCGGAGATCGACGTGCTCGGGAGCGTCGACGGGCTCGACGTCGTGGAGCTCGGCTGCGGGACGGCGTACTTCTCGGCCTGGCTCGCCAGGCGCGGCGCGCGGCCGGTGGGCGTCGACCCGACCCCGGCCCAGCTCGCTACAGCTCGCCGCATGCAGGCGGAGTTCGGGCTCGAGTTTCCGCTCGTCGAGGCCTTCGCCGAGAACGTGCCCTTGCCCGACTCGTCGTTCGATCTCGTCCATTCCGAATACGGCGCCTCGATCTGGGCCGATCCGTATCGCTGGGTCCCGGAGGCTGCGCGCCTGCTGCGACCGGGCGGGCGACTCGTCTTCCTCCACGGGACGCCTCTCGCGACGCTCTGCCTCCCCGACGTCGGAGACGCGACCACCGAGCTCCAGCGCCCCTATTTCGGGCTGCACCGCCTCGAGTGGACGCCTGACGGTGGGGTCGAGTTCCAGCTCACATACGGCGGCTGGATCGACGTGCTGCGCGGCGCAGGGTTCGAGATCGAGCGGCTCGTCGAGCTGCAGGCGCCCGAGCGCGCGCAGCGACACGAGTACTACACCGACTTCGATCCCGAGTGGAGCCGGAAGTGGCCGTCCGAAGAGATCTGGGTCGCGCGCAAGCGGAGCTGAGTAGTGGCGGAACTCGACGCTGTCACCGGAGCGTTCTCCTTCACCGGCCGCTACATCGCCGAGGAGCTCCTCGCGCGCGGCCGCGGAGTCCGGGCGCTCACCCGTCGCCCGCCTGATCCCGCACATCCGCTCGCGGATCGGGTCGAGGCGGTCCCGTTCGTCTTCGACGCATCGCTGACCGAACGTCTGACCGGTGTCGACACGCTCTACAACACCTATTGGGTGCGGTTCGAACGCAATGAAACGACGTTCGACCGTGCCGTCGAGAACACGATCTCGCTCTTCCGCGCCGCAAAGTCGGCAGGCGTCCGCCGAGTCGTGCACGTCAGCGTCGCCCATGCGGACGAGACCTCGCCCTTTCCCTACTTTCGCGGCAAGGCGGCAACCGAGGAGGCGCTTCGGGCGTCCGGGCTATCGCATGCGGTCGTGCGCCCGACGCTCGTCTACGGGCCGGAGGACATCCTCGTCAACAACATCGCCTGGGCGCTCCGGCATCTTCCGCTCTTCCTCGTGCCCGGAGACGGCCGCTACGAGGTACAGCCCGTCTCGGTCTGGGATACGGCGAGGATCTGCGTGCAAGCCGGATCGCGTGACGAGGACGTCACGCTGGACGCGGCCGGGCCGGAGCGCTGGGCTTTCCTCGACTTCGTCAACTTGATCAAGAGCCACGTCCGCGGACGCGCCGTGGTCCAGACCGCGCCCGTGGTGGTCGCACACACCGTCGGCGCGTTCGCGGGCCTTGCCCTGCACGACGTCATCGCTACTCGCGACGAGCTCGACGCGACGCTCGCCGGCCTCCTCGCATCCGACGAGACGCCGCTGGCGCGGGATCGCTTCAGCGAGTGGCTCGCGGAAATCGGCGGTGACCTGGGACTCGCGTACCGGTCGCAGCTCGAACGTCACTTCCGCGCTGAGGCGCGAGCTTGAGCCTCGTTCTCGCCTCGACGTCGCCTCAACGGCGCACGATTCTCGAGCAGCTGCGCATCCCTTTCGAGGTCGTCGCCCCGGAGTACGTCGAGGACGACGCTCAGGGAATCGAGCCCTCCGAGCTCGTCCGGCGGCATGCGGAAGGCAAGGCACGCTCGGCCGAGCGCGCCGACCGGCTCACCCTCGGCGTCGACACCGCCGTTGTCCTCGACGGGCGGGTCTACGGCAAGCCGGCGGATCGCGGCGACGCCGCGCAAATGCTGGTCGCGCTCTCCGGGGAGACCCATACGGTCGTCTCCGGCCTCTGCCTGCTGGGACCCGGGTTCGCGGCGAGCGAGATCGAGTCGACGAAGGTCACGTTCCGCCGTCTCTCGCGCGAGGGGCTGGAGACGTACGTCGAGAGCGGGGAGTGGGAGGGCCGCGCGGGCGCATACGCGATCCAGGGGCTCGGGGCACGGCTCGTGGAGCGGATCGAAGGCGACTACCTGAACGTCGTCGGGCTCCCGGCCGCGTTGCTCGTCTCCCTGCTCGAGGAGCACGCGCCGAAGTTGCTGCAAACGCGCAGCTAGACTCCGCGTTCCTCAATGGCGTTCTTCCAGACCCTCACCGGCTTCGGTGGCCGCGACATGGCCGTCGACCTCGGGACCGCGAACACGCTCGTCTACGTTCGCGGCCGGGGCATCGTCCTCTCCGAGCCGTCCGTGGTCGCGATCGACCAGCGGACGGGCGAGGTGCACGCAGTCGGCGTCGAGGCGAAGAGAATGCTCGGTCGGACGCCGGGGACGATCTCCGCCATCCGACCGCTCAAGGACGGAGTCATTGCCGACTTCGACGTCACCGAGCAGATGCTCCGCCACTTCATCCAGAAGGTGCACCAGCACCGCTTTGCCCACCCCCGGGTCGTCGTATGTGTCCCTTCGGGGGTGACGGGTGTCGAGAAGCGGGCGGTCGAGGAGGCGACGCTCTCGGCCGGCGCACGCCAGGCGTACTTGATCGAGGAGCCGATGGCCGCCGCGATCGGTGCGGGACTGCCCGTCGCCGAGCCGACGGGGAACATGATCGTCGACATCGGCGGCGGCACCTCGGAGGTCGCGGTGATCTCGCTCGGCGGCATTGTCGTCTCTCAGAGCATGCGCGTGGGCGGCGACGAGATGGACGAGGCGATCGTCAACCACATCAAGAAGGAGTACAAGCTCCTCGTCGGTCAGCAGACCGCCGAGGAGATCAAGCTCGAGATCGGCTCGGCTTTTCGCCTCAGCGAGGAGCTCCAGGCCGAGGTACGCGGCCGCGACATGCTGACGGGCCTGCCGAAGACGGTGATCATCTCGTCAGAAGAGATCCGGCGCGCGCTCGACGAGCCCGTCACGCAGATCATCGACGCGATGAAGTCGACGCTCGACAAGACGCCACCCGAGCTCGCGGCGGACATCATGGACCGCGGGATCGTCCTCGCCGGCGGCGGAGCGTTGCTTCAGGGCTTGGACGACCGGGTCCGGCACGAGACCCAGATCCCGGTCCATCTCGCGGACAGCCCGCTGACCTGCGTGGCGGTCGGCTCGGGCCGCAGCCTCGAGGAGTTCGAGGTCATCCACCGCTCGGCACGAAGCCGCGCCGCCCGCAAGAACGGGCTGCTGCGGTAACTGCCGGACGCGTATGTGAAATCGTAAGCACCGCGGCCGCTCTGCGGCCGCGCTTTAGGGATCTTCGCGCGATCGGAATCTGCGCGAGCGGATTCCGATCTTGCGCACTTTGGAAGTCCAGCGCAGTGCCCAGCTAGCATCCCGCTATGCCGCGCCAACGCAGCGCGCGTCCGGCCGCGCTGGGCGTGAACGTCCGGCGCCTCCCTGCGACGTCGCTCTCCCAGCGCAGCTCCGGCCCGCTCCGGCGTCGCCTGGTTGTGGGCTCGCTCGTCCTGCTCGCGCTCGTCCTCATCACCTTTTCGTTCCGGTCGGAAGCAGGCGGCTCGATGAGCGGGGTCCAGTCTGCGGGCGCAACCGTGCTGCGCCCGTTCGCCGTCGGCGTCGACCGGATCGCGCAGCCGTTCAGGGACGCCTACAACTGGACGGAGAGCCTCTTCCACGCCCGCTCCGAAGCGGCGCGCCTCCGGAAAGAGAACTCGAGTCTGCGCCAGGAGGCGATCCAGAGACAGTTCGCGCTCCAGGAGAACCGCTTTCTTCGCAAGCAGCTCCACTACGTCGGGAGCGCGAGCTTTCCGCACGACTACAACGGCGTCTCCGCGGCCGTCATCGACCGGCCGGCCGGCGCGTTCACGCAGGCGATCGTCGTCGACGTCGGATCGGATCGCGGGATCCGAGTAGACGACCCTGTCGTCAGCTCCGACGGCAATCTCGTCGGACTCGTCACGCGTGTGACTTCGGGGTCGGCGCGCATCCAGCTGCTCACGGACCAGGAAGCCGCCGCCTCTGCGATCGACGTCCGCACACGGGCGACGGGCATCGTGCGGCACGCACGAGGGACGCGTGAGACGCTCGTCCTCGACCGAGTCCGCAAGGAGGACGTCATCAAGGAGGGGGACAGCATCGTCACCGCCGGCTGGCGCACGAACGGCCTCACCTCCGTCTACCCGAAGGGGATACCCATCGGCGAGGTGACGAGCGTCGGCCAGTCGGACACCGACTTCTTCCAGCAGGTGCAGATCGATCCGTACGTCGACTTCGGCGCCCTCGACGCAGTGCTCGTGCTCGTCCCGAAGAGCCGAAACCCGAGCCAATGACCGTGACGACTGCACTTCGCGCGAGCGCGCTCGTCTTCGTCGTTGCGTTGCTCCAGGCCGGAGTCGTCTCCTCGACCTTCGTCTTCGGCGGCGCGCCCGATCTGCTCCTCGTCGTGATCGTCGCGCTGGGGCTCCTGCGCGGTTCCGTCGCGGGCGCCGTCTTCGGCTTCGCGGGCGGGCTCGTGGTCGATCTCGTCACGCTCGACACGCTCGGAGTGACCTCGCTCGTGCTCACGCTGGCGGGCTTCTGGGCCGGACGCTACGGCGAGACGACCGGCCGCGGCCGCGCTCTCGCGCCCGTGCTCGCGACCGGCGTGATCACCGTGCTCGCGGGCTTCTTCGGCGTCCTCCTGCACTACATGCTCGGTGAGACGGTCGTCGCGCACCAGGCTCTCGTGACGGCCCTGATCCCAGCTGTCTTTCTGAACGTCCTGCTCGCTTATCCCGTCTTCCGGCTCGTGCGCCGGCTCGCCGGCGGGCGTCTCGTGCTCGAGCCCTCGACCGAGGTCGAGCTCGTTGTCTGACCGGCGCTCCGGCCCGTACCGCGAGCCGAGATCGCCCTCCGGACGGTTCCTGCCGCCTGACCCGCGCGTGCGCGAGCCGTATCGGCTGACGCCGCCGCTCGCGCTCCGCGTCGGGATCTTCGGCGCCTTCGCGCTGCTCGTCTTCGGCGTCCTCTTCTTCAGGCTCTGGTCACTGCAGGTGCTCTCGGGCACGCACTATCTCGCCGCCGCCCAGAACAACCAGCTGCGGCTCGTCCGGATCGAGGCTCCGCGTGGCCCGATCCTCGACAGACACGGACGGCTCATGGTGTCGAACGTTGCGGGAACCGCGGTGCAACTCTCGATCGGAGATGTGCCCCAGGCTCGCCGGGCACGGCTCATCCGCCGGCTCGCGCATGTCTTGAACGTGTCGCCGAGGGCGCTGGCCCGACAGGTTGTCGAATTCGGGAGCGACCCCCTCTCGCCGGTCACCGTCAAGACCGCCGTCAGAGAGGCGCAGATCGAGTACCTGTACGAGCATCAGGCGCAGTTCCCAGGCGTTCGGATCGTCGAGACGTACCTCCGTGACTACCAGTACGGGTCGCTCGGGGCTCAGATCCTCGGGTATGTCGGGGAGATCTCCGCGGACGAGCTGAAGCGCCTCCACCGCGACGGTTACGTCGCGGGCGACAGGATCGGACAGACGGGCATCGAGGGCGCCTACGACACGTACCTGCGCGGCCACGACGGTCTCGACCAGCTCCACGTGGACTCCCTCGGCCGCCCGGTGAGCGCGCTCCAACCCCGGCAGGAGCCACGTGCCGGGTTCGGGCTCCGGCTCACGATCGACACTCGCATCCAGCGCGCGGCGGAGCTCGCGCTCCGCTACGGGATCAACCTCGCCCATGCCGACAGTCACTGGGCCGCGAACGGCGGCGCCATCGTCGCGCTCGATCCGCGGGACGGCGCAGTTCTGGCGATGGCCTCGAACCCGACGTACAAGCCCTCGTTGTTCGTCGGGAAGGTCGACTCCAAGAAGCTCGCGCCCCTGCTCAACGCGGAAGCGGCCAAGCGCGCGAACACTCCCGGCCTCAACCGAGCGATCGCGGGCGCGTACCCGCCCGGCTCGACCTTCAAGCCGGTGACCGCGCTCGCGGGGATGCAGGAGCACGTCTTCTCCGCGTACGACCCGCTGCAGTGCTCCCCCGTCGCCTACTACGGCCTCGACCGGCAGAAGTTCACGAACTGGGACCCCTACGTCGACAAGCCGATGACCCTGCCGGAGGCTCTTGCGCAGTCCTGCGACACGTACTTCGACGAGATCGGCAATCGCTTCTACGAGCGCGGTCCGGAGGGACGCGTGCGGCTGCAGCAGTGGGCCCGCAAGTTCGGGTTCGGGCAGACGAGCGGCCTCGACATCGGCAGCGAGTCCTCGGGGCTCCTTCCCACGCCGGACTGGCGCAAGCAGCACTTCCGGAGCGACTGGGACCGGGCGTGGAATCCGGGCAACTCGATCCAGCTTGCGATCGGGCAGGGCGACCTGCTCGTCACGCCGCTCCAGATGGCCGTCTTCTACTCGATGCTCGCGAACGGCGGGAACGTCGTCACCCCGTTCCTCGTCTCCGACGTCGAGCAACCCGGGAACGGCAAGCGCTCGTCCGACGTCGTCCTCCGCCGGTTCGCGCCGAAGCCTCCGCAGCCCTCGGGTGTCGATCCCGCCGCCCTACAGGCCGTAAGGGACGGGCTGTACAAGGCGACCCACGACCCGACCGGCACCTCGTCGGCCGTGTTCGGCAACTACCGCGTCCCGATCTCCGGCAAGACGGGAACGGCGGAGAAGATCGTCCAGCTGCCCGGCTACCCGGCGGGCCACACGGAGGACCAGTCGTGGTGGTGCGGCTGGGGACCGTCCGACAACGCCCGGCTCGTCGTCTGTGCCCTGATCGAGAACGGAGGCCACGGCTCGGCAGCCGCGGCTCCCGCGGCGCTGAAGGTGTTCGAGAAGTTCTTCAACGTCCCTGGCCCGCAGGCCGTGCGGGTGAACGTCGACTGATGGCCGTGCAGATCCAGGTCGCCGAGCGCGCCCGGGTTGGGCTCCGTCGGGAGACCAGTGCGTTCGACTCGGTCGGCTTCCTCCGCCGTCTCGACTGGGTGCTCCTCGCCGCTGCTTTCGCGTTGATCGGGTACGGGCTCTGGGTGGTCGGCGGGATCACTCGCTTCGACGTCCCGGGAGACCCGAACTACTACGTCGTGCGGCAGGCGGTCGCGGCGGTTCTCGGGCTGGGCGCCCTTGTCTTCGCCACGATCGTCCCCTACGACCTGGCACTTCGCTACTGGCGCCTCGTCTACTGCACCACCCTGGGGCTGATGCTGATCGTGTTCGTCGCTGCCGAGACGATCCGCGGCTCGAAGCGGTGGATCAATCTCGGCGTCATCCAGTTCCAGCCTTCCGAGCTCGGAAAGGTCCTGTTCGTGCTCGCGCTCGCGGCCTTCCTCGTCGAGCGCGCGGGCCGGATCACGCGCTGGAGGACGATCATGTCGGCGATCGGCCTCGGCGCGGTGCCGATTCTGCTCGTCTTCCTGCAACCCGATCTGGGGACCGCGCTCGTGTACTCCGCGGCGCTTTTCTCACTCCTCTTCTTCGTCGGAGTCCGCTGGCGGCAGCTCCTCGTGCTGTTCGTCGCGGCGACGTTCCTCGCGCTTGCCGTGCTCTGGGTCCTCCCGGCCTCCGGAGTCCAGGTGCTCAAGCCGTACCAGGCCCACCGTTTCACGGGCTTCCTGAACCGCGACCGCGACCCGGGCGGGCTGACCTGGAACGTGAACCAGTCGATCACCGCAGTCGGCTCGGGCGGGCTCGACGGACGCGGTGTCGTGGAAGCGAGCCAGACCCGCCTCGACTACCTGCCGGAGCATGCGACCGACTTCGCCTTCGCGTCGCTCGGGGAGCAGCGGGGCTTCGTCGGCTCGGCGATTCTCCTCCTGCTCTACCTCCTCGTCGTCTGGCGAGGGTTGCGCGTGGTCACGGTCGCAGGTGACCTGTTCGGGGCGGTGGTCGCAGGCGGCCTTGTCTTCGCCTTCCTCTTCCAGATCTTCATCAACGCGGGCATGACCATGGGGGTCGCTCCGGTGACCGGGATCCCGCTCCCCTTCGTCGCGGTCGGGGGGACGTCGATCGTCTCGAACCTCTTCCTGATCGGTGTTCTCCAGGGAATTCACGCTCGCGGCAATCTCGGACGCCTGCGGCCGTGATCGGCGCTCGGGCCCAGCTCTTCGAGGTTCGCCGGCTGGTGCAGGCGATTCAGGAGGAGACCGAGCCCGCGCGCGCCGGGCGGATCGTGGTCAGCGGCATGCTCTGCGAGCAGCTCGCGCGCGAGCTTGCCGCCGGGGCGGAGCCGGGCGCCGTCGTCGCGGACGCGACGTCGCGGGTTCAGGGGGCCGAGGTGCTCGTCCACGTGATGGCCGGAGAGCCGAGCACGGCGGACGAGGCGCTCGTTCGTGCGGCCGATCGTGCGGGAGTGCCGGTCGTCCTGGTGCAACTGTGGCCGCAAGAGCGTTGGACTCCACCCTTCGTTCTGACGCCGTTCGTCGTCGAGTGCCGTGCCGGAGAAGGGTTCCCGATCGACGAGATCGGCCGCCGGATCGCCGATGCATCCGAACATTGGACGGATCTCGCCCGGCGCATCCCCGTGCTGCACGACGTCGTCTCGGACAAGCTGGTGGGGACCTCTGTGATCCGTGCCGCGCTCATCGGGGCGTTGGGAGGACGGAAGCGCGCGTCCCGGCCCGTCCTCGCCCTCGAGCAGGTGCGCACCGTGGCTCGACTGCGCTCGCTGCGGGCGGGCGCCACCCCGCAAGAGCTCCCCGCGCTCGCCGGTGCGGCGACAGCCGCCCTGGCCCTCAGCTACCTCTTGCGCGAGGCCGCGAGAAGAGCCGGGGGAACGCTCCCTGGGCCGCTCGCGAACGCCGCCGTCGCGGCCGGGACGACGTGGGCGCTCGCCGAGGCTGTCCGGCGTCTCAAGCTCGCGCCGGTCTGACCGGAGTCCGTCCGGAGCGGGACCTAGCATCCGCCCGAACGGGTCGATGGGAGGAACGATGCCGGACACTGAGCTGGCCGAAGAGCTCCTTCAGCTCGAGGAGGCCGACGCCTGGTTCGAGTATCTGGAAGCGACGCGAGGTCAAGGAGAGACGCGCTACGCCGAGCTCGAGCCCTGGGCCTGGGCTCGTCTCTCGCAGCGACTGCGAGCGGTCCGCGGGCGGCGCGCGCGGCTCCGGCCCGCAGCAGCCTAGGAACTCGCTTCAAAATGAGCGCCGAGTCGCGAAGACCGCTGCTGGTACCCTTCATGTAGGCCGATGGCCGTGGTTTTGAACACCCGCAGCGCGTTGTCAGAGACGCAGACCGCGTCTCTTTTCACGCGCGCGATCGAACGAGAGGAACGCCTTGTCACGACGCTGGTTTCGCTTCGGCAAGAAGGCCGAGGAATCCGCGGCGGAGGACGCCGCGGCTGGAGAAGCACCCGAACCCACTGAGGTTCTGCAAACCGAGCCCGAGCCCCAAGAGGCTCCGGGACCCGCAAAGAAGAGGAGACGCCGCGGAAGCCGCGGCGGTCGCGGAAGGAAGAAGACGGGAGCCGGGGCAGCGACTGCTACAGCCGCCGAGCCGGAGGACGAGCCCAAGCAGCCCGCACGAGGACGACCCGAGCGCAAGCCCGAACGGAAGGCGGCACGCCGGCGCCGAACGCCAATCCGCCGCGCACCGCTTCCCGACGCCAAGCGCGAGCTGCTCATCTCCGTCGACGTCGGCGAGCAGCGCGTCGCGGTGCTCGAGGACGATCGGGTCGCCGAGGTCTATCTCGAGCGCCCGGAGCGGCGCTCGATCGCGGGGAACATCTACCTCGGGGTCGTGGACAACGTCCTTCCGGGAATGGAGGCGGCGTTCGTCGAGATCGGGCTCGAGAAGAACGGGTTCCTGTACGTCGACGAGATCGTCGGGCCTGAGCTCGAGGGCCGGAAGGGCGCCCGCAAGATCCAGGACCTGATCAAGCGCGGCGAGACGGTCCTCGTCCAGGCTGTGAAGGACCCGATGAAGTCCAAGGGCGCCCGCCTGACGACGGAGCTCTCGCTCCCCGGACGCTATCTCGTGTACGTCCCCAGTGGCGAGGGCTCCGGCGTCTCGCGCCGGCTCGACGACGACGAGCGGACACGCCTGAAGGGCATCGTCGGAAAGCTCGATCCCAAGGGGGGCGGGATCATCGTCCGCACGGCGCGGAAGGCGCGTCCGCGGAGGACATCGAGCGCGACCTCGTCTTCCTCCAGCGGCTATGGAAGACGATCCAGACGCGCGCCAAGGCGGCCAAGGCGCCGAGCCTCGTCTACGAGGAGGCGGAGCTGCCTCTTCGGATCGTGCGCGACCTGTTCGCGGGCGACTTCGTCGGCGCCAAGATCGACGACGAGCGCACGCATCGCCGCATCGTCAGCTACCTGAAGAAGACCTCTCCGCACATGATCGAGCGCGTCCAGCGCTACCGCGAGAAGGAGCCCCTCTTCGAGGCGTACGGTGTCGACGCCGAGATCCAGTCGACCCTCGAGCGTCGGGTCAACCTGCCGTCGGGCGGCTATCTCATCTTCGACTACGCAGAGGCCTTCACCGTCATCGACGTGAACACGGGCCGGTTCGTCGGATCGCGTGGGAAGTCCGCCTCCGGCCGGCTCGAGGACACGATCGTCAAGAACAACTTGGAGGCGGTGAAGGAGGTCGTCCGCCAGCTCCGGCTGCGGGACATCGGCGGGATCATCGTCATCGATTTCATCGACATGGCCAATCCGAAAAACCGGGAGACCGTCGAGGAAGCGCTCCGCGCCGAGCTCGAGCGCGATCGGACGAAGACGTACGTCGTCGAGATCTCGCCGCTCGGACTCGTAGAGATGACGCGGCAGAACGTCACGGACGGGCCACGGGAGATCCTTACGCGGCGGTGTCCCGAGTGCGGTGGGGACGGGTTCGTCGTCTCGGACGCAACGGTCGCGCTCGAGGTCGAACGCAAGTTGCGTGGCCTCGCGAAGGATGCCGCGCGGGTGCAGGCCTTCCGGGTGGCAGTCCATCCCCGTGTGCTCTCCCTGCTCGTAGGCCCCGGCGGGAACCGTCTCGCTGCGATAGAGGCGGCCGCGCGCCGACGGTTCTTCCTCGTGGCGGCGACGAACGGCCATCTCCACGCCGACCACTTCGAGGTGCTCGAGCAGGGCAAGCTCGAGGTACTTGTTCCGGTTGCGCCGGTCAAAGAAGACCAGACGCTCGAGCTCAAGCTCGTCGAGGTCGGTCTCCACGACGCGGCTGCCGGGGTCGGCAAGGTCGACGGGTACGACGTCGTCGTCGCCGGAGCCGCCAACCTCGTGGGGAAGAAGATCAAGGCGAAGGTCGGGCGGGTCCTGAACGGCGCCGCATACGCGACGCTTGCGGACGAGGCAGTGCCCGGGGCTCGCATCACCTTCGAGGCTGAAGCGGAGAAGCCGACCCGTGCGCCCGGTCGCAAGAAGGCAGAGCCCGAGGAAGAGAAACCTGCCGAAGCTGCGGAGCCCGAGGTGATCGAGGAATCGGCGGAGCCGAGTGTCGCGGAGCTGGGAGAGGTCGAGGTTGAGCCCGACGAAGAGGAGAAGCCGCCGGCCAAGAAGCGAACCCGGCGCGGCACGCGGGGCGGCAGGGGCCGGAAGAAGAAGGCGGCCGTCACGCCTGAGGTGGCGACCGACGAAGACGGCTCGAAGCCGGGACCGACGATCCACGTGCCGCCACCCGATCTAGGACTTCCTTCGGCTGAAGCCGATGAGGACGAGCCCGCACCGGCAGAGCCCGAGGAGTCCGCTGCGACCGATGGCCAGCCGAAGCGCAAGCGGACGAGACGGGGAAGCCGCGGTGGGCATCGGCGCCGCAAGTCGGCGGCATCCGGCCCAGCTGCAACCGGCCCAGCTGCAACCGGCTCAGCTGCAACCGGCTCAGCTGCAACCGACAATGGGCAGCCGCCAGACGAGACGACAGCGCCGGAAGACGAAAGCCCGGAAGACGAAGGTGTAGTCGAGTACGTCCCGATGTCCGAGTGGATCGAGGACTTCGGGTCTGGGCGCGAGGCCTAGAGCCGGATCTCATCCCAAGCTCTCGCCTTCTCCGGCGCATTCAGTCCGCTATCATGCCCCGGCTCGCGGGTCGGGCCCGTGGCCTCTCTGGTAGGAGTCGAACACGTGACCTACGCGATCATCAAGGTTGCCGGAAAGCAGTACCGCGTCCGCGAGGGCGAGCGGCTGCTCGTCGATCGCCTCCACGAGGAGGACGGCGCGACGATCTCTCCTGCAGTGCTCCTCGTCGGTGGGAACGGCACGCCGACGCTCGATCCCGACGTGCAGGTCACAGCCCGCGTCGTCGGTGCGGTCAAGGGCCCGAAGATCCGAATCGGCAAGTACAAGAAGCGCACGGGGTATCGCCGGCACACGGGTTTCCGCGCCTCGCTCACCCAGATCGAGATCGAGTCGATCGGAGCCGGCACACGGACGGCGCGCTCCGCTCCCGCGAAGGCGGAGAAGCCGGCACCGGCAGAGGCGGCGCCCACGACCGAGCACGTGAAGGGCATGCCGTCCGGCTACGAGGAGATGACCGTTGCCGAGATAAGGAAGGCGGCACCCGAGTGGAACGCCCCGATGCTCGCGGCTGCTCTGGAGTTCGAGCAGGCGAACGCGAAGCGGAAAGGGGCACTCGCCGCGCTCGAGTCGGCGATCGCCGCGAAGGAGGAGTAGAGCTAGATGGCGCACAAGAAGGGCCTCGGATCATCCCGTAACGGCCGCGACTCTGAGTCGAAGCGACTCGGCGTCAAGGTGTTCGCGGGGCAGCCCGTGAAGGCGGGCATGATCATCGTCCGCCAGCGGGGAACGAAGTTCCGGCCCGGCCGCGGAGCCGGATTGGGCCGCGACGACACGATCTTCGCGCTCCGCGAGGGCATCGTCGAGTTCGGCCGCTCCGGAGACAAGCGTTTCATCTCGGTCTCCGCCAGCGCCGGCTCGGCTGGATCCGTCTCGGCCGGGTCCGTCTCGGCCGGGGCCGAGTAACGCCGGGCTCCGTCGCCGAGGCGGCGGAGCGATGTTCTCAGACCGCGCTCAGATCCACGTCGAGGCCGGACGCGGCGGCGACGGCGGCCTCAGCTTTCGCCGTGAGAAGCACGTACCGCGCGGAGGCCCGGACGGAGGCGACGGGGGCCGCGGGGGGGACGTGGCCGTGCGCGCCGATCCGACCCTGCGCGACCTCTCGTCGCTCCACGGAGTCAGGCGCGTCCGCGCAGGACGGGGCGGCAACGGCCGCGGCAAGCGCCGGCACGGGGCCGACGGAAACGCAGTGGAGCTTCGCGTTCCGGTCGGCACCGAGATCCTCGACCCAGCGGGAGCGCTCGTCGCCGACCTCGCCGAGCCCGGTGCGGCTTTCGTGGCCGCGCACGGAGGGCCGGGCGGCCGCGGAAATGCCCGCTTCGCGACGCCGACGCGTCAGGCTCCACGCTTCGCGGAGACCGGCCTGCCGGGTGACGAGGCGGACTACCTCCTTCACTTGAAGCTCGTCGCCGACGCGGCACTCACGGGTCTCCCGAACGCCGGCAAGTCGTCGCTTCTCCGGCGTATCTCGAACGCGAAGCCGAAGGTCGCCGATTACCCGTTCACGACGATCGAGCCCGTCCTCGGGACGGTTGAAGCTCCCGACGGGCGCCAGCTCGTGGTCGCGGATGTACCCGGACTGATCGAGGGCGCCGCGGAGGGCGCAGGACTCGGCCACGAGTTCCTCGCCCATCTCGAGCGTGCGCGCCTCCTGATTCACGTTCTCGACGTCGCGGCGCCCGACATTCGGGCGCGGTACCGGGCGATCCGCCACGAGCTTGCAGAGTACGGGGCAGGTCTCGACCAGCTCCCAGAGGTCGTGGTCCTCAACAAGGTCGACCTCGTGCAGGAGCGTCCGAGAATCTCGTTCGACGGCGACTTGCAGACCTTCCAGCTGTCCTGCGCGACCGGCGAGGGCGTCGCGGAGCTTGAGCGCGCACTCTTCGAGCTCTGTCCGGTAGAGGCTCCGAAGCCTGCCGGGAACGATGCGCTTCCCGATTTTCTCGAGTACCGACCGCGACCTCGCCCCAGGCCGTCGTTTCGGATCTTTCGTACCGACCGCGGCTACCGCGTCGTCGGGACTCGGCCTCCGCCGGAAGAGCTCGAGGAAGCGCTCCGGAAGGCCGGCGTCAAGCGCGGCACAGAGGTCGAGGTAGGCGACGAGACGCTGGAGTGGAGCTAGTGCTCGGAATCCTCGGTGGTGTCTTCGACCCGCCGCACGTCGGCCACGTCGCGCTGGCCCGAGCCGCGATAGGCCACTTCGAGCTCGAGCGCCTACTCGTACTCGTGGTCGCCGATCCCGGGCACAAGCTCGCGGAGACTCCCGCCGCGACCCGCCTCGAGCTCGCACGTCTCGCGTTCGCGGACGTTCCGGGCGCCGAGGCCCAACTCGATCGCCATGCGCGCACCGTCGACTCGCTCGAGGAGCGAAAGCCGGACGACGCGGTGTTCGTCATCGGCGGCGACGAGTTCGCCGACTTTCCGGGCTGGAAGGATCCCGCCCGCATCCTCGAGCTGGTTCGGCTCGGCGTTGCGTTGCGGCCGGGCGTCCCCGACGAACGAGTGCGCGAGGCGCTCGCACGTGTCCCAGCGCCCGACCGCATCTCGTTCTTCGAGATGGCGCCAGTGCCGGTTTCCTCGTCTGACGTGCGAGAACGTATCGAGCGAGGCGAGCCCGTCGACGGACTTGTTCCCGAGGCGGTCGCCGAGTTCATCGGGCGGCTGGGCCTCTATTCCTGAGCTGAGGGCTACACTCCGACGAACCGACAAAGGACCGACAGGCATCTGAACCCGCTCGAGCAAGCACGCCATACCGCCGCTCTCTGCCAGGAGAAGCTGGCGATCGACGTCACGATCCTCGACATGCGCGGCGTCTGCGACTTCACGGACTTCTTCGTCATCGCGACCGGCCGCAACGAGCGGCAGACGAAGGCGATCTACGACGATGTCGCCGGCCGGCTGAAGACGGAGCACCGCCTCCTGCCGCGCTCGACCGCGGGGCTCGGCGAGGCGAAGTGGATCGTCGCCGACTACCTCGACGTGGTCCTCCACCTCTTTACGCCGGAGACACGCGGTTTCTACCGCCTCGAGGATCTCTGGAGCGATGTGCCGAAGCTCGAGCCTGCCGCAGTCGCGGGCTAACGTTGTCTCCATCGTAAACCACCCGAACTTGCTTGCAGCTTCGGCTCGAACCGTGCCGGAACAACCAGCGGCTCGATATCAACTGGGCCAAGAATTTCGACTTCGACGCCAGACTGACGGCGCTAGACTGACGGCTCTTCTGGGGCCATAGCTCAGTTGGGAGAGCGCTGCGATGGCATCGCAGAGGTCGCCGGTTCGAGCCCGGCTGGCTCCACCTCGGCGAAGCCTGACGATGAAAGAGCTCCGGGCCGCGGGTAAGCGCCCCGGAGCTCGTGGATCACATTGGCTACGGGTAGGGGTTGGTCGGGTACGGGGTGGTGGTGGTCGTGGTCGGCGTCGTGTCGGCAGGCGCTGCCTTTCGGATCGCTCTTCCGCTCGCCGACACCACGTACCACTTGCCGCCGAAGGCAGAGCTTCCCTCGCCGCTGGTCTGCCCCGCTCGCCTGTCGGGCAAGTACGTGTACAGCGGGTGCCTGTTGTACGTCACCTGGAGCTTTCCGTCTGCCCGTCTCGTCGTGGCCAGCCAGGCCGCCTTCACGCCTGGGCCGGCACTGGGCTTGGCACGGGCGACCAGCGGCGGCCAGTACTGCGCGCACATCCCCGTGCAGGCGCTCTTCCCGTTTCGGTCCTTCAGGAACAGGTAGAGCGTGTGGCCCTTCGCGCTGACCAGTATTCGACCGAGATTCGTGCTGCGAAGGGAGACGGTCGCACTGCTCTCCTGCGACGCACCCGCCAGCGCCCCGGCACTCCAGAGCCCGAGGCCTGCCAGAGCTACCGACAACGCCGAGATGACCATCAGGCCGAGCGGACCCCGCCTGCTCGAGTTCGTCGTCTGTCGTGCTTGCTTCATCGTCGACCTCCTCTCCCCGACCTGTACGGGGAGAGGGCCGAGACGGTTCACGCGACGGCCGGTTCTG
>WNFX01001862.1_pt1 | contig 21420 bp, 21 predicted proteins | sample 5400111 | NCBI WGS metagenome assembly WNFX01 (sample SAMN13153363, study PRJNA577476) | soil metagenome | isolation source: 40 cm soil or saprolite under grassland replicate 1 | place: USA:California | collected 2016-06-15 | reverse complement strand
GCTCGGCATCGGCGCGCAGTTCGGCGGCAAGTACTTCTGCCACGACGTACGCGTCGTCCGGCTGCCCAGGCACGGGGCGTCCTGCCCGGTCGCGATCGCGGTCTCCTGCTCGGCCGACCGCCAGGCCCTCGCCAAGATCACACCTGACGGGGTGTTCCTCGAGCAACTCGAGACCGACCCGGCGCGGTACCTGCCCGACACCACGCACGACGATCTCGGCGACTCTGCTGGTGTCGTGCCGATCGACCTGAACCGGCCGATGGGCGAAATCTGCGCCGAGCTGTCGAGGTACCCCGTCAAGACCCGGCTGGCGCTGTCAGGCCCGCTCGTCGTCGCCCGTGACATAGCGCACGCGAAGATAGCCGAACGGCTGGACGCGGGCGAGCCCATGCCTGCCTACCTGCGCGATCACGCGGTGTACTACGCCGGTCCGGCGAAGACGCCTGAAGGTTACGCATCAGGTTCCTTCGGGCCGACCACCGCCGGGCGGATGGACTCCTACGTCGACCGGTTCCAGGCCGCGGGCGGCTCGCTGGTGATGCTGGCCAAGGGGAACCGGTCGCCCGCGGTGACGCAGGCGTGCCAGGAGCACGGCGGTTTCTATCTGGGATCGATCGGCGGCGCCGCGGCCAAGCTGGCGCAAGACTGCATCACCGAGGTGTCGGTTCTCGAATACCCCGAGCTCGGCATGGAGGCGGTGTGGAAGATCGAGGTCCGCGACTTCCCCGCGTTCGTCGTGGTCGACGACAAAGGCAACGATTTCTTCGCTGACACCACCGGGCCGCTGCTGACGATCGCGAGCTCCACCCGTTAGAAGACACAGGGTAGGAGAGGAGCCATGGCCGGCGACGAAGCTGGTTGGCGTGTTGAGCACGACTCGATGGGCGAGGTCCGTGTTCCGTCCGACGCGCTGTGGGGCGCCCAGACCCAGCGGGCGGTGGAGAACTTCCGCGTGTCGGGGGAACGGCTCAATCGCGAGCTGATCATCGCGCTGGCCCGGATCAAGGGCGCCGCGGCGATGGCCAACGCGGAACTCGGGGTGATCGAGCCCGACGTGGCGCGGGCCATCCACGACGCCGCCGCGGCCGTGGCGGCCGGGGGTGACCCGGCTGACGGCCTGCGACACGATCAGTTTCCCGTCGACGTGTTCCAGACGGGCTCGGGCACGTCGAGCAACATGAACGCGAACGAAGTGATCGCCACGCTCGCCTCGCAGCGACTTGGCCGTCGCGTGCATCCCAATGATCACGTCAACGCCTCGCAGTCGTCCAACGACGTGTTCCCGACCGCCATCCACATCGCCGCTGCGGGGCTGCTCACGCGCTCCCTCATCCCCTCGCTTGACCACCTGGCCGGCGCACTTGACGCAAAGGCGCGGCAGTTCGCCACGGTCGTGAAGAGCGGCCGGACGCACCTGATGGACGCCACCCCGGTGACGCTGGGGCAGGAGTTCGGCGGGTACGCCAGCGCGATCAGGCACGGCGTGACGCGGATTCGGGCGGTGCTGCCCGAGGTCTGCGAGCTGCCGCTCGGCGGAACCGCCGTCGGCACCGGCCTGAACGCTCCGGCCGGCTTCGCCAGCCGGGTCATTGCGCGCCTCAGCGAGGACCTGCCGCTGACCGAGGCGCGCGACCACTTCGAGGCCGCAGGCGGCAGGGACGCGCTCGTGGCGGCGAGCGGCGCGCTGCGGACGGTCGCCGTCAGCCTCTATAAGATCTGTAACGACCTGCGCCTGATGGGCTCGGGCCCGCGGACCGGCTTGGCCGAGATCGCCATCCCTGACCTGCAGCCCGGGTCGTCGATCATGCCCGGCAAGGTGAACCCTGTTATCTGCGAGTCGGTCGGCCAGGTGTGCGCGCAGGTGATCGGGAACGACGCCGCGGTGGCGTTCGGCGGGGCGGCGGGGAATTTCGAGCTCAACGTGATGATGCCGGTGATCGCGCGGAACCTCCTGTCCTCCATCAGCTTGCTTGCGGCCGGGTCGCGGCTGCTCGCCGACCGGTGCGTGACGGGAATCGAGGCGCACGCGGAGCGGCTCCGTCGTGGCGCGGAGTCGTCGCCAGCCATCGTGACCGCCCTCAACAGGTTCATCGGCTACGAGGCCGCGGCGCGGGTGGCCAAGCAGGCCGTCGAAACCGGGCGGACTATCCGCGACGTGGTTATCGAGCGTGGTCACGTGGAACGCGGCGAGATCAGCCTTGACCAACTCGACGCGGCGCTCGATGTGCTGGCCATGACCCGTCCGCCCGCTGCTGGCGCCTGAGAATTCGCCGAGCGGAACCTGGGGATCCGTCTTTTCTGGCCCGTTTGCCACAGACAGCGCGCGCGGGCGCGTATAACGACATGGGCAACCGGTATCGGCCCGCTGTGCATCCGTTCGCTTTGGAAGGCGATGACGACCTCGGAGCAGACCAACGCGGGGCAGGCCGACGGCACCGGGCAGCGGATCGTCGGCGGGCGCTACCGGCTGGCCGAGCAGATCGGCCGGGGTGCGATGGGCACCGTCTGGCGGGCCAGGGATGAACTGCTCGACCGCGACGTCGCGATCAAAGACGTCAGGCTGCCGCTCAGTGTCTCGGCCGCCGAGCGGGACAACAGCTATCAGCGCACGCTGCGGGAGGCTCGCACCGCTGCGCGGCTCAGCCATCCCGGTGTGGCCGCAGTGTACGACGTGGTCGAGGAGTCCGGCCGCCCATGGATTGTCATGGAACTCGTCAACGGCCGGTCCCTCGACCAGGTGGTCGCCGCGGAGGGGCGCCTGTCGCCGCAGGCCGCCGCGATGGTGGGACGCCAGGTGCTCGCGGCCCTCGCCGCCGCGCACCTGGCCGGCGTGCTGCACCGCGACGTGAAACCGAGCAACGTGCTGCTCACACCGGACGGCAGGGCCGTGCTCACAGATTTCGGTATCGCGACCGCGGAAGGCGATCCTTCGCTGACCCAAACGGGCATGGTGCTGGGGTCGCCCGGCTTCCTCGCGCCGGAACGGATCCGCGGTGACACGGCCACTCCAGCCTCCGATCTGTGGTCGCTCGGCGCCACCCTGTACGCCGCGGTCGAGGGCAGGGGGCCGTACGAGCGGGGCGGCGGCGCGATGACGACCCTGGCCGCGGTGGTCACCGAGGAACCGCCGCCGCCGCGGGCAGGCGGGGCGCTGAACCCGGTGCTGCACGCGCTGCTCACCAGGGATCCGGCGGGGCGGCCCAGTGCCACCGCAGCCGCGCAGATGCTCGACGCGGTCGCCACCAGCGGTCCAGGCCATGCCGTGCTGCCGCGGTCCGCGGCCGCAGCGGCAGGTGCCGCGGCAGCGGCTGCCGCGGCAGGGCCGGGCATGCACGTGAGCCGCGGCGGAACCCGCCCTCTAGCGCAGACGCTGCCGCCATCGGCGATCCTTCCACCGGGCGCCGCGGCGGTGGGACCTGCGTCTATGGGGCCCGCTCCGGGCGCGGGCCGGGTTCCACCGGGCCGGGTTCCGCACTCGCACAACTGGATCATCACTTTTGTGATCATCGGAGCCGCCATTTTCTTCGCGGCCGCTGTGGCCGCCGCCCACATCCACCGGGCACGCGGTGCGCATCCCGTAAGCGCTCTGCCGGCCGGATTCCGCTGGTATTCGCAGCGACCCGGGAGCGCAGGCGCCGGCACGGCCGGGTTCAGCGTCGCCGTGCCCGACAGCTGGCAGGTCAGCCGGGCCGGAGTGCGGACGGTGATCAGAGAGCCCGGCGGGTCGGAGTTCCTCGAGCTGGACCTGACGCCGCACCATGACCAGGGGATGGTGGCGGAACTCTACTGGCTGCAACGCCGGACCCGGCTCCAGGGCACATTTCCCTCCTACCACCTCTCCTACATCCGGCCCGTCAGGTACCAGGGCACCGTCGCGGCCGACTGGGCCTTCAGCTGGCGCAACCAGTCCAGCGGCCGGACCAATGTGCTCGACCGGGCGTGGATCGCGCGAGGGCCGGCCGCGGGTCAGTCGTTCGCCATCTACTGGTCCACGCCGGCCACGCAGTGGCGGGCCAGCCAGCCGGTACGGACAGAATTCCTGAGTACCTTCCGGCCGCTGCCGTGACCGCGTGCCGACCGCTGCAAGGCGCCGCCGGCAACGCGTCGTAATCGATCGATTTCGCATATCTTCGGGTCGCCGCCCATAACGGGCTGCTCTTATCGCCGATAGATGCCACTTGCCGCAATAGGTGTTGCGTGCGAGATTAGAAACCGTGCAGCAATCTAAGACTGGCCAGGAAGATGACGTCCTGGCCAGCCTCACTGACCTGGTGGTCGCGGCCGACGAGCTGCGCCGCAGGCTCAGTGTCCTGCTTGACAAGGCGCCGCTGAACAACCTTCGCGGCGCGGGTGGGCTGTCCTATGGGCAGATCATGCCCCTGAACAAGCGGCTTCAGGTGATTGAACTGATCTCCGAGGCGTTCAAGTCTCTGACCGAGGCGGGCGGCAGGTTCCGTCAGGCCGAGGTCAGGGCCCTGTACGACGAGGGAATGACCATGGACGAGATCGCTGCTGTCCTCGGAGTGACCAGGCAGCGGGTATCGGCGCTGCTGCGGCAGGTCCCGCGCCCGAGTCAGCGCCGGCGCCAGCGCCTGGCCAGCTTGCCGCCGGCCGGCCCGCCACCTGGCAGGCCCACCGCGGCCAACAACCACGAGGCCCGCGGCCCGGCCTGGGGTGGCGGGAAGACATGAGCTACCTCGGCCACGCGGCCATCGGGGACCGCCTCCCGGCGTCCGCACCGGCCGGCGTAGCGGGCGCCACCTCCGGTCCTGTACCCGATGACGCGGCGGCCACGACGAGCGCGGTCGCGCGGGCACAGATCGGGCAGCTGCTCAGCAATGCGGTGAACCAGTTGCTCGGCGCCGGTCTGGAGCTGGCCAGCGTACGCTGCCGCCTGCGCGAGGCCGACGAGCACGGACTGCTCGAACACCTCACCGACCAGCTTGACGCCACACTCGTCGACATCCGCCATCTCAGCGTCCGCATCGCCCTCGGCGCAGACACTGCCGGAGAGGAATTCGCGGGCCTTCCGCGGTTCTGAGCGCCTGTGCGCGGGATATGTACGGGGTGACATCCCTGGGGCGATGTCATCTCACAGCACCGGGGCCGGCCGCGATGCGGCCGGCCCCGATGCTGTGCCTGCGATCCCGGATCAGTAATAGCCGGTCGCCTGCTCGTGCGACCACGCTCCGCAGGGCGAGCCGTACAGGCTCTTGATGTACCCCAGGCCCCACCGGATCTGGGTCGCCGCATTGGTTGCCCAATCGGAACCGGCGCTCGACATCTTGGATCCCGGGAGTGCCTGCGGAATCCCGTACGCACCCGAGCTTGGATTGGACGCGCTCGGATTCCAGCCGCTCTCATGTGACCACAGCGAGTCCAGGCACCCGAACTGGTCCTGGCCCCAGCCGTAGCTTCCGAGCATCGCGCTCGCGATCTGCTGCGGCGAGCCTGAGGGCGCCGAAGAGGACGGCGCCGAGGCTTGCGCCTGCTGCGCGGCTTGCTGCTGCGCCCGCTTCTGCGCCGCGGCCTGTGCCGCGGCACGGGCGGCGGCACGGGCGACGCGAACCGCGTGAATCCTTGCCGCCCGATGCTGCGCGGCTCTGCGCTCCTCCGCCTTGACCTTCAGCGTCAACGCGTGTTTCCAACTGGCAACCTGCGTTACGTGAAGCTGGTTGTTTTCGAATGCGGGCTCGGCAGCGGCGAAGGCCTGCGCCGCCTGCCTGACTGTTTTCCCGCTCGCGGTCGAGCTCCCGGCGGTCGAGGCGGCGAAAGCTGGCCAGATGAACGCCGTTCCCAAGCTGATCGTGGCCACACCGGTAGCGGCAGCCACAAGGATGGTTGGTCTGGACGGTTTCCGGAACCTGATCCGGTGATGGGACAAAATGTACCTTCGGTCGGTCGCATGCTGTGCGAACGGCTTCCACCCGTGACGACCTCCGCAGCCGTGACGGCAGCGGAGCGGCGGCGCAGGGCGTGCCACGGGTCAGGGCGGCCGATTACCTTCCGTAATCACCACGCGCGCTGGGTGCCAACGGCCAACCACACTGCACAAACCTCACGAGTGCTGCACACGGAATCGACTGTGACGTAATTCACATTCTGAGCTGCGCCACAACGCCACCGAAGATGAGAACCCGTCTCACCTGGGGCTTTAGTCCCAAACGCCCCGTTTTTGGCGCTAGAAGTGACTCCCGTCACATTTTGACTGGTGTCACCCAGATAACTACTTTTCGTGACGTTATCTCACGCCTCGCCATGCAGCAAGTACACAGCGCAATCATCCTGTATTGGACGTTTGGTAACCGGCGAGACACTAATCGTTAGTTTAGTAAGAACCGTTGGCCTGCCAGTAGGACCATGCGGAGCAGGGATCGCCATACCGATTCTTGATATAACCCAGGCCCCACTTGATCTGGGTATTCGGATTTGTCTGCCAGTCGGAACCCGCGGTTGCCATCTTGTCGCCCGGGAGTGCCTGTGGGATCCCGTAAGCGCCGCTCGGGTTCTCGGCGGTGGTTCTCCAGCCGCTTTCTCTGGACCACAAGTTGTCCAGACAGCCAAACTGACTGCTCACGCTGAAGCCGAAGCTCGGCATCAGGCTCTCGGCGTCCGCCCGGGCGGTGCCGGGGCTCACCGGCGCCAGCGGTGGGACAGCCCCCGATGACGCGGACGAGCTCGCGCTCCTCGACGGGGTGGGCACGGCAGTGCTCTCCACCCTGGGCTTGGCCAGTACCTTCTGCGAACGCGACGCATCGGCCATGACGATCATCTGCTGCCGCTCCTGCTCGAGCAGAGCCACGGCATGCCGCGCGGTTATCGTCAGCGTGGCGGCCTGGGCCAAGCGCCCGGACGGCCCGGCGGCCGAGACAAGGACATAGGCTCCGACAACGACGCCAGTAACGGCAGCGACCGCGGCCAGCGGGATCAGGAGAGCTCCCTTCCCGGATCCCGCGCGGCGGTGTGCATGCCGACGCCCCCGAACCCGTTCCGGGCGTGGTGACAAGGCAGTCCTCTCCGTCAGCCAACACGCCCGCCCGACGGCTGGTGCGCGGACCGCCGCTGGTACAAGGCGACGGTCGAGCCGACGGCGGACCGGGCTCCAATGACAATGCTCCGCGTATGTAGCCGCGAAAGCGCTGTCCCTGTCCAGTAGTGCGTGCCTTCGGCGCCCAACCATGCCAGACGTGAGGGAGGGGTCCGCAACCGATTCCGCCGGGAAAGCTGGGTCGGTGTGGACACCAGTTATGTGATATGGCTCACATCATCACGGTAGGATTCGGGACGATTACTATTTGTCGCGCACCGCCAGCCGGGGGGCGACCCCCGGAACCCGGCCCGGAGGTCCTACCCCACGAGCGCCTGATAGACGAGCTGGCGCAGCATGCTGCGCAGCGGGTAGGCGCTCGAGGGCATTAGCTGGGTGAGCAACACCACGATGATGTCTTCCGCCGGATCCACCCAGAACGCCGTGCTCGCGGCGCCGCCCCAGGAGATCTCGCCCGGGCTGCACAGCGTCCCCGACGCGACCGGATCGGCCACCACGGCGAAGCCGAGGCCGAAGCCAATACCGGCGAACGACGCCTCCGCGATGAACGAGCGTCCGAAGGAGTCCAGGTCAGCGTGGCCAGGAAGGTGATTCGTCGTCATGTACCGCACCGTGCGGCGGCCAAGCAGCCGCACGCCGTCCACCTGCCCTTCGCCCGCCAGCATGCGGGCAAAGCGGTGATAGTCCGCGGCCGAGGACACGAGCCCACCGCCACCCGAGAGCATGTCCGGTCGGGCCAGCACAGCCGCGCCGAGCAGGTCAGCGCGGACGGCCCGGCCGTCGACCCCCCGGGCGTAGAGGGCCGCGAGCCGGTGCACGTCGTCCCCCTCGACGAAGAACCGCGTGTCCGTCATCCCGAGCGGTGCGAAGATGCGCTCCGCGAAGAAGCGGTCCAGCGGCTGGCCGGATGCCACTTCCACGATGCGCCCGAGCACATCGGTGGCCACCGAGTAGTTCCACTCGGCACCTGGCTGGAACAACAGCGGCTTCGACGCCCAGATGTCGCAGCATTCGGCCAGGTCCGCGCCCGGTGGCGTCCCCCACTCGAACCCGGCTTCCCGGTAGAGCTCATCGACCACATGGACGCGGTGAAAGCCGTAGGTCAGCCCGGATGTGTGGGTCAGCAGGTGCCGTATTCGCACCGGCTGCGCCGCGGGCACCGTCAGTGGCTTCGCCGCCGGGCCTGCGGCGTACACACGCATGTCGCCGAACGAGGGAATGAAACGGCTGACGGGGTCGGACAGCTCGAACGCGCCCTCCTCGTACAGCATCATCGCCGCCACCGAGGTAATGGGCTTGGTCATCGAGTAGATGCGGAACAGCGTGTCCGTCTCCACCGGCAGCCTGGCCTCGAGGTCCCGCCAGCCGTACGTCGAGGCGTGCGCGACGCGCCCGCCACGGCTGACGAGCACCAGCCACCCAGGCAGCCGCCCATCATCGACGTACGGGCGGAAGCGGCGGTCGATGCGGGCCAGCCGGTCTGGATCGAACCCAGCGGCGCGTGCCTCGATCTCTGCCTCGATTGCCGTCACAGCGACCTGCCCTTCCGCGACGCGGGCGACGCGGCTGATCTTACGCCCGGCTCCCCCGCGGCCGGCGCTGCGTTTGCCTGGAGCGGATGCGCCCCAGGAGGCGCCTAGCAGGCCTCGTGCTGGTAAGAACCGGCTGCGGTGCGGCGCACGTCATCGGTCGGGCTGAAGGCCCGTCCGCAGCGCGCACACGTCTGCCCGCTCGCGTGCAGCTCGTTGCTTTCGAGGTCGGCGGTCGCGTCGACCAGTTCCTCCCGGGCATCTTCAATCTTCCGCGCCGTCTCGATGCCGGGCAATGGGAGGTCGACGCCCTCAGCCGGTCGGTCGGTGCGTGGCGTCTCGTCGTGTGTCATGGGCGGCCAGCTTCCGTTGCGCCGTGGCGATCGCGGGTGCGTGCCGGTCCAGAATCGTTGCTGGCGAGCGCGCTCCCCGACGGCAAGGATGTCCCCTGGAGGCGGGCCACGCTTCACCCGGCCTGGGTGAAGGTTGCCCGGCGAACTTGGCGTGAGCGGGGAAGAACGGCGCCAGCCACGGCGGTGGCTTGCCGGTCAGGCGCGGCGGCTGCGATCTGCCGTGCGGGCCAGGCAGGCACGGCAGGCGCAGCTGGGCGACGTGGAGCGCGCCGAACGCGACCGGCTGTCGCGGCTGGCACGCGCCCGGGCCGAGGGCGTGCAGCAGCGACTGCACGAGCGCTTCCCGCGCATGCCCGTCAGGTTCGCCGCGCCTGTCGCGGAGGTCGCTGCCCGGCCGCGCATCGACGACCTGGCGACACACGCGGGCGCCTTGACGTACGGATCATTTCTGGCCATCCCGCCGCTGCTGCTTTTCGCCTCCGCGGTTGTCGGCTTCGTGCTCGCCGGGCATCCAGAAACGGCGCAGAAGGCAGTCGACGAGCTGGTCAGCCTCGTACCAGGGCTCGGTTCGGTGGTGACGGCGCAGGTGCAGGCGGCCGTCGACGGCCGGGTGACGCTTGGCGCGCTCGGCCTGATCGGCCTGCTGTGGTCGGCGTCGGGCTATGCAAGCAGGATGCGGCACGCCCTTGGCATCATCTTCCGCACCGAATGGGCCGGGCTGCTCACCGGGCGGATCAGGGGCGCGGTCATCGGGTTCCTCATGGTGGCGGCGTTTGTCGGCCTGGCCATCTTCGCCTGGGTCGAGACCCGCCTGCAGGCGGCGAGCAGGTCGTCGGCGGCGAGCGTGCTGCAGGCCGCGGGCTTCGCGGGCGGCGGATTCCTGATCTTCTTGATCACTTACCGCGTGCTCACGCCGGGAACGGGGGTGCGGCTGCGCGACCATGTGCCAGGAGCCGTGACGTTCACCATCGCGTGGCTGGCGCTGACCGCGGTCGGCGGTCTGGTTTTCACGCAGCTGATCGAGAACTCGACGGCGCTGTACGGGGCGATCGGCGGGATCTTCGGCCTGCTCGCCTTCCTTTACGCGGCCAACTGGTCGCTGCTGATCGGGGCGGAGCTGTCGGCCGTGCTGATGGGCCGGCGCCGGTCCATGCGGGCGACACGCAGCGGCAGCCGTTAAGGATCTTGATGGTAGCTGGCGTCTACGGCGGCGAACCGCGGCCAAATCTCTCTAGACGTATGAGTGCGTCACACATATAATCGGCCGATGGCTGACACCTTCGAAACCAGGCTCCAGATCGCGTCGTGGGACGAGCGGCCGTATCGCGAATTTGCGGATGGAAGCAAGTTCACCAAGGCCGATGTCGTCCTGACCGGCGGCGCGGACGCCATCACGGAGGGCGCGTTCGAGGCTCTCCTGTACTACCGTCCGGACGGTACGAGCAGCTACGTCACGCTCATGCAGCTCACCGCGAACCTGGCGGGCAAGTCGGGAACCTTCGTGCTGCGCGGCGAGGGGACCTACGACGGCACGACGGCGCGCGTGACGGCATCGGTCATCGACGGCTCCCAGACCGGCGACCTGGCCGGACTGTCGGCAACAATCGAGAGCGTGTCGACCCACGCCGACTACCCGTTCATGCCATTGACGGTCCGCTACACCACCGAGTGAGCGCGCTCGAGCGGCAGGCGAACCTGCTTGGCGCGTTCGCGGGCGTCCTCACGGACATGACGACCGCCGAAATGACGGCGGCATCGGGCCTGGCGGCCTCCGACATGTCGGCGCTGTCAGCGCTGCGGCATTTCCTGCGAAAGCCGACGATCGACCAGCTTCACCAGGTGCTGGGGCTGACGCCGTCGGGCGCGGTGCGCCTGGTCGACCGGTTGGCCCGACATGGGCTCGTGACACGCGGGCCGGGAGCGGACCGCCGCGAGCGGTCCGTGACACTGACCGCTCGGGGCCGGCGGGTCGCGGACCGCATCACCGCCGCACGGGCCAGCGCGCTCGGCGGGAGCCTGGCGGATTTGAACCCGGCTCAGCGTGAGACTCTGCATGAGCTGATTTCTCAGATCATGGTGACCGTCGTGACCGCCAAGAGCGGGGGGGCGTGGATCTGCCGGCTCTGTGATCTGCGGGCATGCGGTCGCGCCGAAGGCCTCTGCCCGGCCGCCAACGCGGCGGCGGCGAAATACCTCGGCTCGCAGCGGCCCGCGCCCGAGTCAGGCTCAAGCCCTGGGCGCTGATCACTGTTGTACAGCTCTATTGCACGTCGTGCACCGCCAACATACGCTTCCCCCCGTAGCCGTATCCCTCATCCGAATCAGATCAGGCTTCCGAAAGAACGGCATTCATAAACCCGCCGAGGGAGGCCGCCTGCACAAAAAGCATGGTTGCAGGTGAGAAACGGTGAAAGCGGTGTCGCGCATGAGTAGCGGTGAACGAAGTGGGGTGTCACGCCGCGCGGTGCTCAAGACCGGCGCGGTGACGGGCGCAGCGGCGGCAGGGGGTCTGGCTCTACCCGGGACGGCGGCGGCTGAATCACCACCAGGCTCCGCGCCACAGGAACCGGCGCGTCAGGGGACGTCTCCCGCTGGTGATCTGGTCGTGTACAACGGCCGCATCCACACGATGGACGCGAGGAACACGGTCGTCGGCGTGGTGGCGATCCGGGCCGGCCACGTCGTCTACTTAGGCGACAGCTTCGGCGGCGCCCTCGAGCAGTTCAGGGCGCGCCCTGCGACCATCAACCTCGGTGGCCGGATGGCCGTGCCGGGGCTCATCGACTGCCACAACCACATCGTCTTGATGGGCAACCGGCCGGGCCATCACACACCGCTGGAGAACGCCTACTCCGTCGCCGATGTGCAAGCGCTCTACGCGGCGCGTGCCCGCACCCTGCCGCCGAGCCCGAACCCGCCCGCCGGCGCCGCCGACTTCATCACGACGATCGGGGGCTTCAGCCCCAACCAGTTCAAGGAATTGCGGCTGCCCACGCTGGCGGAACTTGACGCGGCGGTGCCCGGCCACCCGGTCTACATCTCGATCGGCTTCACCGGCCCGTCCACGACCAACACGCTGGGCAAGGCATTCTTCGAAAACGTTCCGCCGCCGTACGGGCCGGTCCCGGTGGGCGCCGACGGCTCGATCGCGCCGTCCGGCTTCACAACACCCGGGCCGACCGGCCAGGCGACCCTCGCGCTGCGTCAGACCCTCACGTTCGACCAGCGCAAACAGAGTGTCCGCGACGCGATGGCCTACGCGGTGAGCATCGGCGTGACCACGCACCTGGATCAAGGAGCGTTCCAGGCCACGAACACTCCCACCGACGGCGCCGCTCACGAGGACAACTTCACGATGCAGCTGCCCTTCCTTTCCGTGTACTCCGAAGGTGAGCAGCGTGATGTCTCGAGCAGCAATGAGAGCATTGTCCGGCTCCGTATCAACTTCCTGTTGTGGGACACCGACCCGTCAGTTCCCATCGCCACCCAGCGGATCATGAACGCTTTCCCCTTCTTTGGCGGTGACCTTGTACGAACCGGGGCGATCGGCGAGTTCCTCGCCGATCCATTCCGTTTCTACGCTGGGGGCAATCCGGTGTGGATGGCGGCCGCGCTGAAAGCGGCGCAGGCCGGCTGGCGTGCCGAGGTTCACTCGCTGAGCGCCACGGACTTCCAGACCGAGATCCAAGGGTATGAGGCGGTCAACGCACAATTCCCGATCACAAATCTGCGCTGGGTGGTTGCGCACGTACCGCATATCACCGAGGACTACGTCAACCGGCTCAAGGCAGTTGGCGGCGGCGTCAACCTCACCGGTTACGAATACTTCGGAACCGCCAACCCGGGCGGCCCGCCCTACCGCATGCTCTTGGAGAATGGAATTCCCGTGGGCATGAGCTCCGACGGTATGCAGATCGCCCCGATGAACCCGTGGATTCACGCCTATTACGCCACCACAGGGAAGAACGCCCTGGGAAATCAGATAAACCCTGGTCAGCAGATTACCCGCGCGGAGTTTCTGACTCATTACACGCGGGCCAACACATGGTTCCTCGGCGGCGAAGACGAAGATCTTCTCGGCACCCTTGAGCTGGGTCGGCTCGGCGATATTGTCGTGCTGAACGATGACTACTTCTCCGTTGCCGACGAGGATCTGAAGAAGCTGCATTCCGTGCTGACGGTGCTCGGCGGCACAGTCGTCCATACCGGCGATATTCGTTACTGGGCATGACCTCAGCATGCGGCATCGAGGTGTCCGCCCTCTGGTGGTGCCCGGCGGGCGGGTGACGGTCGATGGACATCCAATCTGCGCGGTATGCGGTGCCGCGGTTGCCCCCACCGGCCCGGACCTGTGGAGGCACGTGCCAATCGGGAAGCCGCCACCCCGCCGGTCGAAGTGGCTGTCTGCCGTGACGTGGCCCGAGCTGCGCAAGCTGCGCAGCTACCAGGAGTTCACCGCTCGGTACCCGTGGACGGTGCGGCCCGAGCTGGGCAGTGGTGTGATCACAACCGAGGACGACTGGCGGGAAGGCGTTCGCCGGCTGCACGCGTACCACACCCGGCTTTCCGTGCTGAGCCGGCGGCGCGCTCTGCGGCCGGGGGAAAACCCGTACCTCGGGCTCGTCCAGGTGCTGGCCGGGGCGTCGGCCGGCGAGCCGGCGCCCGCCATCGACTGGGCGTTGCCGCCTGGCGTGGCTCAAGTGCTCAACCTTCCGGCCCGGCGCCGTGAGCTCGCCGCGCTCTTCTCCTGGGCCATCCCCACCGAGGGCGCCATCGCCGTGCTCGCCCGCCACGCGCCACTGGTCGAATGCGGCGCGGGCATGGGCTATTGGGCCGCGATGCTGCTGGCCCGCGGTGTCGACGCGGTGGCCTACGACATGGCCCCACCGGGCGCCGGGCAGCGCAACGAATACCACAACAGCAGGCGTCGGCCGTGGACCCGGGTGCAGCGGGCGCCGTCGGTCGCGGCGCTGCGTGCCGATCAGGGCCGCAGGCTGTTTTTGTGCTGGCCGCCGTACGACGACGACGCGGCCAGCTATGGTGCGCTCCGCGCGTTCCGCGGCGACGTCCTCGTCTATGTCGGCGAGGGACCCGACGGGGCGGCGGGCTCGGTCCGGTTCCATCGGGAGCTGAGCCTGAACTGGAGCCTGGCCGAGGCGGTTGACCTGCCGCACTGGCCTCGGCTACGCGACAGGCTTGCCGTATACCACCGGAACTCTCTGCGACGTCCGCACACCCTGCGTGACCGGTGTGACGAATGCCATCGGTTCGTCCCGACCGGATCAACCGGCCGTTGCGAGTGGTGCTTCGCGCGCCACCCTCCGGCCATGGCGCTACGGGTGGGCAAGCACCGCGTCGAGTATCCGCGGGAGATCGTCGAGGCGATGCCCGCCGCACTCCGGCGGGCATTCGAGCAGAGCCCCAACCTGATGATGAAGTAACTATGAACGCTTTCGTCAAGTATTTGTTAAACCGGGGCGGGCTCCTGCTCGAGCACGAACCATACGCCAACCGCTGGCGCGCTGCCTTCGTTGTGGTATCCGTGCGGTGTGGCGGAGTCGAACGAGACCGAGTCCCCTGCGTGCAGCCGCTTCGTGTCGAAGCCAAGGGTGAGGACGAGCTCCCCGCTCAGCAGGAAGCCGTACTCCGAGCCCGGGTGCCGCATCAGCCCGCCGGTGCTCGACGACGTACCGCCCGGCGCGTATGTGATCAGCAGAAAATCGACCGCATGGTGCGGCAACTTGCCCAGCAGTTCCCACCTCACGCCCGAGTCAAGGTTCAGGACCTGGCGCTCGCTCGGGCGCACCAGCGGCCCGAGCTGGCCGCCCCGGTAGGAGCCGAGTGCTTGAATCACGGTGGTCGGCGCGCCCTCGGCCTCGGCCAGCCGCCGCGCTGGCGTCGGTTCGAGAGCGTCTCCATCGGCGTCACGATCCTGTCCGTTGGGCACCGCGAAGAGATCTTCGATCGACACGCCCAGCGCGTTGGTGATCGCGTACAGCGTGCTGACCGAAGGCTGGCTCTTGGTGGTTTCGATCTGGGAGATCATGCTGGCCGACACCCCTACGCTGCGGGCTAGCCCGCGCAAGCTGATGCCACGCTTCAGGCGCTCCTCGCGAAGCCGCTGACCAAGCCAGGGCATGTCGGTCGTCGGCATGCCATCCTCCCACCCACGCTGTGCCAACCGTGCTGTGCCAACCGTGCGACCAAGGATCGTGCTGGCCGACCGAGATGATCCCATGCACGCTAGCGTTGCGTATTACTTTACACTCCGGCTTTCATAATTAACGGCGGGCGGCAGCGATCACGCCAGCAACTGGCGTGCCATCACGATCCGCTGGATCTGGTTCGTCCCCTCGTAGATCTGGGTGATCGTGGACCGGGCGAAAGTTTCCGCAGGTAGATGGCCTGCCGGGCGGCCGGGTGTCAGCGCGGATTCAGCACCGTTTCCGGGACGGCCCAAGGCCCCCCTGCTGGCTGCGGCATGCAGCACAGGCAGCGCGTCATCTGACGGTGCCGGCGGCTCACCGAATGAGGGACAGTCAGCGAACCCCCCGTGACGAGCAGGCCATTGACGGTCGAATGCGCTCACTGGCGACCTGTCCCAGCGTCGCGGCTCAGGTGGCCTCCCTTGGTTTCGGGAGCCGGGCCGATATTGTCATTCCTCCATTGGGGAGTGCTTCGGCGTGGAGGTGACCGTGGTGGGCGTTGACGACCGAGGTGACGATGGACAGGCCGAGCCCGACGCCCTGGCGGTTGCCGACTCGTCCGTCGAGGCGCGTAAATGGCTCGAATAGGGAGGCCACCGCCGATTCCGGCACGAGGGGTCCGGTGTTGGTGACGGTGATATACGACATGCCATTGCCGGTGCCCGTGACGACTCTTACCGAGCCTCCGGTGACGTTGTAGTGGACGGCGTTGTCGAGGAGGTTGGCGGCCAGGCGCTCAAGCAAGACCCGGTCGCCAAGGACGGGGCTGGGTGCCAGATCGGCGTCGATGACTATCTTCGAGTCTCTTGCGGTCGCGCTGACCTGATCTATTGCATCCTGGGCGGCTGCTTCGAGGTCGGCCGGCTCGTAGCTGGTCAGGCCGCGGTCCGATCGGGCCAGGGTCAGGAGCCCTTCGATGAGCGCCTCCGACTGGCCGAGGGCCTCCCGGACGCGGACGGCGAGCACCTCCATCTGTCCGGTCGTTCTGGCGGGCTTGGCCATCGCGACGTCGATCAGGGTGCGTGCTGAGGTCAGCGGGGTTCGCAGTTCGTGTGCGGCGTTGGCCACGAACCGGCGCTGGCTGGCGAAGGCCCGGTCGAGGCGGGCCAGCATGTAATCGAAGGTGTCTGCCAGTTCCCTTAGCTCGTGGTCGGCCCCGTCGAAGCTGATGCGCTCGCCGAGATGCTCTTGCGAGGTTCGCCGGGCGGCAGCGGTGACCGTGTGGAGCGGGAGCAGGATCCGCCGTCCCGTCGCCCACCCCAGGACGCCGGCCACGATCGCGGCGGCGCCCAGGCCGGCGAGTGCCCACAGCAGCAGTTCGTGAAGGTCGCTGGCGCGTTGATCGGCGGCACCGAGACGGATCCCTCCGAAGATGGCTTGCTGGCACTGGGCCTGCCGAGCTGGGTCGGCCGTAATGGGGCTGTGATTGGCTTTCTCCGCTTGGCATTCCTGGACGAGGAGGCTGCCGCGTTCGGTGCTGGTTTGGCTGGCGACCGCGAGGGCGCCGAGGCTGTGGTCGACGAGCGCGTAGGTGGCGGCGACGAGCGCTGCGCCGGTGACCAGGAACAGTCCTGCGGACGCCAGCGCGATCCGGGCACGCACGCTGCGGCGGCCGAGAGTCTTGTGCAGCAGCCGGGTCAGTGCCATGGCTAGGCGATCCGGTACCCGCCGCCGATGACCGTCTCGATCAGCGGCGGCAGCCCGAGTTTCCGCCGCAGCCGCAGGACGGTGACCGCGACGGCGTTGGTGAACGGATCGGCGTGCTCGTCCCAGACCTGCTCGAGGAGCTGCTCGGCCGTCACCACCGCGCCGTCCGCCGAGACGAGCACCTCGAGCACCCCGAGCTCCTTACGGGCCAGGGGGACGGGCTGGCCGGCCCTGGTGACGGCCCGGCGAGCCCGATCGACGACCAGGTCGCCCCGGGTGAGCACCGGCGGCGTGGAGGGGCTGCGGCGGGCCAGGGCACGGACCCTGGCGACCAGCTCCGAGAAGTCGAAGGGCTTGGCCAGATAGTCGTCGGCCCCCAGGTTCAGCCCTTCCACCCGGTCCTCGACCAGAGCGGCGGCGGTGAGCATCAAGATGCGGCTGGTGCCCGGCGAGTCCACGATCTGCTGGCAGAGGACGTCACCGTGCAGCCGGGGCAGGTCACGGTCGAGAACGACCACGCCATAAGTGTTCACGGCCGCCTTCTCCGCCCCGTCCGGCCCGTCGTAGGCGACTGGTGTTAGCGCGGTGTTATCGGCCCTTTCATAGCTTCCCCTCATGAACAACGAGGAAAGCATGACGAACGACAGCACCCACGTCACACGCCGGCCACGGCAAACACGGCCGTCGGCGGCGCGGATCGCGGTCGCCATCATCGCCACGGCCGCCCTGGCCCTGCTGGCGGCGGCATGCAGCGGCAGCCCGTCATCCACCGCTGCCGGTGGCTCGCCGAACGCGACCGCTGCCAGTGGCTCGCCGAACGCGGGCGATTCATCGAGCTCCCCGTCAGCGGTCTCCTACTCCGCCTGCATGCGCTCCCACGGCGTGCCGAATTACCCCGACCCCAGCGACGGACAGCTCCCGAAGGGCGGCGCGCAGGCCTTCGGGGTCAGCAGTTCTGTATTCAGCGCGGCCCAGAGCGCCTGCCACAGCCTGCTCCCGAACGCCGGGTCGTTCCAGGAACAGGCCAGCCAATGCACGCTGGCCGGCGACTGTCCCCCGGCCCTGGTGCAGCAGATGATGGCCACCGACCGGAAGTTCGCCCAGTGCATGCGCTCCCACGGGGTGCCCAACTGGCCCGACCCCACCTTCGGGCTGCAGGGAAACCCTGTCTTCCGTCTCTCTAAAGTCGGCATAACCCACGACCAGTCGCATTCGGCGCCGATGTCTAACACGATCACCGAATGCCAGCGCCTGGAAGGCGCCACGCTCACGTTCGGGCTCTCGTAGGGGTGGTGCGGTCGCTGCCGCGTGTGTGCTGCGGGGCGCCCACAGCGAAAGAGACGGAATTGGATACGGAAGGAACGGAGATGGATGGTGAGTAAGACGGTTTCGCGCGACCCGGAGGCCGGGCAGCACGCGGAGATCCTGGCGGCCGAGGCGCCGCAAGTCCGATCGCGCGGCCGTGGCCGCTGGGTAGCCCTTAGCGCCGTGGTCGTGATGGCGGCCGGGGCGGTGGCGGCGTGGCAGGCGGGAGCGTTCTCCCCGGCCGCCACGTCCGGGACCGGGCAGCAGGCGGCACCGCCGGCCACACAGCCGGTGACCCGGCAGGCCCTGTCGGCGGTCACGCCAGTGACGGCGACGCTGGGGTACGCGGGCTCGTACCCGGTGACCGGGCAGGGTGGCGGGACGCTGACCTGGCTGCCGTCGCCTGGGCGGGTGATCGGTCACGGGCAGGCGCTGTACCGGGTGGATAACGGGTCCCCGGTGGTGCTGCTGTACGGCAGCGTCCCGGACTGGCGGGCCCTGGACGAGGGGGTCACCGGGCGGGACGTGTCCCAGCTCAACCGCGACCTGGTGGACCTCGGCTACGCCAGCCGCGCGGACGTCGCCGCGCTGGGCTGGGACTACTACTCGTGGGAGACGGCGGTCGGGGTGCAGAAGCTGGAAGAGCACCTGGGGGTCTCCTCCCCGCCGGGGTCGCTGTCGCTGGGGCAGGTGGTGTTCGAGCCGCAGGCCCTGCGGGTCGCCCAGGTGACCGGGCGCCTGGGCGGCCCGGCGGCCGGGCCGGTGCTGGCCGCGACCTCGGACCGGCACACGGTGACGATCCACCTGGACGCCTCCCAGCAGTCGCAGGTCCAGGCCGGTGACAAGGTGACGGTGACGCTGCCGGACGCGGCGGCCACGCCGGGCGTGGTCTCCTCGGTGGGCACGGTAGCGGCCACCACGCCCGGGTCAGGGGGCTCGGGCAGCACCACGACGATCCCGGTGCAGGTGACGCTGACCGATCCGGGGGCGGCGGGAACCTTGGACCAGGCGCCGGTGACGGTGAACATCACCACCGCGAGCGTGAAGAACGCGCTGGCGGTGCCGGTGACGGCGCTGCTGGCCCAGTCTTCGGGCGGGTACCAGGTCGAGGTTGTCGGTCCGGGGAACACGCGGCGCTGGTTGCCGGTGACGCCCGGGATCTACGACGGCGCCTCCGGCCTGGTGCAGGTGACCGGGGCGCTGACGCCCGGGCAGCGCGTCGTGGTAGCGCCGTCGTGAGCGGCGCCGCCGAGGCAGCGCTGGCCGACGGGACGGCTCGGGCACGGCTCGCGCCGGTTCCGGTGCTGGAACTGGGCCAGGTGACCAAGGTGTATCCCGGGTCGCCGCCGGTGCGGGCACTGGACCAGGCGAGCCTGGCGGTGACGGCCGAGGAACTGGCCGCGATCGTGGGCCCGTCGGGGTCGGGCAAGTCCACGCTGCTGCACGTGATGGGCACCCTGGACAAGCCGACATCCGGCACCGTGCGGGTCACTGGCCTGGACGTGGCCCGGATGGCTGACCGGGAGCTGGCCGCGCTGCGGGCGGCCCGGATCGGGTTCGTGTTCCAGCAGTTCTTCCTCGCCGAGCACCAGACCGTGCTCGGCAACGTGGCCGACGGGCTGCTGTACGCCGGGGTCCGCCGTAACCAGCGGCGTCGGCTGGCCACCGCCGCGCTGGAGCGGGTGGGACTCGGGCACCGGGCCGCCGCCCGGCCCACCCATCTGTCGGGCGGGGAACGGCAGCGGGTCGCGATCGCCCGCGCCGTCGTCGGCGGCCCGCCGATGGTGCTGGCCGACGAGCCCACCGGCAACCTCGACTCCTCCACCGGCGCATCCATCCTGAGCCTGCTGGAGGAACTCAACGAGCAAGGGACGACGGTCATCATCATCACCCACGACCACTCGGTCGCCGCCCGCACCCGGCGGCGCATCGAAATGCTCGACGGGCACGTCATCGCCGACACCAGTTCCGTTCAGGAAGGACTGACATGACCACCACATCGCCGCGTCCGTCCGTCCCGGCCGCCCCGTCAGCTGCCCGGCTCCATCCCTCCGACCTGGCCGCCCTGGCCAGCATCGGGCTGCGCACCCGCCAGCTGCGCTCCGCCCTGTCCGCCCTCGGCATCGCGATCGGCACCGGCGCGATCGTCGCCGTCCTGGGCCTGGCCGCCTCCTCCGAGGCCGGGCTGCTGAGCGAGATCGCCAAGCTCGGCACAAACCTGCTGACCGTCACCAACGGGCAGACCTTCTCCGGCGCCATCGCCGAACTGCCCGTGACCGCGCCAGGCATGATCGAACGGCTACCCGGTGTCACCAACGTGCAGGACATCGGCACCGTCACCGGCATCAACGCCTACAAGTCCCCGCTTATCCCCCCGATCCACACCAACGCCGTCAGCGTGGACGCCGCCACCCTTGGCCTGCCGGCCGCCGCGGGCACCAGCCTCGCCCAGGGCCGGTACCTCAACGCCGCCACCGCCCGCCAGCCGGTCGCCGTGCTCGGCGCCACCACAGCCCAGCTGCTGGGCATCGACCGCGTCCGGCCCGGCATGCGGATCTGGCTCGGCCCCGGCGGCACCGCCGGCCAGTGGTTCTACGTCACCGGCATTCTCAACCCCGACACCTACGCCTCCGAGATCGACTCCTCCGTCCTGGTCGGCTTCCCCGCCGCCGAGAAGTACCTGGGCTTCGACGGGCACCCCTCGGAGATCTACGTCCGCACCACCGACACCCAGGCCGCCGTCACCGCCGTCGACGCCCTGCTCGGCGCGCAGGCAAACCCGGAAAACCCCTCCCAGGTCAACGTCTCCCGCCCCTCGGACGCCCTCACCGCCCGCGCCGAGACCAAGGGCGCCCTCGATACCCTGTTCCTGGGCCTCGGCGCGGTCGCCCTCCTCGTCGGCGCGATCGGGGTCGCCAACATCATGGTCATCTCGGTGCTGGAACGCCGCTCCGAGATCGGGCTGCGCCGGGCGCTGGGCGCCACCCGCGGCCAGATCCGCGCCCAGTTCCTGGCCGAGGCGATTCTGCTGTCCCTGGCCGGCGGCGCCGCCGGAGTCATCGCCGGCGCCGCCGCCACCGCCGCCTACGCCCGCGGCCACGGCGAACTCCTCGTCATCCCGCCCCAGGCCTGGGCCGGCGGCCTGGCCGCGGCTGTCATCATCGGCGCCCTGGCTGGCCTGCTGCCCGCCATCCGCGCCGCCCGCCTGTCACCGACAGAGGCGCTCTGGACCGTCTGACAGGACAAGCAACCGGCAGGACAGGCAAACGCGGCCTTCGCGGCGGCCTGCACGACCTGGATGCCACCGGATCCGGAGGGGTGGCCGCTGGACA